>Ga0187893_10006649_pt1 | contig 19595 bp, 13 predicted proteins | sample MA1701074metaG_FD_139574 | JGI IMG/M metagenome (GOLD analysis project Ga0187893, IMG submission 139574) | White microbial mat communities from a basaltic lava cave in the Kipuka Kanohina Cave System on the Island of Hawaii, USA - MA170107-4 metaG ... | reverse complement strand
TGGTTCAACACGTGGTCGGGTATGTCGGCTGGGGGCGTGCTCACGACGCAGGCACAGTCGTTCTCGTCGTCGTGGAACAACTTCAACATGAACTTTTACTCCAGCCTCGACGCCGACGGGACACGCAACACTCGTTCATGGCAGAACGACCTGGCCGCCGCCGGGCGTACAAGCATCGAGTGGCTGTGGTACAACTATTACAGCACACTGTCTTCCGCGAACGATGCGGTGAAGGCGATCAAGGGCGGTGTTGTGATCAACAATGCGTCCGACACCAAACGCGCTGAGACAATCGCCACATTGATGCAAGGTCTCACCCTGTCAGGCCTCGCCCTCAATTACGACAAGGCGTTTATTGTCATCGAGACCACCGATGTTAGCACCCTGCAATACTCTGATCGCAAACAGATGCGGGATGCAGCGGTGACTAAGCTCCTCGCCGCTTCGACGCTGGCAAAGGCCTCGTCGTTCACGACGCCAGCCGGGTGGACCAACGGCACCCCATACACGAGCGACCAGATCGCCCGCATCGCCAACACGATGGCGGCTCTGACGCTCGCACTCTGGCCGCGCAATGCGGCGGAAAACGCGCAGGTGAACTGGGCCAGCGTGGCATCATACGCGTCGCAGGGCATGTCATCCGGGACGCCGTTTAACTTCGTGTTTACGGGCGACGGGTATGTCGACTGGATACACGAGATTCTGGTGTGGTTTGATGGTATTGATGGCGGCCGCGTTCATACACGCGTCTCCAACCTTCTTGACCCGGTCACGCAAAAGACGCCATGGCCGCTTAGCGGCAATCCACCGCCGAACTCCGCCGACAAGCGGCTTGGCGACGGGTCATTCGGCGACGAGAGCATCGAGGAAGCGTTCGGAACCATTCCAAAGACGGCCAATGGCGGAACGGACTTCGCATGGTCCGGCATCGCACCATTCCGGCCAGACCGCGGCTCGTACCATCAATCGAATATCGGACACGTCCGGTACGATTTGAGCGGCAACCAGGATCCCACTGGAATTTACGGCGGCTTCGGTCCCGCTCCTGTGCTTACAGCTGGGTTGAACGATCTGCTTTGGGCCGAGGCACTTATCCGCTCCAGCGGCTCGCTAGCGCAGGCAGCAACGCTCATCAACAAGACTCGGGTGACGCGTGGTGGACTTTCGGCGGCCGCCGCCGGCGACGGCGCGGCTGGCCTACTCACGAAGCTGTACTACGAGCAGGAAATCGAGATGATGGGACTCGGCGCAATACCCTTCTACAATCGCCGACGAATCGACGGGCTCATACAAGGCACGCCGCGCGAAATGCCGATACCAGCGCGTGAGCTCGGCGTGCTTGGCCAGGCTCTATACACGTGGGGCGGCACCAACCCACCGAGCTCAGTGACGCCTCCGTAAGCGTTCTCGAGGACTGTAGGTCTCAAAGGGCACGAGCCACCAAGCTCGTGCCCTTTTTGGCATGCGGTCGCCAGTGCGCTAGAACTCATCGGCGCGAATGTGCGTAGATAACATTCACTTAAATGCACGCACTCATCGGGCAGGCGCTGATTAGCGCCGCCCTGCTGTTGCAACCACAGATCGTCATCCCGCCGGCGCCGCGCGGCTACGCGCCTAACGCGGCTGATGTTGTAGTCGACGCGGCAGGCGTCCTCAAGCCGCAGACGATCGCCCGCATCAACAGCATCGCCTTCGATGTAAAGCAGAAATCCGGCGGCGAGATGGCGGTTGTCACCCTGCCTGACATCGGCGGACGCACAAGCGAGGAAGTCGCGCTCGCGATCGGCCGCGCATGGAAGATCGGTGGAGCAGGAGAGGTTGGCGATCGCGCGCGCAACGCCGGCGTCGTGATTCTCGTGGTGCCGAAGGAGACGAGTCGCGACGGTCGCGGCTACATCCGCATTGAAACGGGGCGCGGTGCCGAGGGCTTCATCAATGACGCGCGCGCAGGCGAGATGCGCGACGAGGCGCTTCCTGCGCTGCGAGCCGCGGACTACAACGCCGCGATCGAATTGATCGCGCTGCGCGTCGCGCAGCGATTCGCCAACGAGTTCAACTTCACGCTGGATTCGACGTTCGCCCCGCCGACAATCGCGCAAGCACCGAGCGAGCGTTCGGGCGGTGTCTCACCCATCATCGCTGTCGTTATGATCGTTGTGATTCTCGTGATTCTCACCGCCATCGCTCAGCGCCAGGGTGGCGGTGCCGGGACGGCAGCGCCAATGTACCGACGCCGTCGACGGAACGATTGGTGGATTGGTGGTGGGGGATTTGGCGGTTTCGGTGGAGGCGGCGGCGGTGGCGGCGGTGGTTTCGGTGGCTTCGGTGGCGGTGGTGGATTCAGCGGTGGAGGTGCCGGTGGAAGCTGGTAAACGTCTGAAAGAAATGACTCTCGACGATCTCGTTAGGCGCCTCCGCGAGGCGCACGAGGATGACCTCTACGGCGTCGCGCTCTACGGCTCGGCGGCGCGCGGTGGAGCGGAGCACATCCCCGAGAAGTCCGATTACAACGTCCTCGTGCTCATCTCGACCTTGTCGATGGACAGTCTTGCGCGCGAAGCGCCGGTTGCGCGTGATTGGCGCGCCGAGGGAAATCCCCCTCCGCTTACTCTCACTCTCAACGAGTGGCGGCGTTGCGTCGACATCTATCCGATGGAGTACGCGGACATTCTGCAGCACCATCGCGTGCTGCATGGGACGCTGCCACTCGATGGAATCCGCGTTGATCGAAATCAGCTTCGCTTACAGCTGGAAAGCGAAGCAATGGGGAAGCTGCTCCGACTGCGGCACCTCATTCTCCTTGCCGGCGAAAATCGCGCCGAGCAACTCACGCTCCTCGAATCCAGTCTGAGCACGATGCTCACGCTCTTTCGCGCCTACACGCGACTGCGCGGCGATGCACCACCGACTGATTCCGAGCAACTTTGCCGCACCGTTGCCACCCAAGCGGGGTTCGACGCAACGCCGTTCATACGCGTATGGCGTCATCTCCGAAGCAATGAAAAGCTCAAAGACGCTGACGTAGCACCAACCCTTTCAGCGTATCTCGAATCCGTGCAGGCATTCGTCTCGCACGTGGACCGATATCCTCAGACCTCAGACCTCCGACCTCAGACCTAGGGTTTCATATGTACCGCCGTCATTTCATCACATTGCTAGCCGTCATCCCGCTCGTGGGTTGCGGTTATAACACCATTCAGACGTACGACGAACGCGCCAACGCGGCGAAGCAGCAGATCGAAGTCATGCTGCAAAGGCGGTACGATCTGATCCCGAATCTCGTCGAGACCGTGCGTGGACAAGCCAAGCAAGAGCTGGAGGTGTTTACGCAAGTTGCGCGAGCTCGGGCAGGGCTGGGTGCCGCATTGCAACGCGGCGACCCGCGCGAACTTGCCGATGCGAACGAACAGGTGAGCACGGCGCTGCGTTCCCTGATGGTATCCGTCGAGGCGTATCCCCAGATCAAGTCCGATCAGGGCTTCATCCGGCTGCAAGATGAGCTGGCGGGCACAGAGAATCGGATCGCGACCGCTCGCACCGACTACAACGACGCCGTGCGGGAATACAACACGTATATCAGGCGCTTCCCGGCGGTAATCACTTCCAAGGTGATCGGCGCCAAGCCAAGGGAGTACTTTGAGACATCGGCCGGCGCACGAGACGCTCCGAAAGTCGAGTTCCCGAAATAGCGCTCCCATCAGCCGTCGGGCGCTGCTCGTGCCGTTTGCGATACAGGTTGGACCGGCACTAGGTTGAGTTCATGGCTGATATGGCTGCTCATCCATTCGGCCGGAGGTTCCCCTCGAGTCGAGTTCCTGGTGGTTCTATGCGTGCTCTTCGCGGTAGCCCTTTGGTTTTCATCCTGGTCGGCGCGGCGTGCTATCGCTACGTGCCGATTGCGAGCAGTGCACCACCGGCAGGCTCCGAATTCCGCGCCCGACTCACTGACGAAGGGAGCATGCGCCTCGCGCCAACGCTTGGCGCACAGATCGCCATGGTCGAGGGTCGTGTCAGTAGCGCCAATGACAGCGCATACGTCGTGGCGGTGAGCGCCACGACGAACAGATCGCGAGTGCAAACGTTCTGGACCGGCGAATCGGTGACGCTGCCGCGCACGACAATTCAGGCGCTTGAAGCGCGCACGCTCGATCGGCGCAAGACTTGGGTTATCGCGACGATCGGCATTGTCGGGGGCGTGCTGGCGGCGAAGATCTTCGATCTGTTCAACGGATCTGCAGGCGGGTCAGGCGACGGTGGTGGCGGGCCGCCTCCGCCGTAGTCCACGAAACACAGCGCGCCAGACGATCTGCCTGGCGCGCGGCGCATTCGGGCTGGAGTGCCTTCTGCCTAACTAGCCGGTTGCAGGCAGATCTGAGTTGAACATGTCGCGGACGGCTTTCCAAGAGCCATCGGGCTGGCGCTCCCAGACGACAATGTATTTGCCTTTGTCGTTGATTGCCTTTCCGCCTTTCTTCGGCGTCATCGTCATCGTGTACGTCCCGGTTTCGACCGCAATATCTCCGCTTGTCTTTACATCTTCCACGGTCAAGGTCGTGCCGGAGATCGTGACTTCGTTGAGCATCGCTTGGGCGCCCGCTCGCATGCCATCAGTGCCACGCCATGCCGGCTGATTTGGTGGAAGCACGACGGCGTCGCTCTTGTACAGGGTGAGCCAGCTCTCGACATCGCCCTTGTTCAGGGCTTCGGCAGCGCGAGCGTTCGCCGCCTCGATTGCGGTTCGGACAGCTGCGGGATCGGCCGCCGCCGTCGCAGCGCTATCAACCGCTGTTTTGTCGCTGCTCTGCGGTGCGCAGCCGAGGAGCGCCAGCATCGCAAGCGCTGTCACCAACATGTGCTTATTGGCCATTTGTGCCTCGTGTGTTGAGGCATCGAACGTCAGGAATCTCAGTCAGAACGTCAAGCGCTGGCTTGGTCTGCTTTACGTCAGAGCTATACCGATGGCGCGACAGCGTCCTTGGGGAAGAGTGGCTCACCTTTGGTGACGCGCCACGCCTTTGTGTCCAGCGCGTCGAGCGACGCGAAGCGCTGCCCATGGACGTCGCCCGGTCCCCCCAGCTGCTGCCAGAGCCGCGTGGCTTTCCCCGGCACGTAGGGCGCGAGCAGCACGCACTGGCGCGCCAGATGCCTAACGAGCGCACCAAGCGTCGTCTCCAGCGCGCTGCGTTGCGCGGGATCCTTGGCGAGCTTCCATGGCGCCTGACGATCGACGTACTCGTTTCCCGCCGCCACGCTGTGCCACACATGCTGCAGTCCTTCGTGCAGTAGATAGCCGCGCTTGCCGCTGACGGACTCGTGATAAGCCGAGATTCGCGCGCGGTCTGCTTCGTCGAGCGATGTCGTAGCTGCCGCAGGGACGACGCCGTCAAAGTAGCGCTCGACCATCGCGATCGTGCGGCTGGCGAGATTCCCCCACGCGTTGGCGAGATCCGCGTTGTAGCGTTCCTCGAACCGTTCCCACGTGAAGCTCCCGTCGCCGTCGAACGGCACTTCGCGCATGAGGAAATAGCGCAACGCGTCCGGCCCGAATCGCTGGATCGCGTCGTCCAGTTCCACGCGCACACCGGCTGACTTGCTCAGGCGTTCGCCACCGAAGGATACGAATCCGTGCGCCCACACGTGCTCCGGCAGCGCGACGCCCGCGGACTCGAGCATCGCGGGCCACACGACGCAGTGCAGTCGCGTGATGTCCTTGCCGACGATGTGTAACTGTGCCGGCCAGCGTTTATCGTAGCCGCTCTCCGGGTAGCCGGTCGCCGTCAGGTAGTTAGGCAGCGCGTCGAACCAGACCCACGTCCCTTGCTGATCGCCGTCAGTACCGCGGATGGGGAAGGGAATCGCCCACGTCAGCTTCGATCGCGTGATCGAGATGTCCTCGAGACCCTGCGCCAGAAGGCCGAGGATCTCATTGCGCCGCGTTTCCGGGCGCAAGAAGTCCGGCCGCTCCGCGAGCAGACGCTGCAGGAATGGCTGGTACTTCGTTAGGCGGAAGAACCAGTTGCGCTCTGTCGTCCACTCGAGCGTGCGCGTGGGATGCAGGATGCACTTGCCATCGACGATCTCGTTGTCGCGCTTGAAGAGCTCGCAGCCCACGCAGTACCAGCCTTCGTATGCTTTCTCGTAAAAGTCATCCGGGTTGCGTTCGTGAATGGCGCGGATGAGCGCATGGACGCCGGCCTTGTGTCCGCTCTCCGTCGTCCGCATGAAGCGATCGTATGAAATGCCGAGCCGGCCCCACGCCGTCTCGAAACGCGCGGCGATTTCATCGACGAACGCTTGCGGCTCCACGCCGCGCGCGGCCGCCGCTTGCGCGACTTTCTGGCCGTGCTCGTCCATGCCCATGAGGAAGTGGACGTCGTGGCCGGCCAGGCGATGATAGCGCGCGATGACGTCGGCGCCGATCTTTTCGATCGCGTGCCCGATGTGAGGATCGCCGTTCGCATAGTCGATCGCCGTCGTTAGGTAGAACCGGCTCACGCAGGAGGTGCTCCGCCGCTGGTTCCACCGCCGTCCGCGGGGTCGCCGCTCGTCTGCTGTCCGTTCGTCGGTCCAGCGCGGTCTTCTCGCGGGTGACGCCGGCCGCCGCGGCGACCTCGCCGCCGCCGGGCGCGCCGCATCTGCGCCCCCGCCTCGCCAGCCGCGTTAGGCGCGTCCTCCATATCCGCATCGCCAACAGGCTCATGCTCGGCGGAATCCGATTCGTGCGACGCGATCGGCAGTGTGCGGCTCCCCCCGCCCCCTCGCTCGGTGACGGATGACGGCTCGGCTTGTTCCCACGGAAAGCGGAACGCGGGTCGCTCGGACGTATCCTGCAAACGGATGACCTCTTCGTCGATCATTTCGCCCGACGCGGTCGCGCTCGGAGCGTCCTCCTCGCCGGTATCGAGCACCGCCGAGCCGCCGCCGCTACCGAGTTCGCGGCGAAGATCGCCTAACGCGAGTATCCGCGTCTCACCCTCGCCGTTCCGCAGCGTCACGCGTTCGCGAAAGATGTCGTTGGCGACGACTTTCTCCTCACCGCGCGCCGTGACGATGATGCGGTTCTCCTTCGGGAAGCGCTTGCGCTGCTGCACGTAGAAATCGTGCTCGTAGCGCAGGCAGCACATGAGGCGCCCGCATGCGCCGGAGATCTGCGACGGGTTGAGCGAGAGCCGCTGGTCCTTCGCGACGCCGAGGTTGACAGGGCGCAGCTCGGGAAGCCACGACGCGGAGCAATACTCGCGACCACAGCGACCGACGCCGCTCAGCCTCTTCGCCTCGTCACGGACGCCGATCTGTTTCAGCTCGATGCGCGTGCGAAACATCGCCGCGAGCTCGCGCACGAGATTGCGGAAATCGACGCGCTTTTCTGCCGTGAAGTAGATCGTGAGTTTGCGCCGGTCCCAGCGCCATTCGGCGTCGGACAGCTTCATGACGAGGTTGTTGGCCTTCACCCGCTCCATCGCCTTGCGCCGCGCGTCTTCGTCCTGACCGCGGACCTGCTTGAGGCGGATGACGTCGTCGTCGTTCGCGAGGCGCTTGGCCTTTTGCGTGACCGGCTCCGGGCCTGGGCCGTGGGAGGTACCCTTGGCTCGGAGCGTCGCTAGGTCTCCGATGGCGTGGACGTGGCCGAGATCCTCGCCGCGGTCGGCGTCGACGACAATCGGGGCCTTCACCGCGGGGGCCTCCTCACCCTCCCAGAGAAAGAACTCCTTACGATTGCCTTTGAAGGCTACTTCGATGACCATGGTCCCTAGTTTAAGCGCCCAAGCTACTGGACCGGGAGCCTTTTTGGTGCCCAAGCGGCGCTTTTGGCTGCTTGCGCGCCAGAGCTCAGCCGCGATCGATGACTTGTCCCATCTTGAGGAACTTCTCGCGTCGTCGCCTAACCAGGCGCTCGGGCTTGAGCTTGCGTAGCTCCTCGTAATGCCTAACGAGCGCTTCCTGTAAGTTCTTCGCCGACTCTTCGTAATTCGCGTGCGCGCCGCCAATGGGCTCCGGCACGATCTCGTCGATCACCCGTAGCTCGACAAGGTCCTGCGCCGTGATGCGCAGCGCGCCCGCCGCCTTCTCGCGCATCTCCGGACTCTTGCCGTCCTTCCACAGAATCGCCGCGCACCCCTCCACCGTGATCACCGAGTAGACCGCGTTCTCGAGCATGAGCACGCGATCGGCGACGCCTAACGCGAGTGCGCCGCCGGATCCTCCCTCGCCGATCACAGTCGCGATCATCGGTACTTCGAGACGGCTCATCTCGAACAAGTTCCGCGCGATCGCCTCTGCCTGCCCGCGCTCCTCGGCGCCGAGTCCGGCCCACGCGCCAGGCGTATCGATGAACGTGAACACGGGCACATGGAACTTCTCCGCCAGCTTCATCAGGCGCAGCGCCTTGCGATACCCCTCTGGGTGCGGCATGCCGAAGTTGCGCCGCAGGTTTTCCTTCGTGTCGCGACCGCGCTGATGCCCGATCACCATCACCGTCTCGCCATCCAGCCGCGCCCAACCTCCAATAATCGCCGCGTCTTCTCTGAACAGTCGATCGCCGTGCAGCTCGACGAAGTCAGTGAAGCACAGCCGGATGTAGTCCATCGTGAACGGGCGCTTGCCGCTGCGCGCGACCTGCAACCGCTGCAGCGGCGTGAGGTTGCGATAGACCTGCTTCCGCAGATCCTCGAGCTTCTTCGCCAGCGGGCCGATCTCGTCCTCGACGGATAGCTGCTGGCCACCTGCCAGCTTCTTCAGCTCGTCGATTTGCTTTTCGAGCTCTTGGAGCGGCTTCTCGAAGTCGAGAGTCGGGGTACTCGCCACTCCTAACGACCCCCGCCATTGCTGCTTCCGCCGTTTGATCGCTCGAGTTTGACCTGCTTGTCGCCTAGCAGTGCGCGCAATTCGTGTAACGCCGCTGGAGTTGCTGCCATACTCAACGAGCGCGATCGGAATCGCACCGGCGCATAATCAGTAGAGCCCTCGGCAGCATCGGACCAGCGAACCTCGATCGCGGCCGATCCGGGATGAGCATCAATGACTTGTCGGATATCGCGCATGAGGGTGGCGTGTGATGCTGAGACCGCTGCCGCATTCGACGTCGCTACCCGCCCAGCTGCCCCCACACCGTCCACTCCGCTTCCGGCACCCAGTTCGATCGCAACCTTCACCTTGCCGTCCAGACGTAGTTCCTCGAAGCGCTGGATCGACTCCACAATGAAGGTCGCGTTGTCCATGCCCCGGTCGCGACGGGAATAGCCGCCCGTAAGAAGGACCGGAACATCCGTGCGGACCTTGTCGGCCAACGCCGCCCAGCGATCCGCAAAAAGCAGTACTTCCGAAGATCCCGAGAAATCCTCAACTGTCAACCGGGCGAACTCGGCGCCGGTGCTCTTGCTTATCTGGCGTTTGATCGCCGTGACGACCACGCCAAGGCTAATGGTGCCCTCGTTCCACGTGCCCAGCTGTGCGACCGTGTGGGTCGCGAAGAGCGCGCATTCGGCGCTGAACGGCTGCAGCGGATGGCCGCTCGTGTAGAAGCCGAGGATCTCTTTCTCGCGCGCGAGGCGTTCGGGCTCGCTGTAGGGTGGCACGTTAGGCAGTCCCGTCACGGCTGGCGCGGCATCACTTCCGGCCGCCTCACGCGACGAGTCGCCGAAGAGCGATCCCTGTCCGCTTTCGCGCTCTGCTTGCTTGAGGGAGGCTTCGTGCAGCGCGGTATCGAGCGCCGCGGCGTATTGCGCGCGATGCCCGCCTAACGCGTCGAGCGCGCCGGAGTGAATCAATGCTTCGAAGACGCGCTTGTTGCACAGCCGCAGATCCACGCGCTCGCATACGTCAAAAAGCGACGTAAATGGTCGTTCGGAGCGAGCCGCAAGAATCGAGTCGATCGCTGCGCGCCCGACGTTGCGAATGGCGCCTAACCCGAAACGAACTCGCTTGTCCGCGACGACTGTGAACTTGTAGCCCGATTCATTCACGTCGGGCGGCAAGATTTCGAGGTCCAGCTCGCGCCCTTCGTTGATGTACTTCACCACATTGTCGGTGTTGCCGATCGACGACGAGAGCATCGCGGCCATGAACTCGGCCGGGTAGTGGCACTTGAGATACGCCGTCTGATACGCGATCACCGAGTACGCGACCGAATGCGCCTTGGGGAATCCGTAGCGGCCGAACGTCTCCAGTTGCGCGGCAATGTCCTCGATCGTGCGAGCGTTGTAGCCACGCGCGACGGCCTTCTGGATGAACTTGTCCAGCTCCTGCTTGATCAACTCCGCATCTTTCTTTCCGACCGCTTTGCGGAGCACGTCGGCTTCGCCTAACGAGATACCGGCCAGCACCTGCGCAACGCGCATCACCTGCTCTTGATATGTGATGACGCCGAACGTCGGCTCGAGAATGGGCTGCAGCTCGGGGAGCGGATAGACGACCGGCTCTTCGCCGCGCTTGCGCCGCATGTACACCTTGTGCATCCCCGCGTCGAGCGGACCGGGGCGCATGAGCGCGTTGGAGACAACGAGATCGTCGAAGCGGTCGGCGCGCATGCCGCGAAGCAGATCAGTCGCGAGCGGAGATTCGAACTGGAAGACGCCGACGGTGCGGCCCGTGCGCAGCATGTGATAGGTCGCGTCGTCGTCGTACGCCAGAGAAGTGAAGTCGGGCACGTCGCGGCCGCGCGACGCAATCGCCGCGAGCGTATCGTGAATGACAGTCAGAGTCGTTAGGCCGAGGAAGTCGATCTTCAGCATTCCGGCTTTCTCGAGCGCGTTCATGTCGTACTGTGTCACGACGACGATCTCTTCCTCGCCCCCCCCGCTTGCGCTGCCGACTCCAGCGCCTTTCGTCGCTTGCGTACAAATCGGCACGTACTCGTCCAGCGGGCCCGGCGCGATGACGACGCCGGCCGCGTGCACGCCGGTGTGACGCGACAACCCTTCGAGCGCGATGGCGTAGTCCAACAACTGCCTGTAGCGCTCATCGTCCCGGTAGAGCCGCTTCACGTCAGGCACCTGCGCGACGGCTTCCTTTACCGTTAGGCTGTAGTTCGGCTGATTCGGGATCAGCTTGGCGAGGGCGTCCGTTTCAGCTGGCGTGAATCCGAGCACCCGCCCGACGTCCTTGATCGCCGCCCGGGATTTCAACGTTCCGAACGTCACGATCTGGCCCACGGCGCTCTTGCCGTACTTCTCGCGCACGTAGTCGATCACTTCGCCGCGCCGCTCGAAGCAGAAGTCCACGTCGATGTCGGGCATCGAGACGCGTTCCGGATTCAGGAAGCGCTCGAACAGCAGGTCGTAGACGAGCGGATCGATGTCCACGATGCGCAACGAGTAGGCGACGAGCGAGCCGGCTGACGAACCGCGTCCTGGGCCGACAGGAATGCCGCGTTCGCGCGCGGCTTTGATGAAGTCGGCGACGATCAGGAAGTAGCCAGCGTATCCCGTTTTGGTGATGACGCCGAGCTCGTAATCCAACCGGTCATGAACCGCGGATGGGAGCGGATCGCCGTAGCGCTCGCGCGCCCCCTCGTTGGCGAGCCTAACGAGAAGCTCGTTCTCGGTTGCGACGTCGTCCGGTAGCGGAAACGACGGGACGCAGAACTTCTTGGACAGCTCGATCTGGCATTCGTCCGCGATCTTGAGCGTGTTCTCGAGAACGTCCGGTCGCTCTGGGAAAAACGCCGCGATCTCGGGCGCTGTCTTGAAGTACAGCCCGCGGTCGTAGCGCATGCGGTCGGGATCGGCGCGGTCCTTGCCGAGACCAATGCAGAGCAACACGTCATGCGAGTCGTGCGCGTCCGGCGTGAGGAAGTGCGAGTCGTTCGTCGCGACGACAGGAAGGCCTAGCCCCTGCGCCAGCGAGAATATGCGCTCGTTGAGCTGCGCCTGCCCCGAGCTTTCATGAGCCTGAACTTCGAGGTAGTAGCGGCCGGGGAATCGCTCGGCGTACCAGGTGGCGACGGCTGTCGCGCCGGCAGTGTCGCCGGAGAGCAGGTGCTGCGCGATTTCGCCGGCCATACAGGCGGAGGAGATGATGAGGCCTTCGCCGTACTGCTCGAGCAGCTCGCGATCGATGCGCGGGCGCGTGTAGAAGCCTTCGGTGTAGCCTAACGAGGAGAGCTTGACGAGGTTGCGATAGCCGACATTGTCGCGCGCCAGCACGACGAGGTGGTAATACGGCTTGGCGGATGCGGAGACGCGGCTGCGCACCCGACGATCGCCGGGGGCGACGTACGCCTCCATGCCGATGATCGGCTTGAGGCCAGCGCGTTTTGCTTTTTCCTGGAACTCCCAGGCGGCGAAGAGGTTTCCATGATCGGTGATCGCGAGCGCCGGCTGCTCGAAATCGCGCGCTCGCGCGATCAGATCATCCAGTCGATTGGCGCCGTCGAGAAGGGAAAACTCCGAGTGACAGTGTAGATGTGCGAACGACATACTGGGCTCAAGATACGCCCCGCTGCGCGGTCACGCTACGCACTTGATTTGCCGCTGCGCACATACATCCGTTCACTCACTCAACGTGAAGCTTTTCAAGTTTCCCAAGACGAAAAAAGGTCGCATCGCGCTCACGGCAGTCGTGCTGTGGGGGCTTGCGAAAGTGTCGCTCTTCTTCTTTCCATGGCCGCGCTACATCGCACGCGCCACATGGGAGGAAGCGAAAATTCTCTGGCGTCGCACTCCCATAGAGGAAGTGTTGGCGCACAAACGAGAGCCGCCTAACGAGCTGGCCAAGCTCGCGCTCGTGCTCGAGGCCCAGCGGTTCGCCGTGGACTCGTTGCGCCTCCCGGCCGGGGAGAGCTTCGCGAAATACAGCCGGGTCGATCGCGACACGCTCCTCCTGTTGCTGTCGGCGGCTCGGCGCGATACGCTCGCGCTGCACCGTTGGTGGTTTCCAGTTGTCGGCTGGGTGCCGTACAAAGGGTACTTCGACTTTGCCGACGCACATGCCGCGCAGCGCAAGTTCGACGCGAACGGGTACGACACCGACCTGCGTCCGGCCTCCGCGTTTTCGACGCTAGGCTGGTTCGACGATCCGCTGCTGTCGACGACGCTACGCCAGGATTCGATCTCGTTGGTCAACACTGTGCTTCACGAACTGACGCACAACCGGATTTTTGTGAAGGGTGCCGTCGAGTTCAACGAATCGTTCGCGTCGTTCGTGGGGTCGCGTGGATCGGCCGAGTTCTATCGCGCTCGCGGCGACAGCGCCGCCGCGGTGACTATTGAACAGCGCTGGCGAGATGAGCAGGCTCGCGCTGACTATGTCGCGCGTTTGCTCGCTGCACTCGACAGCGCGTACACTGCGCATCCCGGCGACAGCATCGCGCGTGTCGTGGCGCACGATTCCGCATACGCGCGTGCGACGCGCCAGATCGTCGACAGCCTAACGAGGACTCGTGGCGATTCCGTCGCGCAGTTCGTGCGTCAGCGTCTGCGCCTCAACAATGCGACGTTGCTTGCGCGGCGCGTTTACGGAAGCAGCTTGCCGTTCTTCGACACGGTGCACGTCGCTTTGGCGGGGAATCTGCGAGCGACAGTTGATAGTGTCGTGAATATTGCGGCAAGGTCGAAGGATCCATTTGCGGCGGTGAGGGGATTGCTTCACCGCGCCAGCGGCCTGAACGCGGGAACGCAGACGGACGCAGATCCAAGGCATCGCAGATAACTCTGCGGTCCCGCTTTATCGCTGCAAGAAGCGCCCGCGGAGCATCGCCCGGAGATCAAGCGTCGCGTCGACCTCAGGCGGAGTCTCGGGCTCAGGCGCGTCGTCGAACTGCGGCACCACGCGCTGCATCTGCTGCATCACGCCGCGGTCGATGAAGCGAGACAACTGATCGATTGAATAGTCCGCTCCACGTCGCGACGAGTACTGATTCAGCGGGTACGTCACCATTAAATGATTGCGCGGGCGCGTCATCGCGACGTACATGAGCCGTCGCTCCTCCTCCAACTCGTCGTCGCTCGTGAGCGATCGCGAGAGTGGGAAGAAGCCATCGACAGCCCAGATCACGAACACAGCGTCCCACTCCTTGCCTTTGGCGCTGTGTACAGTGCTCAAGATGAGCGCGTCCTCTTCCTCGCCCGCGGCGCCAGCGAGGTCCTGCGTCGCCTGCGGCGGCTCCAGCGCCAGCGCCGAGAGGAACGCCGCGCGCGAGGGATAGCCACCGGCGATCGTTGTCAGCTGATCGAGGTCGGCCAGGCGAGGATCGACGCGATCGTAACGCTCGCGCAAGATGCCATCATAGAGAAGCCTAACGCGGGTAATGTCGCTGGCGACGGCACCTTCTTCCTCGCTCGTCGTGCGCAGGTTATCCATCATCGCCACGAGCTGACGGTGCGCCTCACGCGCGCGCGGCGGAGGCGTGAACGACGCAAAGGCATCGACGCTGAAGGATGACGCGGCCAGCGTTTCGATTGTCGCACGTGCCGTCACGTCGCCGATGCCCGGCAGCAGCATCAAGACGCGATACCAGCTCACTTCATCGCGCGGGTTCTCCAGAATTCTCAGGAAGGCCAGGACGTCTTTGACGTGTGCCGCCTCGAGGAACTTGAGCCCGCCCCATTTCTCAAATGGAATGCGCCGGTTGGTGAGCTCGATCTCGAGGTCGGCCGACTGGTATCCGGCGCGCACGAGCACGGCGATTTCCTTGAGCGGCATACCGCTCTCGTGCAGCTCGAGAACACGGTCGCAGACGAAGCGCGTCTGCTCCTGCTCGTCGCGCACGGACACGAGCCATGGGCGATCGCCGCCGTCGCGCTGCGTCCAGAGGTTCTTCGTGAAGCGCTCGCTCGCGCGCGAGATGAGCGTGTTTGTCGCGTCGAGGATCGGCTGAGTGGAGCGGTAGTTTTCCTCCAGCGGGACGATCGTCGTGCCGGGAAATTGTTCGGGGAACTGCAGGATGTTGCGGAAACTCGCTCCGCGGAACGAGTAGATGCTCTGCGCATCATCGCCCACCACCGTGACGTTGCAATGGGTGCGGCACATGCCGCGCAGGATGCGTGCCTGCAGGATGTTCGTGTCCTGGTATTCGTCGACGAGCACGTGATTATACAGGCCGCTGATACGCTCACCTAACGAGGGAGCCTCGAGCATCAGTGCCCAGAAGAGCAACAGGTCGTCGTAATCCACCAGGTTGCGCGCTGCCTTGCGCTGGATGTAGTCGGCGTAGATGCGCTCGATGTGCGGTTGCTCGTCGACGAACTGCGGCAGCTCCTTGCTCAGCAACTCGCTGATCTCGCGCCCGGTATTGATGTGGGTGGAGTAGAGGTAGTGCAGCGATTCCTTTTTGGGGAAGCGACGCTTCGTATCGGCATAGCCTAACGCGGCGCGCGAGAGCTGTATGAGATCTTCGGCGTCGCCCTGATCCATGATGCTGAAGTCGCGCGCGACGCCGGCCTGCGCGCCGTAGCGGCGCAGTAGCCGGTGCGCGGTGGCGTGGAACGTCCCGCCGTGGACTTGCCGCGAGCGGCTGCCGACGATCTGCTCGGCGCGGGTGATCATTTCCTCGGCGGCGCGGCGCGTGAAGGTGAGCAGGAGGATCCGCTCTGGTGGGACGCCACGGTCTATGAGGTGGGCCACGCGATAAATCAGCGTGCGCGTTTTTCCCGTCCCGGCGCCCGCGACAATCAAAAGCGGACCGTCCCCGCTCATCGCTGCCGCTGCCTGCTCAGGATTCAGCTCGGCCGCGAGGTCACGACCCGAAGGCTGCTCGACGCGGGGACGCTGAGGGTACAGCTGGGTCGGATTCACTAGTGGCCAATGTATGGTGCGGCGACGGATTGGCGTATCGAATTATTTCCGGGAATCGGGAAATCGGGAACAGGAAATCGCGGGCTGCACTTCCGGCTCCCGAATCCCGAGCTGCCGAGACCCACCCCCCGCCTAACACACTGTGACAGCCCCGGCCTTTGACGTGACGCCCGCCATCTGCATAACGCCCGGGGGAATTCGCGTGACTCTCCCCGGGCTGATTCGTCCAACTCGTCGTCACATAGTGAGTCCGCACTAATGAAAGTGGGCCGGAACTCTGGCGGAGCTAACCCGGACGACTTACATTCGCGCGGCTTAACGCTCGGCGTTGTGCCCTTTTGTGACGGTCATTTCCTAACGGGAATGCCTAGCGACTGAGGCGCCGAGCGGATGTGACGCTGGACGGCGATGCGGGTGAATGGGTTCGTGCAATCGTCATCGCGCGGGCCGTTGTGCGGTAGCTCACATCGTCTTCAGCACAATGTGACGGCTCCAAACGACGCAGGGTCTCCTGTCTTGTGGCGGGGGCCGCTTACTGCGGCGTCCGCCGTCTTTGGCCGGTCCCGCCGAGCAGCGCGGGTGCGGCTCGGTAAGTAGGAAACGTATCCGCGCAGGACCCAAACAAAACTCTGCAGACAAAGGGGGAAAACGAATGCAGAAGATCACCAGGTCGTTATTCGCGCTCGGCGTGCTTGCGGGGCTCGCCGCCTGCGGTGACGACGTCTCGGTCACAGAACCGCCTCGAGTAGTGCCGGCTGTTACAGGCATCAGCGTATCGCCTCCGTCAGCGACCCTTATCAAGGGTCAAACGGCGCAGCTGTCAGCGGTCGTGACGACCAACGATCCGTCAGTAGCTACGACGGTGACTTGGGCCAGCTCCAACGCCGCAGTCGCCTCCGTTAGCGCCACCGGTCTCGTAACGGCGCTTACGCCAGGTTCGGCTACGGTCACCGCAACGTCCACGGCCAACGCCAACTTCAGGGCGGGCGCCCAGATTACTGTATCAGGCAGTGGTGTTCGCCAAGTCAGAGTCTCGCCGGACAATGCGATTGTTCCAGTGGGTAACACTCTCCAGCTCGTCGCAAACGTCGACGCCGACGCAGGAGTGGCGCGCACGGTGACCTGGTCCACCAGCAACGCTGCTGTCGCGTCCGTCAGTACGTCCGGCGTCGTGACGGGTGTCGCCCCCGGTGCGGTCACCATATCGGCGGCATCGACCGTCGATCCGACGGTGACAGGCGCCTCGGCGATCACGGTTCGTCCGCTGGCAGCGGCAACGGTGTCCATCTCGGCGATCACGTTCGGGACGCTTGGCACGCCAGTCAATGTGCTTAACGTCTTCGGTCAGATCGAAGTCACGTTGAACGTCGATCCGGGCGATTTCGTTATCTCTCGAGTTGAAGTGCTGATCGATAACAACGTCGCGTGCTTCCAGTCGTTCTCGGTATCTCGCAACGAAGAGCTCGCGCTCTCGCACGTGTTCGAGAATGTCCAGGCTGCGCCAGTGACTTGCAGCATCGTCACGAATGCGTTTAACGCCACGACGGGTGTACCGACGTACCTGAATGGTGCACGTCAGCTGTCGGCGCGGGCAGTTCTGTCTACGGGCGCTCAAGTCGCGACTCCGAGCCAGACGTTGACGTTTGCCAATGCGAACACGTTCGTTGCTTCACTGACTCGCACTGGCACCATGACGCAAGCCACTGGAGCAAATGGCTTGGCGTACGTTCGTGGTGGGCTCAGCATCGGCGTTCTGCCGGTTATCTTCAATTCGGGACAGTCGCTCGTTGCCGGTAGTGTCGCCTTCGGTAGCACTGCTTGCGACGCGTCTCCAACGAACAGCGCACGTACGGCTTCGCTGACAGCACCGACATCCGGAGCAACGTGGACAGCCACACTCGCTCAGACCGGCACCGCCGGAGCAGGCAATGTGGTTGACTACGAGTTTGACACGGTGGCTGGATGTACGGTCGCCGAAGCTTTCTTGGTCAATGCCACGGATAATGCCGGCAACACGCTGTTCGCAGGTGCGGTTCCATCGAATGCTGCGGCAATCGCGATTCGTCTCGATAACCGCGCACCCAGCCCGCCGACGTTCGTTGCCAACCCGAACATCCGTCAGAACGGATGGCTTAACGCGTCGGTCGGTTTGACCGGCGTGAACGGCACGAGCGCTTTCCCGAGCGTGCCGAGCGCCACAGACAACGATTGGCTCGCTAACGGTATATTGGCCGATCAAGGCGTGGGCGGTTACACAAGAATGGCACGTCTAGCCGCTGCGACTGGTGGTTTGGTTGACGCGGCCCTTGCAGCGACAGCGTCGGCTACACCGACACTGCCAGCTCCGTCTCTCAACAACAACGACTACTGCGCGGTCATCAGCGCGACCGACGCCCTCGGCAACGAGTCGGCGCTTCCGGCCGCTGGTACGCCATGCACGGCTCCGCCGGTTCTTTCTAGCACGCCGGTCGCCGCTCAGCATCTGCGCTTTGGCGTCGACATCGCCGCTCCGACCATCGCCTTCTCAGGTGGTCTGGCGAGCAATGCGCGTCTCAACGCCGCTACGGTCGGTGCTGAGTTCCAGGTTACCGTCGCCGACACCGGCACGACTGGTAACTCTGGTATGTTGAGCGGCTCGGCTGTTCGCGGGACCGTTCAGATTCGCAACGTGGCGAATCAGGCACCGCAGATCTGCTTCATCGGCGCCGTAGTTAGCGGCGTCTGCACGCCGGTCAGCGTTAACGCTGCGCCGCCGTTCCCGCTCGTTCCAACGACGACGGTCGCGGCGTCCGCGACGACCGGTTACTTCACCTACTCAGCGTTCTCGCAGGATGCGGCCGGCAACCAGTCCGGTACCGTGACCCGCGTGGTCGCGCACGATGATGGTGGCATCGCCACCAACGTCCCGGCGCTAACGACTGCACTGTTCAACGTGCCGCTTTCTGGCTCGACGGCAGTCTTTAACGCGAACTCGTCGGATAACTTCGACCTCAGGGATGCGACGTACACGATGACGTATGCCGGTGGTCTGGCTGGACCGATCCTCTTCCCAGCCGTCACTCTCAACTCGTTCAACGCCGCGACGCTCGTGTACTCAAACGTGCCCGCTGGCATCACGATTACTGGCTTCATGCGCCAGGTCGAAAACGTCACGGGTAACACTCCTCTCGCAGTTGGCGGCGCCTTCAAGCCGACAGCCTTAACAGGCGTCGCGCGTGATCAGGCGAACAACTCGTCGGCTGCGGCAGTTACGGCAATCCCGGGCGCTTCGGTTACCACTGGCGTGTCCTACCTGGCAGCTGCGGCTGCTCAGCTGGTTGATAGCTTCGCGGTGAAATCTCCGTCGGTCGCGACCAACGTCTCGACGGGTGCCACCACGCCAGCAGCCAACCCGCTCAGCGTAACGATCACTATCCAGGTGCGTGGGCCGACGGCAACGTTTGCTCCGCCGTTCACGACGCTGAACATGTTCGCGTTGTCGGGCGGTAACCTGGTGCAGATCGGAACCGCGACGTTCGCGGGAACGACTGACGACGGCTCGGCGTTTGGACGTCGTCATAGCTACACGTTCTCGTGGACGCCTGGCACGGCGTTCGGTGTCGGCGCGCAGACTCTCTACGCGATCGGCGTCAGCGCTAACGGTGATGCACTTGTGTCGCCGGCATACACACAGATCACAACCACCAACCCGTAAGCTCAGATCATCGAGTAACGGCCGCAGTTCTGAAGGGGCTCCGCCTAACGGCGGGGCCCTTTCTCTGTGTGCCCAGCATGAACACTGACTTGGAGGTGAAAGTCCTCTGGGAAGTTGGTCGCAACGACCCGAGCGAACCGCAAGGCGCTGATCGTGAGGTCGGCGCTGA
>Ga0187893_10006648_pt1 | contig 19598 bp, 12 predicted proteins | sample MA1701074metaG_FD_139574 | JGI IMG/M metagenome (GOLD analysis project Ga0187893, IMG submission 139574) | White microbial mat communities from a basaltic lava cave in the Kipuka Kanohina Cave System on the Island of Hawaii, USA - MA170107-4 metaG ... | reverse complement strand
TCCTCGACGAGATCGGCGACATCAACCTGAGCACGCAGGTGAAGCTGCTGCGCGTGCTCCAGGAGCGCGAGTTCGAACGGCTCGGCGGCACCGACACCGTCCGCGTCAACGTGCGGATCATTGTCGCGACCAACAAGGACATGGAGAAGGCGATCGCGGAAGGGAAGTTCCGTGAAGATCTCTACTACCGCCTCAACGTGTTCACGATCTTCGTCCCGCCACTGCGCGAGCGGAAGGCCGACCTGCTCCTCCTCGCCGACCACTTCCTCGAGAAGTTCTCGCGCGAGCACGGGAAGGTCATCAAGCGCATCTCCACGCCGGCGATCGACATGTTGACCGCCTATCACTGGCCCGGCAACGTCCGCGAGCTGGAGAACGTGCTGGAGCGCGCGATCCTGGTCTGCGACAGCGCGGTGATTCACGGCCACCATCTGCCACCCTCGCTGCAGACGGCCGACGCCTCCGGCACCGTGACCCGCGTGTCGCTCAAAGACGCCGTGGCCGCCTACGAGCGCGACCTGATTCAAGACGCGCTCAAGACGACCCGCGGCAATCGCGCGAAGGCCGCCCGCCTGCTCGATACGACCGAGCGCATCCTCAACTACAAAGTGCGCGGCTACGGGATCGATCCGCGGCGTTTCAAGTCGCCCGAGCTCGGCAAGCGCATCGCGCTGTCATCCGAGGATCGATGAAGATCGGCGCCGCGCTGCTCCTCGCCGCCGCGTTCACCGGCGCCGCGTGCGGGAAGAAGGGGCCACCGATTCCGCCGCCCGTCCGCATCCCCGCGGCGGTCGAGACGATCACCGCGCTGCGTCTGGGCAACGACGTCTACGTAACGCTCACCGTGCCCGCCACCAATATCGACACGTCGATTCCGGTCGATATCGGCCGGATCGACGTCTATGGCTACACGGGTCGCGTCGCGCCGCCCCGCGTGCGGTGGATCGAGCTCGGCACGATGGTGACTACGATCGAAATCCCGCCGGTCCCGCTCGACTATCGTGCGCCGGCGCCGCAGGCGGCGGCTGCGCTCGCCCCGAGCGCGATGCCCGGCACGTCAATCACGATCCGGGACACCCTGACGCCGGACGAGTTCGAGCAAGGGCCGGTCTACGTCGACCCGCGGCGCCCCGACTTGGCCGCGCCGGCCCCGGCGGTGGCGCAGCCGGCGGTGATGCGCCGGTATTACCTCGCGCTCCCGTTCAGCCGCCGCGGCCGTCCCGGCCCTCCCGGCGTGCAGGCGGAGCTGGTGCTCACGTCGATCCCGGATCCGCCGACCGACGTCCGCGCAGCCTACCTCGGCGCGACGCTTTCGCTCACGTGGCGGCCATCGGGCGGACTGTTCGGATTTCTCTTCGATCGGGGGCTACTGCCCGAGCCGGCGCCGTTCCTGCCGACGGCGCTCGCCGCGCCGGCCGTCGTCGTGCCTGACACGGCGGTGCTACCGGGTCCGACCACGTACAACGTCTATCGCGAAATGGCGCCCGACCCCTTCGAGCTGCCGGTACGCACGAAAGTGCCCGCCGGCACCATGCTCGTCCCGCAGCCGCTCAACACGGCGCCGCTTGCCGCCACCGCGATGACAGACCAGGTGATGTTCGAGCGCGAGCAGTGCTACGTCGTTCGGGCGCAACGCGGGACCGTGCTCAGCGAGCCGTCACCACCGGCGTGCGTCACGGCGGTCGACGTTGTGCCACCGACCGCTCCGGCGGGCCTTGCCGCGGTGCCTTCGGAAGGCGGCATCAGTCTTATCTGGGAGCCGAACGGCGAGCTCGATCTCGCCGGCTATCTGGTCTTGCGCCACGAGCCGGGCGATGCGACACTGCGTCAGCTCACGGACACACCGATCACCGAGGCGCGGTATCGCGACGCCGACGTGCGTCCGGGGAGGCGTTATATCTATTCCGTGGTGGCCGTCGACAATCGGTTGCCGCTGCCGAATGTGAGCGCACCGTCGGCACCAGTCGAGGAAACGGCGAGGTAGCTATGAAACTGTTCGTCGATACGGGCAATCTGAAGGAAGTCGAAGCACTCGCCCAGCTCGGCATTCTCGACGGCGTGACGACGAACCCCTCGCTCCTCGCCAAGGAAGGCGGCGATTACCGGCAGATCCTGAAACAGATCTGTCAGACGGTACGCGGTCCGGTCAGTGCCGAAGTGGTGGCGACCGACACGGTTGGGATGGTGCGCGAAGGGCGCGATCTCGCCGCCATCGACGAGCACATCGTCGTCAAGGTGCCGTTCACCAAGGAGGGCGTCAGAGCGTGCAAGACGCTCTCCTCGGAAAGACATCGGGTGAACGTCACGCTCATCTTCTCGCCGACCCAGGCATGGCTGGCCGCGAAAGTTGGCGCCGCCTACGTCAGCCCTTTCGTCGGTCGCCTGGACGACGTCGGTACGACGGGGATGCATCTGGTGAAGGAGATCGTCGACATCTTCGACAACGCCGACTTCCCGACCGAGGTGCTCGTCGCCAGCGTCCGCAACCCGATCCACGTCATCGAGGCGGCGAGGATGGGCGCCGATGTGGTAACGGCGCCGGCAGCCGTCATCGAGCAGTGCTTCAAGCATCCGCTCACCGACATCGGGCTCGAGCGGTTCCTGAAGGATTGGGAGAAGGCGCAGGCTGCACGAGTCTGACCGTCGTACATCGATGAATTCCAGAAAAATTCTCGACGACCTGGAGCGGCGCGCCGAGCTAGGGGGCGGCGAGGAGCGCCTCCGGCGCCAGCGGGAGGCCGGCAAGCTCACGGCCCGCGAACGGATCGACCTTCTGTTCGATCCGGGGACCTTCGAGGAAATCGACAAGTTCGTCACGCACCGGTGCCGTGATTTCGGCATGGCCGATCAGGTCGTTCCCGGCGACGGCGTCGTGTGCGGCCATGGCCGCATCAACGGCCGTCTGGCCTACGCGTTCGCGCAGGACTTCACGGTGTTCGGTGGTTCCCTGTCCGAGACCAACGCGGCCAAGATCGTCAAGATCATGGACCTGGCGATGAAGATGGGCGCCCCCGTGATCGGCCTGAACGATTCCGGCGGGGCGCGCATCCAGGAAGGCGTGCTGTCGCTTGGCGGCTACGCCGACATCTTCCTGCGCAACACGCTTGCGTCGGGTGTGGTGCCTCAGATCTCCGCGATCATGGGGCCGTGCGCTGGGGGCGCGGTCTACTCGCCGGCGATCACCGACTTCACCATCATGGTGAAGCAGACGAGCTACATGTTCGTTACGGGGCCCGATGTCATCCGGACCGTCACGCACGAGCAGGTGACGAAGGAAGAGCTCGGCGGCGCGATGACGCACAACGAGCGGAGCGGTGTGGCGCACTTCGCAGTCGACAACGATCAGGAGTGCCTGCTGCTCATCCGCGAGCTGCTGTCGTTCATGCCGAACAATAACGTGGACGATCCGCCGCGCCTCGACTCCACCGATCCTGCGGATCGCGCAGACGCCGCGCTCGACACCGTCGTGCCGGAGAATCCACAGCAGGCTTACGACATGGCCGACGTGATCAGCGCGGTCGTCGACGAGGGGTACTTCCTCGAGGTGCACGAGCACTTCGGGCGGAACATCTTGGTCGGCTTTGCACGGCTCGGAGGGCGTCCCGTCGGGGTCGTCGCCAACCAGCCGGCGCACCTGGCCGGCACGCTCGACATCGACGCCTCCGTCAAGGGCGCGCGGTTCGTGCGCTTTTGCGACGCCTTCAACATTCCGCTCGTCACCTTCGAGGACGTGCCTGGGTTCCTTCCCGGCACCGTACAGGAGTACGGCGGCATCATCCGGCACGGCGCCAAGCTCCTCTTTGCGTTTGCCGAGGCGACCGTGCCGAAGCTGACCGTGATCACCAGGAAGGCGTACGGCGGCGCGTACTGTGTGATGTCGAGCAAGCACATCCGCACCGACGTGAACTATGCATGGCCGACGGCGGAGATCGCGGTCATGGGGGCGGAAGGCGCCGTGAACATCCTCTACAAACGCGAGCTCGAGGCGGCTGTCGACCCGGCCGGCGCGCGAGTGGCCAAGGTCACCGAGTATCGGGAGAAGTTCGCCAATCCGTACGTGGCGGCGCAGCGGGGCTTCATCGACGAAGTCATTCAGCCGCGGCAAACCCGGGCGAAGCTGATTGGTGCGCTCGCAGCGCTCGACACCAAGCGCGACCGCAATCCGGCGAAGAAGCACGGCAACATCCCGCTCTGATGTGGGCCGCGCTTCTGATCGTTCCGCGGGGATCACAGCGCTTCTATTTCGCAACCTCCTGCCCGATGTCGCGACGCATCTGCTCCGACCTCGGCGATCCGCTGCTGAACACGGCCATCCTCGCGTGGCATGCGCACCTTTTCACGATGGAGGACGGAGCGCGCGTCTACCGTCTGCCGCAGCCTCCCCCAAGCGCTGGACGCCGCCAGGTCAGACCTTCTACGATAGGTGCCGGGAGCTGACCTGCCCTCACATCACGTCCGCGCAACGTCGACCGTCCGGCGCGCGCTCGTCGCCGGCTTTGCGGTCGTGTTCTCCCTTTGGCTGGTGTCGGTCTATGAAGTCGTGCGCAGCATCCGCGACGCGGAGCAGCAGACCGCGATTGCGCGCCGCGCCTTCGCCAGCGGCGAGGAGGTGCTGACGACCGTCACGACGCGCGTGCTGCTCGGGTCGATCTATCTCCGCGACGCGCTGATCAATCCCTCGGCGGACGGGCGCGAGCAGTACCAGCGCGAGCTGGCGCAGATTCGTGCCGATGTGGCGAGCGCGCTGCCCGAGTACCTGCCGCTCGTTGACACGCCGAACGAGCGCGAGCAGTGGGAGCGGCTCCAGGTCGAGCTGGACAAGTACTGGACGTCGCGCGAGGTGGCGTTCGCGGGAGAGCCGCAGAGCGGTGGAGGCGGCGTGGCCGCCGACGCGGCCGCGCTCCAGAACGGGCTCGTACTCGCGCGCGAGTCGGTGCTCGAGGTCGTCAATTCGCTGGCCGGCCTCGAGCGCGCCTCGATGGAGAGCCACGAGGAACAAGCCGCGCGCTTCTACCTCGAGCAGCAGCGTCGCGTCCTCTGGCTCGCGACACTGGCGCTGGGCGCCGGCATCGTCGTGGCCGCCCTGGTGTCGCGCCACGTCGGACGGCTCCAGGGTGAGCTCGAGCAGCAGCAGCGCGCCGAGCAGCAGAACCGCCGCGATCTCGAACGCCTGTCGGCGCGGCTCGTCAGCGCGCAGGAGGAAGAGCGCCGCAGTCTCGCGCGCGAGCTGCACGACGCGGTGGGCCAGGCGCTCACCGCGATCAAGGTGGAGATGGGTGTCGCCCTGCGCGGCGCCGACGTCGATTCACGTGCGCGCACGTCGCTCGAGCAGGCGCGCGCGATTGCCGAATCGACCCTCCAGAGCGTTCGTGACCTGTCGCAGCTCCTGCATCCGTCGATGCTCGACGACTTCGGCCTGCCCGAGACGCTGCGCGCCTACCTCCGCAGCGTTTCGAGCCGGTCGCGGATCCAGACCCAGCTGACGCTCGAGCGCATGGACGATCGGTTACCGCCGGAGATCGAGATCTGCGTGTACCGCATTGTCCAGGAGGCGCTCACCAATGTGGCGCGGCACAGCGGGGCCACCGTCTGCACCGTGTCCGTGATCCGGCGCGAGGACGCCCTGCACCTCCTCATCGAGGACGACGGCTACGGCATCGATCCAGAAGTCACAAAGGGGGCGTCGACCGCGCGGCGCGGGCTCGGCCTCGTCGGCATGCGCGAGCGCGCCCAGGCGCTCAACGGCACCTTCTTGATCGAGCACCGCCGCGAAGGCGGTACCCGCGTCGGCGTGACGCTGCCAGTCCCAACCTCGTTCGAACTGGCTGTCAGGGCGCGGCGGAAGCAGCTCGCAGGGTAGTCTGTGTCCAAACTGCGGATTCTCCTCGCCGACGATCACACGGTCGTTCGGCAAGGACTGCGAAAGGTGCTCGAGGAGCGTCCCGAGTGGGAGGTTGTCGCCGAGGCAGGCGACGGCCGGGAGGCGGTGCGTCAGGCCGAGGAGTTCGAGCCCGATGTCGCGATTCTCGACATCACGATGCCGCTACTCAACGGCGTCGAGGCGACGCGCCAGATCGTCCGGCGGTGTCCGTCTACGCGCGTCCTCGTCCTGACGATGCACTCGGATGAGGCGTACGTGAACCAGATTCTGCAGGCGGGCGCCACTGGCTATCTGCTCAAGGACTCGGCCGACGTCGATCTCGTGCAGGCGGTCAGCGCCGTGTCGCAGGGGAAGTCGTTCTTCAGCCCGGCCATTGCGCGCATGATGCTCGACGATTACGTCCGGCAGCTCGCCGACAAGGGGATTACCGATCGCTACGAGTCGCTGTCGGCGCGCGAGCGCGAGATCTTCCAGCTCATTGCCGAAGGGAAGGCCAACAAGGAGATCGCGGCGATTCTCTCGATCAGCCCGAGCACGGTGGAAACCCACCGGGCGCGAATCATGGAGAAGCTCGATCTCCACAGCGCCGCGGAGATTGTCCTCTACGCTGTCCGTAGAGGCGTTATTCGCTAACATCGGCGACATCGAGCCGAACACCAGCTTTCCCATCCTGCCGATGTCGATACGAGCACGTCCCAGGCGCGACCAGGGTCGACGGGCGTGCGACCTACAGCAGATTCCGTCGTTTCGACGTGACGACGACGGAGCGAATCGGCGTGCCCTGATCCCGATCACACCGCCGACCGCGCTCGCACCGAGTCTTCGTCGGGATCGCACCGAGTCTGCGTCGGGCGTGGCACCGACGTCGGGCCGGGACCGCACCGGGTTCCTGTCCGTCATCCCCATGGGGCTTCCCCCTAAGTGCTAGAATCATCAGGTGTTGCGGAAAATTCTGGTCGCCAACCGCGGCGAGATTGCCGTTCGGGTGATCCGTGCCTGTCGCGATCTCGGTCTCTCGTCGGTGGCGGTCTATTCCGAGTGCGATCGCGCGGCGCGGCACGTGCGCCTCGCCGATGAGGCGTACGCGATCGGGCCGAACGCACCGATCGAGAGCTATCTCCATATCGGCCGCCTGCTCGAGGCCGCGCGCGCCAGCGGCGCCGACGGCGTGCATCCAGGCTATGGCTTTCTCGCCGAGAACGAAGCGTTTGCGGCCGCCTGCCGCGACGCGCGCCTGACGTTCATCGGGCCGACTCCCGAGGTCATTGCCTTGATGGGAAGCAAGACCGCCGCGCGCGAGGCAGCCGCGGCAGCCGGCGTGTCTGTCGTCCCGGGCACCGATCGGCCGTTCGATGTTCGCGTGCCCGAGTCGGTCATCGCCGCCGAAGCCGCGCGGATCGGCTATCCAGTGCTCATCAAGGCTGTCGCGGGCGGTGGCGGAAAGGGCATGCGCACCGTCCTCTCGCCGGACGATCTGTCGAGCGCCATCCGTGCCGCCCGCTCGGAAGCGGGCGCCGCGTTCGGCGATGCGGCCGTCTATCTGGAGCGGCGGTTGATGCGGCCGCGGCACATCGAGGTGCAGCTGCTCGGCGACCAGCACGGCACTGTGCTGCCATTTGTCGAACGCGAATGCTCGATCCAGCGCCGGCACCAGAAGGTGATTGAAGAGACGCCGTCACCGGCGGTTTCGGCTGGGCTTCGTGAGCGGATCACCGGTGCGGCGGCGGCCGTAGCGCGGACGGTTGGGTACACCAGCGCCGGCACGATCGAGTTCCTGCTGGACGAGGAGGGACGGTTCTATTTCCTCGAGATGAACACGCGGCTGCAGGTCGAACATCCCATCACGGAGCTCGTGACCGGCATCGATCTGGTCGAGTGGCAGATTCGCATCGCGCGCGGCGAGCGGCTCGATGTCGATCCCGCGGCCGTGTTGAGGCCACGCGGCCACGCGATCGAATGCCGCATCTACGCGGAAGACCCTGACACCGGCTTCATGCCGTCGCCAGGGCGCATTGCTGCGCTGACCGCTCCGGGAGGGCCGTTCGTGCGCGACGACAGCGGCGCCGAAACGGGCGGCGAGGTGCCGATTTTCTACGACCCTCTGATCTCGAAGCTGTCGGCGTGGGGAGGCACTCGGTCACAGGCGATTGCGCGGATGCAGCGGGCGCTGCGGGAGTACGACGTGCGGGGCATCCGGACGACCGTCCCCTTGTTCCGATGGATGTTCGAGCAGCGTTCGTTCCAGGAGGGCGCATTTCATACGTCCGTGCTGGACGAGCTCTTGCAGCAACGTCAGGGCAAATCGTTTTCGACGCCGAACGAGGACGACGAAGAAGTGGCCGCCATGGCCGCGGCGCTTCATACGTTGACGCGCCGCGCCACGCCGCTGGATGACACGGTCCGGCTCAAGCCGGACACCACGTACGCGAGGGACGTTCGGGAGTACGTGGCGTCCGGCATCAGGGGGACCGGGGCCACCGGGTGGAAACAACAGGCCCGGCTCGAGGCGCTCCGCGCGTGACGGTGGATATCGAGGCGGGGTCGCGCACGCGGGCGGTCCACGTGCGTCGCACACGGGGCGGCTATGACGTGACAGTCGACGGCCGCCGGCGGACAGTCGACGCGGTGCCGATCGGCCCCACGGCCTGGTCGCTTGTGGTCGAGGGCCGAAGCTACGACGTCGGCATCGTTGAGCGGCCGGCGGGCGAGCTCACGGTATACGTCAACGGCCGGATGGTCCCGGTCAGACTGGGCGGCCGGCTGCGGGGCCGACGTCGCGCCGAGCCGGCTGGCGGCACGGGTGCCGGGGCGCACGCGCTCGTCGCGCCGATGCCGGGCCGGGTCGCGAAGGTGCTCGTGAAGGTGGGCGACGCGGTTACCGCGCGCCAGGGCCTGATCGTTGTTGAGGCGATGAAAATGGAGAACGAGCTGCGTGCCTCCCGCGCCGGTGTCGTTCGAGAGGTGCGTGTCGCCGAAGGGGCGTCGGTCGAGGCGAACACCGTACTGGTTGTCCTCGCCTGAATGCGCACTTCTCAAAGTCTTGAGTATTGACCCGTGAGTTACGCGCTTCTTCGTCACCCCGTGACACAGAAGACGCGGCGCGTGGCGCGCCGCATGGTGGTGACGTGCGCCGTCGTCGTCGCCGTGGTGGTGGTCACCACGCTGACGATCGATCTTGGCCCGAACCTCAGAACCGGTGCCGAGGCCGCCGCCTCGCAGTTCATGGGCCGGCCGATGCACATCGGCCGGCTGTCGGTGCACCTGCTTCGCGGGCAGTTCGTGCTCGAGGATCTGGTCATCGACGGGATGACCCCGGAATCGCCACCCTTCCTCACCGCGCGCCGGATCACCGTTTCCATGCCCTGGAGCACGCTCGTCAACCGACGCGTGGTGTTCGACGCCATCGAGATGACCGACTGGCGGATGTACGTCGAGACGTTCCCCGACGGCCGCCACAGCTTTCCGCGCTTCACGCGCGAGCGGCGCGACCCGAGCAGCTGGACGACGACGCTGCAGTGGCTGCGGGCGCATCGCGGGGAGTTCACCTACGTCGACCACGGCACGCCGTGGAGTGTGGTGACCCGCAACCTTGACGTGGTCGTGGCGCGCCCCTCGTCCGAATACATCGGACAGGCGAAATTCTCGAACGGGACCGTCGTCATTCAGAACTACGTGCCGATGCGTGCGGACATGACCACGTCGTTCCGAATCGACGGCGGCCGGGTGGTCCTCCAGCGGACCAATCTGGTGACCGACGGCGCCCGGTCGTCCCTGACCGGCGTCGTCGACTTGACGCGCTGGCCGAACCAGACCTACAACGTGCGCTCGCGCGTCGACTTCCCGCGGATGCGGGAAATCTTCTTCGCGAACGACACCTTCACGCTGGCGGGGCAGGGCGACTTCACGGGAACGTTTCGCCTGTTCCGCGAGGCGGTCGGCGGTCGCACGCGCACCGGCCGCGAGCTCAAGGGCACGTTTGCCAGCCCCTCACTCGGCGTGAACGCGTATACGTTCTCCAATCTGCGCGGCTCTCTGCTCTGGGTGCCGGAACGATTCGAGGTGACCGACGCATCGGCGGAGGCGTGTGGTGGCACGTCGCGGTTCACCTATCAAATGGCGCCGCTCGGGCAGCGCGCCGTCCCGGCGGTGGCGCGGTTCGACACGGCTTACGAGAATGTCGACCTGATCGAATTCAGCAACTGCCTCGAGCTCGATGGCATTCGCCTGGCTGGCCGCGCCAGCGGGCGGAATCTGCTCGAGTGGCCGCTCGGCCGGTTCGCCGAGCGCCACGGCGACGGCGCCGTTCGCTTCGAGCCTCCCGACGGGACGGAGACCGTCGGTCGCGAGCTGACCCCAGCGCAGGTCGCGCAAGCGGGGGCGCGAGCGGTCGACTGGGGACCGTTCGACGCCAGTCTGCGCAGTGAGCCGGTATCCGTCCGCGGCGAAGTGGCCTACGTCTACGGGCCCGAGTGGATCGACTTCGCGCCAAGTCACGTCGCCACCATGGACACCTACGTCGCCTTCGAAGGACGCACGGCGTACGGCGATCGCTCGCGGATCCCGTTCCACGTGACGAGCGCCGACTGGCAGGAGAGTGATCGACTGTTTGCCCGAATGCTCACGGCATTCGGCTCGCGTACGCGTGTCATCGACATCGGCGGATCCGGCACGTTCGACGGTGTGATGGTGAACAGCTTCCGACAGCCGCGCATCGAGGGCACGTTCAGCGGCGAGCACATCCGCGCCTTCGACGTTGTCTGGGGCACCGTGACGGGCCGCGCGACGATCGAGAACGCGTATGCCGACGTGGCGAGCGTCGTCGTGCGCGCGGGCGACTCCGAGATGCGCGTGGACGGCCGCTTCTCGCTCGGGTTTCCGCGCCGAGACGGCGGTGAGGAGATGAACGCGCGCATTCGCGTGACGCGCCGGCCCGTTGCCGATCTCCGCCATGCCTTCGGCCTCGACGAGTACGAGGTCGACGGCACCTTCTCCGGCGAGTTCCACGCGTACGGGCCGTATCGTCGTCCCTTCGGGTTCGGGCAGATGACGATCGATGACGGCGTGGCGTACGGCGAATCGTTCGAGACCGCCTCTGCGGCGGTGCGTCTCGAAGGCGACGGCGTGCGGCTCGATTCGCTGCAGGTCGTCAAGGCCGGCGGCCGGGCGATCGGCGCGGCCTACGTGGGCCTCAACGGCACCTATTCCTTCAACCTCGTTGGCCGCGGCGTACCAGTCGAACGCCTCGTGCTCACGCGTGCCGGCTCTGGGCCCTCGCTGACCGGCCGGGTCGATTTCACGGCCGGCGGCAGCGGAACGTTCGAGCGTCCGCGCTACGACGTGCGCCTGACGGTCAGCGACCTGTTCGTCGGCGACGAGGGGATCGGCCAGGTCGCGGGCGAATTGAACATCAACGACGACATGATGACGGTGAAACTCGAGGCCGCGTCGCCGCGGCTGGCGGTGTCGGGATTTGGCCGCGTCGCCCTGACGCCGATGATGGAGGCCGATCTCACGTTCAGCGTGGCCGACACCTCGCTCGACCCGTACCTCCGCGCCTTCAATCCGCAGCTGTCGCCCTACACGACGGCGATCGCGAGCGGGACCGTGCGCCTCGTCGGCCAACTCGCCGATGTCGACGCGCTCGTCGTGGAGGCCGCCGTCGAACGCCTCGACTTGCGCTTCTTCGACTACCGTCTGCGCAACGCGATGCCGGTCCGGCTCGCGCTCGATCGCCACACGGTGCGGATCAACGAGATGCGGCTCGTGGGCGAAGAAACGCAGCTCGACATCGAAGGCGACATCAATCTTCACGACGAGCGAATCGCGGTGCGCGTCACGGGTGACGCGGGCCTCGGGCTGCTGCAGGGCTTCACGCCGAACCTCCGCAGCTCGGGCCGCGCGGCGCTCGAGGCGCAGTTCGAAGGACCGATGCGCGACCCGATCGTGATCGGGACGATGACGGTCGACAACGGCCGGATCCGGCATTTCGATTTGCCACACGCGCTCGAGAACATTTCCGGCCCCGTGCGGTTCGACACGCGCAGCATCCGCCTCGACGAAGTGACCGCCCGGCTGGGCGGCGGCGTGGTGCGCTTCGGCGGCCGCATCGACGTCGAGAGCTACCGTCCCACGCGCGTCGACGTCACGCTGGTCGGCGAGGGAATGCGGCTGCGGTTCCCGGAGGGGATGCGGTCGCTCGTCGACGCCGACCTCACCGTGCAGGGCACGATCGATGCGCCGACGCTGGCCGGTATTGTCACGGTGCGCAGTGCGGTCTACACCCGTCCGTTCGACGATCAGGGCGGGCTGTTCGATCTGACGGCCGACACGATCACTGGCAGCGCGGCGCAGTTGACGCCCTCGCGGCTGCCCCTGCGCTACGACGTCCGGATCGTCGCGCCGTCGACGCTGGAAATCCGGAACAGCACCGCGCGCGTTTTCGCCGCCGCCGACCTGCAGCTGCGCGGCACGTTCGACCGTCCGCTTCTCGTGGGCCGCGCCGATGTCGAACGCGGCGAGTTCATGTTCGAGGGTCGCCGCTACCAGATCACACGCGGCACGATCGATTTCAACAACCCGACGCGCATTCAGCCCTTCTTCGACATCGAGACCGAAACGCGCGTGCGCGTGCCTGGGCAAACCTACCGGATCCGCGCGTTCGCTGCCGGCACGCTCGACCGGCTGACCCCGGCGTTCGAGGCCGATCCGCCGCTGCCCGAGGTGGAAGTGCTGAGCCTGCTCTTCGGCGATGTGGCTCCTGGCCAGGACGTCGAATTCCGGCAGTACAGCACGAACATCACGCCGCAGCAGCAACTGCTGCGTGAGCGCGCCACGCGCGCGCTGACCGGCGCCTTTTCCTCCGAGGTGGGGCGCGTGGTCGAGCAGACGTTCGGCGTCGATACCTTCCAGCTGACCCCGTCGCTCGTCGACCCGAACGCGCAGTCGTCGCGACTCGATCCGGCGGCCCGGTTGACGATCGGCAAGCGCCTCTCGGAGCGGATCTACCTGACATACTCGCGCAGCCTCTCCTCGTCGACGCGCGACCAAATCATCTTGTTGGAATACGATCAGACCGATCGGTTTTCTTGGATCCTGTCCCGCAATGAAGATCGAACGTACGCACTGGATGTCCGTGTACGACACACGTTCTGACCTTGAATGTTCAATGCCGACTGCGTACGGCTCAATGCCCACGCTCGACGGGTCATGGCACGTCGGGTAGGCATTGCGCATTGGGCATTGTGCATGCTGCATTTCGCCCAGCCAGCCTTGGCGCAGACGCCACCTGTCATCACCGACGTTCGACTCGAACAGGAAGGCGTTCCTCTTGACGATCGGCTGATCGCGCGCCTCATCGAAACCACAGTCGGCGAGCGACTGTCGATGCAGGACGTCCGCGAGACCCTCTCGCACCTGACGAGTCTGGACCGCTTCGAGGACGTGCAAGTACTCCAGGAACCGACTGCCGGCGGCATCCGGCTTCGCTACGTGCTGTTTCCGCTGCACCCGGTCGACCGGATGGAATTCCGCGGCGTGCTCGGTTTGCCCGAACGCGAGATTCGGCGCGTCATCACGGAGCGCTTTGGCGCCGCGCCGGCGGCCACGCGTCTGGATACGGTGACCGAGGCGCTGCGAAGCGTGTACACCGAGCGCGGATTTCCGGCCGCGCGCATCACGCCGCGTCTCGAGGAGACGCACCAGCCCGATCGGGCGACGATGGTGTTCGACATCGCCGCCGGTGGACGGGCGGTGATCGGGCGGCTCGAGGTCGACGAGGTCGATGTCAGAGATCGGCGGGTCCTGCCCGGCGATCTTGGCATCCGCGCCGGCGATCCCTACGACAACGCCGCGATCGTGGATGCGCTCGGGCGCTATACGGCGGCGCTGCGCGCGCGCGGCTTCTACGAAGCGCGCGCGGTGCACACGCCGACGTTCGAAGCCGACGGCACAGCCTCCGTGCGCGTGACGATCGATCGCGGGCCGCTCGTCACGGTCGCGTTTGCCGGCGATCCGCTGCCCGAGGCCGATCGCGATCGGCTCGTGCCCGTGCGCGCTGAAGGATCCGTCGACGAGGATCTGCTCGAGGATGCCACCTTCGCGATCGAGGAGTACCTCCAGGCGCGCGGCTACCGCGACGCCGCCGTGGAGTACGCGCGCGCGGAAGACGAGGGCACTCTCACGATCACCTTCGAGGTCATGCGTGGCCCACGCTACGTCATCGAGAACGCGGCGATTGGCGGCAACCTCTCCGTCCCGGTCGCCGAGCTCGAACGGCTCGTCCCAATCAAGGCGGGGCAGCCCTACGTTCAGGCGGCGGCCGCCGCGGCGGCCACGGCGCTGCGTGACGCCTACCGGACACGGGGCTTCACCCGCACCACCGTCCAGATCGCGGTCACCGGACTCGATCCGGCCGGCGCTGCCGATCGTCCTGTGACCATTCGATTCAACATCACCGAAGGGCCGCGTACGGTCGTCTCCTCGATTGCCTTCGAGGGCAATCAAGTGCTTCAAGACCCCGAGCTGCATGGCCTGATGACGACGGCCCCCGGCCGTCCCTATTCCGAGGCCGACATCGTGACGGCCCGCGATCGCATCGACCTCGAGTACCGCAACAGGGGCTACGAGAACGTCGTCGTCAATCCGGCGGTCGCGTTGGCCGACAACGGCACGCGCGCCGACGTCCGCTTCGACATCGTCGAAGGCCTCCAGGTGATCGTCGACGACGTCATCATCATCGGCAATCAGCGGACGAGCACGGAGACGATCGAGCGGGAGCTGCTGCTCCGTCCCGGGCAGCCGCTCGGCCTTTCGGCGCGGATCGAGAGTCAGCAGCGGCTCGCGGCGCTGGGACTCTTCCGGCGGGTCGTCATCGAAGAGTTGCAACAGGGCGGCGAGCCGCGCCGTGACGTGCTCGTGCTGGTGGAGGAAGCGCCGCCCACGACGATCGATTACGGCGGTGGAGTGGAAGGCGGCACACGCCTGCGGCCGACGGGCGACGGCGGGCGCGCCGAAGAGCGGTTCGAGCTGGCGCCGCGCGGCTTCTTTCAGGTGGGCCGGCGCAATCTGGGCGGCAAGAATCGCGCGGTGAACCTCTTCACGCGCGTCAGCCTTCGTTCCCGCGACAACGTCGTGGCGGATGAAGGGCTGCTCGTCGACCGCGCGTTCGAAGGCAGCTACGGGTTCAACGAGTACCGCGTGCTGGCAACGTACCGTGAGCCGCGCGCATTCAGCAGTCCTGCGGAAGTGATGGTCACCGGCATTCTCGATCAGGCGATCCGGTCGAGCTTCAACTTCATCACGCGCGAGGCGCGGGCGGAGGTGGGGCTGCGTCTCGGCCCGCGGTACACGGTGGCGGGGCGTTACTCCTACGAGCACACGCGCCTCTTCAACGAGCGGTTCACCGATAGGGAGAAGCCGCTCATCGACCGCGTCTTTCCGCAGGTGCGGCTCTCGAAGTTCTCCGGCACGCTCATTCGCGACAGCCGCAACGACGTGATCGACGCCGACCGCGGCACGTTCCTCATCGCCGACACCGAGCTGGCGGTGCGCTCCGTCGGTTCTGAGGTTGGCTTCGTCAAATCGTTCGTCCAGGGGTTCACCTACCATCGGTTGCCGACCGACCGGCGGATGGTCCTGGCGCTCGGGGCGCGCGTCGGCGCCGCGCACGGCTTCCGCCGATCGGTGCCGCGTATCGCTCCCGACGGACACCCGATCCTCGACGCCGAGGGCGAGCCGATCGTCGACGTCGTACAGGACTTGCCGGCGAGCGAGCGCTTCTTCGCTGGCGGCGATACGACGGTGCGCGGCTTTTCACTCGACCGGCTTGGCACCCCAGAAACGATCAGCGAAACCGGTTTTCCAAAAGGTGGCAACGGCCTGATCGTGCTCAATGGCGAGCTCCGAGCTGCGCTCTTCGGCGGGCTCGGCGCGGCCGGATTCCTCGATGCGGGCAACGTCTTCCAGCGCGCCACCGACCTCGACTTCGGTCGGTCGCGTGCCGCCGTCGGGTTCGGGTTCTTCTACCGCTCCCCGATCGGTCCGATCAGGCTCGATCTCGGTTTCAAGCTCGATCGCCGCGAGCTGTCGCCCGGGCGGCTCGAGCGGCGCAGTGTTCTGCATCTGTCGTTCGGGCAGGCGTTCTAATCAAGAAATGCGCAATGGTCAAATGCCCAATGCTCACCACCCCCGGGCGACGAAGTTGCTCTGGTTGCTCGGGTTGGGCATTGGGCATTGGGCGTTGGGCATTGGGCATTTGAGCCTCACCGCCCAACAGCTGCTCGATCGGGTCGTTGCGCGGGTGAACCGCCATACGATCACGCTCACCGACATGAAAGCGGCGGTGGCGCTTGGGCTCGTGGATGTGCCACCCGAGGCCGGCGAGCAGGCAGTCGTCGATCGGCTCGTCGAGCGTCAGCTGGTGTTAACCGAGGTGGCGCGCTTTGCGCCGCCGGAGCCATCGCCGGCGGCGGTGGCGCGCGAGGTCGAGGTCCTCAAGGCCCGGGCCGGCGGGCGCCTGGCGGCGATCATGGAAACGACCGGTGTGGGCGAGGAGCGGCTCCGCGACCTCGCCCGCGACACGCTGAGAATCGAGGCGTACTTGAATCAGCGGTTCGGACCGACTGTCCAGCTGACCGAAGAAGAAGTGCAGCAGTATTACCGGATGCACCCCGACGAGTTTACGCGCGAGGGACGCCTGATGCCGTTTGTGGAGGCCGACGACTTCGCGCGCGAGCGCGCATCCGCCGAACGGCGCGCCGCGACGGTCGCGCAGTGGATGCGCGACCTGCGCGCCCGCGCCGACATCCTCATACCCCGAACGTCGCCACCCGCAGCACCTCGAGCGAATTGAACCCCGCGTGGCTCACGAGCGAGGCGATCGTGCTGCGACGCCGCAGGTACAGCAGCGCCCAGAACGCGCCAAGCACGCCGGTCGTCACGACGGCGTCCCACCCCTGCACGACGTGGCCAAGGCCGAAGCCGGCGCTCAGCACGATCACGCCGACCGTGGCGCCACCGAGATGCCGCTCGAAGCGCTGCAGCAGAAAAGCGCGTTGTAGCTCTTCGCGGACGCCTCCCGCGAGGATCGCGACGACGGCAAAGACGGCGGCTTGTCCTGGCGTCGCCGCCAACTGCTCGAGCGGATTGGTCTCCACGTTGTGGAGCCACGGCGCCGCGATGCGCAACAGGTTCAGCAGCACGACCACCAGCAGGAAAACGGCCGGAATGAGCAGCAGTCCGAGGAGCGCCTCGCGCGCGACCGGCCGGTCGCCCAGCCACAGATCCGTCGCCCGCTCCCCGTGCGCACGCGTCAGCATCACCATGAGCCCGATGAGGAGCACGGTGTCGGCAACCGACAGCACGAGCACGAACGCGAGCGAGAGCTGTCCGTCGGGCTCGAGCGGCCCCAGGCCAGCCAGCCGAAGCAGGGCGCCGAGCGCGATCTGCGTCGGTACGCTCGAGCAGAGGAGTACTTCAGCGATCGCCGTGAGCCGCTGTTGGGGGTGGGTCAATGGCTGTGCTGGACCATGTAAAAATGACAAGGTACCATGCGGGGGCTGACCCCTTCTATATGACGCCACGCGACCGCGTCCTTATTGTTGAAGATGACCCGACGACCCGCCTGGGGCTTAGCGAGCTCGTGCGTACGTGGGGTTTTTCGACCGACGCGGCGGCCGACGGTGAAGAGGCGCTGCGGCGGATTACCGAGTTCCGGCCCTCAATCATCATCACCGATCTCGTGATGCCCCGGATGGGCGGCCTCGAATTGCTCCGCGCTGTCAAGCAGGAGGGGAGCGGCTTCACCGTCGTCATTCTGACTGCGCAGGGGACGGTCGAAACCGCGGTGGAAGCCATCAAGGAAGGCGCCTACGACTATCTGACCAAACCGATCGAACCGCAGCGGCTCAAGATTCTGCTGGACAAGATCGTCGAGCGGCAAGAGACGCTGCGCGAGGTCAAGGTGCTGCGGCGGCAGCTGCGCGATTCCGGCAGCTTCGGGCGGATGATTGGCGCCAGCCCGCAAATGCGGAAGGTGTATGAGATCATCGAGCAGTCGTCGCCGACAGCCGCGTCGGTGTTGATTTCTGGCGAGTCGGGGACGGGCAAGGAGCTCGTCGCGCAGACAATCCATCAGCTCTCACCCCGCGCCCAGGCGCCGTTTGTGCCGATCAACTGCGCCGCGATCCCCGAGACACTGCTCGAGAGCGAGATCTTCGGCCACGAAAAGGGGGCGTTCACCGGCGCGCTCGAGCGGCGCGAAGGGTGCTTCGAGCTGGCGGACCGCGGCACCCTCTTCCTCGACGAGATCGCCGAGATGACCCCGGCGACGCAGGTGAAGCTGTTGCGCGTGCTCCAGGAGCGGCGCTTCCGGCGCCTCGGCGGCCGCGCCGAGCAGGCGGTTGACGTCCGCGTCATCGCCGCGACCAACTCCAACCCGGCCGAGGCGGTCAAGAGCGGCCGACTGCGCGAGGACCTCTTTTACCGGCTCAATGTCTTTGCGATAGAGTTGCCGCCGTTGCGCCAGCGCAAGGACGACCTGTCGCTGCTGATTCAGTCGTTTCTCGCGGAATTCAACGCGCGCAACGGCAAGTCGGTGACCGCCGTCGAGACCGCCGCGATGCGCATGCTCGAACAGTACAACTGGCCCGGCAACGTGCGCGAGCTGCGCAACGTCATCGAACGCGCGGTCATCCTCAGCTCGGGCGAGTTCATCGAGTCGAAACACCTACCGCCGCTCCTGGTGAGCGCACCGGACGCAGCCGCGGCGAGCGTGTCGCTCCGCCCGGGCATGACCGTCGACGACGCGGAGCGCGAGCTGATTCTGCTGACACTCGAGCACACGCACGACAACAAGACACGCGCCGCGGAGATCCTCGGCATCAGCCTCAAGACGCTGCACAACAAACTGAATCGCCTGCGCGGGCGGACGTCTGGCAAGGAAGTGCCGAGTGCGTAGCGCCTCGGCACCACGCACAAAGCACCAGGCCTGATTCCATGCGCCTAGGTATCAAGGGCAAGCAGATCGCCGGCGTCACGGCCATCGTCGGCGTGGCGGTGGTGGCGCTGAGCGCGCTGTACGTGACGCGTCTGACCCGCGTGGTGCTGCACGAGGCCCACGCACGCGCACAGCTCCTCTCGAACGCCATTCTGCACCGTGCGCGGGAAGTGGTCACCGGCGCGCCCGAGCCGTACGCCGCGCTGCAGAGCGACGCTGGTCTCCGCGCGATTCTCGAGTCGAGCCTCTATGGTGAGAGCGTGACCAGCGCCTCGATCCTCGATACGACCGGAATCGTCATCGCGAGTAGCGACGCGACACGGCTGGGACTTCGTCTCGAGCAGCGGCCTGATCTCGCGGTCCTCGCCGCGCAGAGCACCGTGGCGCAGCTCCGGGTCATCTATTCGCCGGACGGACAGACGCTCGAAGTCCGGCAGCCGATGGTGCTCGGCGACGAGGCGTTCGGGTCGATCCGAATGGGCGTCTCCACGCTGCTGATGCGGCAGGAAGTGAACGCGGCGCTGCAGCCGGCGCTCCTGACGGCGGCGGTCGCACTCGGCGTGGCGATCATCGTGGCGGCGCTCCTCGCGCAGCTCCTCCTGCGTCCGATTCATGTCATCCGCAGCGGCCTGACCCGCCTCGGCAAAGGTGAGTTCGGCGTCACGCTCGACCTGCCGCAGGACGACGAGTTCGGCGAGCTCGGGAGCTTTTTCAATGCGGTGA
>Ga0187893_10006647_pt1 | contig 19598 bp, 21 predicted proteins | sample MA1701074metaG_FD_139574 | JGI IMG/M metagenome (GOLD analysis project Ga0187893, IMG submission 139574) | White microbial mat communities from a basaltic lava cave in the Kipuka Kanohina Cave System on the Island of Hawaii, USA - MA170107-4 metaG ... | reverse complement strand
GCGCTGAGCTCAGCTCCACCGACACCATCTATCCCGGGACCGACCTCGTCCTCCGCTACCGCGTCAAGGAGCCCTGAGCACCTCAGGGACTACTGCGCGTAGGTCAGGAGTCCTGGATTCGTCTCGTCGCCAACGGTGGACCGCGAGGACCCGCGAGTGGGGGATGACGTGGGAGGCCGGGGGTCGGGCCCTGATGGTGACCGCCGCCGTCGTGGTGCCGACGGTGGTGGCGCTGGGATGGCGGCTGACGACGGTGCCGCTGTCGGGTTGACGGCTACCGCCGGGGGCGCGGCTCCGTTGGTGAAAACGCGCCGAGGGGGCCCTCGCCAAAGGGCCCCCTCGGGCTCAACCTGGCGCCGTCGGCGAGCGGGCCGACCGACCGCCGCCGGCGTGCCGGCCCCGGCGCTTGCGATGCGCCCGGCGCATGGCGGGTGGCCTGGACCGCCTCGGAACGCCCTCGGCCACGCTCCCGGGACCGGATCGGGCCCTGGGTCGTCGGTGGCGCCATCTCGTCCCGTCGGCATCGCCCGCGGTGGCGCCGAAGGCCGGCAAGCGATCGAACGGCCGGGCCGCGACCATGAGCAGCGGTGACCCGATGGTGCCCGGCCCCGCCGCGACCACCGGGCCGCCCGGCCAGGGCCCCCACCGCGGGGGCGAGCGCTCCGCCCCGGTCGTTCGTTCGGCTCGCCGGCTGTCCGGATGGCTCAGCGCGCCGTGCCGGCGGGCCAGGCCGTTCACCAACAACCCCGCCGTCACCAGCGTGATGCCGACGGCGATGAGCAGGGCCGTCCGGCTGAGACCAGTGACGGCCAGCTCGCGTACCAACTCTGGTCCCCGAGCCACGCCCTCGGCCTGGGCTCCGACTGCTCGCTCGCCCCCGACACCAAGAACCGCGGTGATTGCCCCGCCACCGATTACGGACTGCACGGTCATCGCGCACTCCTTCCGCCCAGCCGGACCCGCGCCTGCTTGGCCAAGGTGATCTTCGTCCTGACCGGCCCGAATACCTTCGGGCGGTCGAAATCGCCACGAACCTGTAGCACTTCGCGATCCGTATCCCCACTCCCACCCCCACTCCCGGTGTTCTGGCGTCCGGATGGCCCATATATGGGCCATCCGGACGCCAGAACGGGGATTCGGCGGCGACGCGGCGGTGACGCGGCGGGGGACGCGGCGGGGGACGGCGGCGACGATTCGGCGGCCGGACCGCCTCAGGTTGCCAATGGCACGCTCAACTTTTATCCTGGCCGAAGTTCATCGCCCGATCCCACTTCGGAGGACCCCCAAATGCCCAAGGCCGTCGGTATCGACCTCGGCACCACCAACTCGGTGGTCAGTGTTCTGGAGGCCGGCGAGCCGGTCGTCATCCCCAACTCCGAGGGGGCGCGCACCACCCCGTCGGTCGTCGCGTTCTCCAAGACCGGCGAGGTGCTGGTGGGAGAGGTGGCCAAGCGCCAGTCCATCACCAACCCCGACCGCACCATCCGCTCGGTCAAGCGCCACATGGGCACGAGTTGGAAGATCGACATCGACGGCAAGAAGTACACCTCCCAGGAGATCAGCGCCCGCACGCTCATGAAGCTCAAGCGCGACGCCGAGGCGTACCTCGGCGACTCGGTCAACCAGGCCGTGATCACCGTGCCCGCCTACTTCGACGACGCCCAGCGCACGGCCACCAAGGAAGCCGGTCAGGTCGCGGGGCTCGAGGTGCTCCGGATCATCAACGAGCCCACCGCGGCGGCGCTGGCCTACGGCCTCGACAAGGAGGGTGCCGACCAGACCATCCTGGTGTTCGACCTCGGCGGCGGCACCTTCGACGTGTCGGTGCTCGAGATCGGCGACGGCGTCTTCGAGGTGAAGTCCACCCACGGCGACACCAAGCTCGGAGGCGACGACTGGGACCAGCGGGTCATCGACTGGCTCATCAACCAGTTCCGCTCGGCGCACGGGGTCGACCTGGCCGCCGACAACATGGCCCTGCAACGCCTGAAGGAGGCGGCCGAGAAGGCCAAGATCGAGCTGTCGACCACGCAGTCGACCCAGATCAACCTCCCGTTCATCACCGCCACCAACTCCGGCCCGCTCCACCTCGACGAGCAGCTCACCCGCGCCAAGTTCCAGGAACTGACCGCCAATCTGCTGGAGCGCTGCCGCAGCCCGTTCGAGACGGCCATCAAGGACGCGGGCCTGTCCAAGATCGACATCGACCACGTGATCATGGTCGGCGGCTCCACCCGCATGCCCGCGGTGCAGGAGCTGGTGCAGTCGATGACGGGCAAGGAGACGCACAAGGGCGTCAATCCCGACGAGGTGGTGGCGGTCGGCGCCGCCATCCAGGCCGGCGTCCTCAAGGGCGAGGTGAAAGACGTCCTGTTGCTGGACGTCACGCCGCTGTCGCTGGGCATCGAGACCAAGGGCGGGGTCATGACCCGCCTCATCGAGCGCAACACCACCATCCCCACCCGGCGCACCGAGGTCTTCACCACCGCCGAGGACATGCAGCCCTCGGTCGAGATCCACGTCATCCAGGGCGAGCGGGAGATGGCCCAGTTCAACAAGACGCTGGGCAAGTTCCAGCTCGTCGACCTGCCGCCCGCGCCTCGGGGCGTCCCCCAGATCGAGGTCACGTTCGACATCGACGCCAACGGCATCGTGCACGTCGCCGCCCGCGACCGGGCTACCGGCAAGGAGCAGTCGATGACCATCACCGGGCAGTCGTCGCTTAACAAGGACACCATCGACCAGATGGTGCGCGACGCCGAGTCCCACGCCGAGGAGGACCGTCAGCGCAAGGAGGAGGCGGAGACCCGCAACACGGCCGACACGCTCGTCTACCAGACCGAGAAGATGCTGCGAGACCAGGGCGACAAGATCACCGGCGACGAGAAGACCACCGTCGAGAGCCGCCTGGCCGACCTGAAGACCGCCTTGGCCGGCACCGATCTGGAGTCGATCAAGAACGCCACCGAAGCGTTGATGACCGCCAGCCAGGGCTTTGCCCAGAAGCTCTACGAGCAGGCCTCGTCCGACACCGGGTTCTCCGGTGGCCCCGACGGCGACGGCGCCTCGGCGCAGTCCGACGACGACGTCGTCGACGCCGAGATCGTCGACGACGAGGGGACCCGGTCGGCGTGAGCTCGCACGAGGTGTGGGCGGGTGGGCCGCCCGCCGATGATCGCCCCGACGACCGCCGCGGGGTGGGCGACGGCGACGGTACCGCCCCCGGCACCGATGAGGACGAGGGCGCCCGGGGCGTGGCCCACGCCGACCACGACCCCGGCCACGCCGGCGCCGGCACCGACGACCGGGGCGACGACGGGGGCGACGACTACGACGACGACGACTACGACGACGGTGACGACGACGGTGACGACGAGCTGGCCCGAGCCGCCGCCGCGGTCGAGGCCGATCTCGACGTGGCGGCGGTGATCGCCGAGCGCGACGACTACCTCGACGCGCTTCGCAGGGTCCAGGCCGACTTCGCCAACTTCAAGAAGCAGACCATCCGGCGCAACACCGACCTGGTCCAGCGGGCCGCAGAATCCCTGGTCTCCAAGCTGCTGCCGGTGCTCGACGCCTGCGACGGCGCCATGTCGCACGAGGAGTCCCACGAGCAGGTCCGGCCGGTCTACGAGGCCTTGATGGATGCGCTGGAGAAGGAGGGCCTCGAGGTCGTCTTCCCCGACCAGGAGCTGTTCGACCCCCACCTCCACGACGCCGTGGTGCACGAGGGCGACCACGGCGACGGCCAGGGCGGCGAGCCGGTGGTCACCGCCGTGCTGCGCACGGGCTACCTCTGGAAGGGCCGCGTCCTGCGCCCGGCCATGGTCAAGGTCAAGGGCTGAGTGTCCCGCCCGCCCTCGTTCGCTGCGCTCACTCCGTTCGTAGGAGCCGGGCCGTGCCCGGCTTCGCCGGGCGCCGAACCCCCCGCAGGGAAGTGCCCAGGGTGGGCGTCCCGACCATCAGCCGGGCGATGGGGCTGAGATGGCGCCGCAGCGGGAGTGGTTCGAGAAGGACTACTACGCGGTGCTCGGGGTGCCGGAGTCGGCCACCCCGAAGGAGCTGACGCGCGCCTATCGCAAGCTGGCGCGCCGGTACCACCCCGACGCCAACCCGAACGACGCCGCCGCCGAGGACCGGTTCAAGGAGGTGTCGGCCGCCTACGACGTCGTCGGCGACGAGGCCAAGCGCAAGGAGTACGACGAGGTTCGCAAGCTCGGTCCCGTCGGCGCGGGCTTCGGCCGGGGCCCGACCGGCCCAGGGAGCGGTGGCTTTACCTTCACCTCGGACAACGTCGGTGATCTCGGCGACCTGTTCGGCAACTTGTTCGGCCGGGCCCGGCGTGGTCGAGGCGCGCCGTCGCGAGGGCCGGGCCCCCAGCGCGGGCCGGACATCGAGACCGAGCTCCAGCTTTCCTTCCAGGGCGCGGCCCAGGGCGTGACCACCTCGGTGAACCTCACCAGCGAGGCGACGTGTTCGACCTGCCACGGCAGTGGGGCCAAGCCGGGCACTGCCCCCCACGTCTGTGCCACCTGCGGTGGCCGGGGCGTGCTCGACGAGGACCAGGGGCTGTTCTCGTTCAGCCAGCCCTGCCCCACCTGCGGTGGCCGGGGCAGCACCATCGACGAGCCGTGCCCGACCTGTCGGGGTACCGGGGTCGAGCGCCGGCCCCGTCAGGTCAAGGTGCGCATCCCCGGAGGCGTCGCCGACGGCCAGCGCATCCGGCTGAAGGGCCGCGGTGGGTCCGGGCGCAACGGGGGCCCGAGCGGCGACCTCTATGTCGTGGTCAGGGTGGCGCCGCACCCGCTGTTCGGCCGGCGCGGTCGAGACCTCACGATCACGGTGCCCATCACTTTTCCCGAGGCTGTCCTCGGCGCCGATCTCACCGTCCCCACCCTCGACGGGTCGAGCGTCACGTTGCGGGTGCCGCCCGGCACCCGTTCCGGACGCACGTTCCGGGTGCGGGGCAAGGGCGTGGCCGCCACCACCGCGAACGGCGCCACCCTCGGCGACCTGCTCGTCACCGTCGAGGTGGCGGTGCCGGCCAAGCTCTCCAACGCGGAACGCAAGGCCGTCGAGGCGTTGGCCAACGTCACCGACGAATCGCCCCGGGCCTACCTGGAGACGGGATAGCCGGTGGCTGATCGCCCCCGCCCTCGGGCCGTCTACGTGATCTCCGTCGCCGCGGAGCTGGCCGGGGTGCACCCCCAGACGCTGCGCATCTACGAGCGCAAGGGCCTGGTCGACCCGGCTCGCACCGGAGGTGGGAGCCGCCGGTACAGCGACGACGACATCGCGCAGCTCCGTCGCATCCAGGAGCTGACCACCGCCGGGCTCAACCTGGCCGGCGTGCGGATGGTCATGGAGCTCGAGCGGGAGCTGATGAGGGTGCGCCGCGAGGTCGGCGAGATGCGGGCCCGTGCCGTCGCCGAGGTGGAGCGCACGCACCGCCAGTACCGGCGTGACCTCGTCCCGGTCAAGGCGGCCATCACCTTGTTCGAAGGCCGCCGCGGCCGGTAGTCGAGCCCGGCCCTATACCCCGACGATGGGCACCAGAGGGTCGAGGTGGTGGAGATCGTCCGGGTTACGTGTGTACACCGTGAGGCCGTTGGCGACCGCGGTGGCGGCGATGAGCAGGTCGGCGAGGCGATGACGGCTCGTCCGGCCCGCGGCTCTCGTGGCGGCGTACAGGCGCCCGTAGGCCCGCGCCGCGTCGGCATCGAAGGCGACGGCGTCCCACGTCGCCGCGGCCCATTGGAGCCGGTCCTGGCGCCGCGCCCGCTCGTCATCGTCGGCTGCGGCGTGCGGTCCCGCGGCAAGCTCGGCCAAGGTGACAGCCGAGATGGCGGAATGGTCTGGTAGGCGATCGGCGTCGATGATGTCGTGGTCGACGACGACCGAGGTATCGAGCAAGCCTCGTGACGGCTCAAGCATCGACGGACTGGTCCAGGATGGCGTCGACGTCGGAGCGGAAGCGGGCGGCGTCGATGCGCGGGGCGCGGCCGGCGGCCCCTGCGATCACCGCCCGGGCTACGAAGTGACGGGGCTTCAGCGGCCGAAGCTCGGCGACCGGGCTGCCGTTGCGGGTGATCACGAACGTCTGACCGCCTTGCACGTCTCGCAACACGGTGGCGGCCTCGTTGCGCAGCTCTCGCTGCGAGATGAAGCGTTCCACCAAGCGGACCGTAGCACTCATGCTCTCTTGTAGCACTATGGTGCCGACCGATTGACGCGTCTCGCACGCGGGGAGCGTCAGCGGCGCCGGACCGCATGCCGGTGCACTAAAACGGCGCGCCATGGAACCAACGGCGCACGGGACCGGGCCCGAGGGGCAGTTCTTGTTGCATCACGGGCTGGTGCGGGCCGCCGCGGCTCGGCCCGACTCGGTGGCGGTGGTGTCTGGGTCGCGCTCGTTGTCCTACGGCGAGCTCGACGCCCGCGCCAACCAGCTCGCCCGGCTGCTGGACGACCTGGGAGTACGCCCGGGCGACCGGGTGGGCCTGTACCTGGACAAGTCGATCGAGTCGGTGGTCGGCGTCTACGGCGTGCTCAAGGCGGGGGCCGCCTACGTGCCGCTCGACCCGGGCTCACCGGTGGCCCGCCTGGCCTTCGTGGCCGGCAACTGCGGGGTCCGCTGCCTGCTCAGCGGCCGGGAGAAGGCGCCCGACTGGGCGGAGCTGGCCGCGGGCTCGACCGTCGACACGGTGGTGTGCCTCAACGCCACCGGGCCCGACCTGGCCGAGCGGGCCGAGCGGGCCGAGCGGGCCGGGCGCCACGGCGCCAGGGTGTTGGGAGCCGAGTCGATGGACGCCATGGGAGTGAGCGCCCCTGGCCCGCCCACGGTGAGCCTCGACCTGGCCTACATCCTGTACACCTCGGGGTCGACCGGGCTGCCCAAGGGGGTGATGCTGACCCACGCCAACGGCATGTGCTTCGTGCGGTGGGCCGTTCGCACCTTCGGCGTGGGGCCCGGCGATCGCCTGTCGAGCCACGCACCGTTGCATTTCGACCTCTCCGTCTTCGACCTCTTCGCCGCCTCGATGGCGGGCGCGGCGCTGGTGCTGGTGCCGCCCGAGGTGTCGATCTTCCCCGCCGAGGTGGCTCGTTTCATCGCCGGATCGCGTATCACGATCTGGTACTCGGTGCCCTCGGTCCTGAGCATGCTCGTGCTGCGCGGCGGTCTGGCGCCGGGGGCGTTCCCCGAGCTGCGGACCGTGCTGTTCGCCGGGGAGGTGTTCCCCACCAAGTACCTGCGCCGGCTCATGGACCTCGTTCCCCACGTGCGCTTCGCCAACCTCTACGGGCCGACCGAGACCAACGTGTGCACCTGGTTCGACGTCGGGCCGCTCGACCCGGCGCAGACGGAGCCGGTGCCCATCGGGCGGGCCATCGACGACACCGACGCCTTCGCCGTCACCGACGACGGCCGCCGGGCCGGTCCCGGCGAGGAGGGCGAGCTGTACGTCAGGGGCGGCACCGTCATGGGGGGCTACTGGGGCGACTCGCAGCGGACGAGCGCGTCGTTGGTGGCCGACCCCGCGGGGGCGGCCCTGGGCCCGGCGTACCGCACCGGCGACCTGGTGTGCCTTGGCCCCGAGGGGGACTTCGAGTTCCTGGGGCGTCGCGACGCCCAGGTCAAGAGCCGGGGCTACCGCATCGAGCTGGGCGACATCGAAACGGCGCTCGACGCCAGCGAGGACGTCATCGAGTGTGCGGTCGTGGCCGTCCCCGACGACGTCTTCACCAACCGCATCCACGCCTTCGTCGTGGCCCGTGACGGCATCACCGCGTCCGACCTCGCCGTGGCCTGCGCGGCTCGTGTGCCGAGGTACATGGTCCCCGAGCGCTTCGAGCTGCGGGCGTCGCTCCCCAAGACCTCCACCGGCAAGATCGACCGCCGAGCCCTGTCCGGGCCCGTCGACCCGAACGCCCGCGCCTGAAGGCGGGTCGCGGGGTCGCGGAGCAGCGGGCGCGGTCGCGCCGGCCGTCCCCGTCGGGCCCCTCCGTGTCGCGCACTTCGGTATGCTGAGCGCATGACGCAGCTGGCCATCCGCATCAGTCCCGAACAGCTCGCTGGGCTCGACCGGCTGGTGGCCTCCGGGCGCTTCGCGACGCGCACCGAAGCAGTGCGTGGTGCGGTGGCCGACCTGCTCGATCGCGAGCAGCGAGCACGGATCGGTGAGTCGATTGCGCGGGGCTATCGACGGGTCCCGCAGACGGAGGCGGAGGAGGCGGCGGCCCGTGCCGCCGCCGTCCGCTCGATCGAAGAGGAGCCCTGGTGAGCGGGCCTCAGCGGGGTGATGTGTGGTGGGGTGAGACTCCCGAACGCAAGGGTCGGCCCTACCTCGTCCTGACGCGCGACGAGGCGATCCCGGTTCTGCGCAGCATCGTCGTCGCGCCGGTGACTCGCACGGTGCGCGGCATCGAATCCGAGTTGGCGATGGGCCGAGCCGAGGGACTCTCGGTGGACTGCGCGGCGTCCTTCGACAGCCTCGCGACCTTTCCGAAGGGGATGCTCACGCGCCGCCTGGGCCGGTTGGCCGAGTCGAGGACGCACGAGATGTGTGCAGCGCTGACGTCGGCGTTCAACTGCTGACGGTACGACCCGGCGGAAGGCCGGCAAAGTTGATGGTTAGATAGTCAACTTTGTCCGAGCGCCCGGTAGTGTCGGGCCAATGGCGCTCGATCCCAACCGCTGGACCCTCAAGACCCAGGAGGCGTTCACCACCGCGGTCGACGCGGCCAAGGCCAACGCCAACCCAGAGGTCACGCCCGACCACCTGCTGGCCGCCCTGTTGCGCCAGCGGGAGGGGGTGGTGCTGCCCATCCTCACCCGCCTCGGTCGTCAGCCGCTGGCCCTGCGCAACCGGGCCGACGAGGCCGTGGCCAGCCTGCCCAAGGCCTTGGGCAGCGAGGCCCGCCTGGCCCGCGACCTCCAGGGCGCCTTCGACGAAGCCGACCGGGCCCGGGCCGACATGGGCGACGAGTACCTCTCCACCGAGCACCTGCTGCTGGCCCTGGCCCCCCGGCTGGAGGTCGAGCGCGAGGCCTTGCTGGGTGCGCTCCAGGACGTGCGGGGCAGTCACCGGGTCACCAGTCAGAACCCCGAGGAGACCTACCAGGCGCTGCAGCGCTACGGGCGCGACCTCACCGAGGCCGCCCGCCAGGGCCAGCTCGATCCGGTCATCGGTCGCGACGAGGAGATCCGCCGGGTGATCCAGGTGCTGTCGCGGCGCACCAAGAACAACCCCGTGCTCATCGGCGAGCCCGGGGTGGGCAAGACGGCCATCGTCGAGGGCCTGGCCCGGCGCATCGTCGAGGGCGACGTGCCCGAGAGCCTCAAGCACCGGCGGATCATCGCCCTGGACCTGGCGGCCATGGTGGCCGGGGCGAAGTACCGCGGTGAGTTCGAGGAGCGGCTCAAGGCGGTGCTCAAGGAGATCGCCGACGCCCAGGGCGAGGTCATCACCTTCATCGACGAGCTGCACACGATCGTCGGGGCCGGGGCGGCCGAGGGGGCCATGGACGCCGGCAACATGATCAAGCCGATGTTGGCCCGGGGCGAGTTGCGCCTGGTGGGCGCCACCACGCTGGACGAGCACCGCAAGCACATCGAACGCGACGCCGCCCTGGAACGCCGCTTCCAGCCGGTGCTGGTGGGCGAGCCGTCGGTGGAGGACACCATCGCCATCCTCCGCGGCCTGAAGGAGCGCTACGAGGTCCACCACGGGGTGCGCATCGGCGACGCCGCCCTGGTGGCCGCGGCGGTGCTCTCCGATCGCTACCTCACCGGTCGGTTCCTGCCCGACAAGGCCATCGACCTCGTCGACGAGGCCGGAAGCCGCCTGCGCATCGAGATCGACTCCATGCCCACCGAGATCGACGTGGTCGAGCGGCGGGCTCGTCAGCTCGAGATCGAGCGGGTGGCCCTGGCCAAGGAGACCGACGCGGTGTCACGCGAGCGACTCGAGGCGCTCGACAGGGAGTTGGCCGACCTCAGCGAGACGATGGCGGCGATGAAGGCCCACTGGCAGTCGGAGAAGGACGCCATCCCCGTCATCCGCGAGCTCAAGGAGCAGCTCGAGGCCCGTCGCTCCGAGGTGGAGCGCGAGCTCGACCTGGAGCGGGCCGCCGAGGTGCGTTACGGGATCATCCCCGAGCTGGAGCGCCAGATCGACGAGGCCACCAAGCGCCTGGCCGAGCTGCAGGCCGAGGTGACCATGCTGAAGGAGGAGGTCGACGAAGCCGACGTGGCCGAGGTGGTGAGCCGCTGGACGGGCGTGCCCGTGTCGCGGCTCATGCAGGGCGAGCTGCACAAGCTTCTGCACCTCGAGGGGCACCTCCACGAGCGGGTGGTGGGCCAGGACCATGCCGTCACCGCGGTGGCCAACGCCATCCGCCGCAGCCGGGCAGGGCTGTCGGACCCGCAGCGGCCCATCGGCTCGTTCCTGTTCCTCGGTCCCACCGGCGTGGGCAAGACGGAGCTGGCCCGGGCCCTGGCCGAGTTCCTCTTCGACGACGAGCGGGCCATGGTGCGCGTCGACATGAGCGAGTACCAGGAGCGCCACAGCGTGGCCCGCCTCATCGGGGCGCCGCCCGGCTACGTGGGCTACGACGAGGGAGGCCAGCTCACCGAGGCGGTGCGGCGCCGGCCCTACGCGGTGGTGCTGCTGGACGAGATCGAAAAGGCCCATCCCGAGGTGTTCGACGTGTTGTTGCAGCTCCTCGACGACGGCCGCCTCACCGACGGCCAGGGCCGGACGGTCGACTTCACCAACGTGGTGCTGATCATGACGTCGAACCTGGTGGGCGAGCCCCGCGACTACTTCAAGCCCGAGTTCGTCAACCGCATCGACGACATCATCGCCTTCCGGCCCCTCACCGAGGACGACCTGGGCCGGATCGTGACCATCCAGCTCGAGGCGCTCCGAGCCCGTCTCGGCGCCCGGCGCATCGCTCTGGAGGTCACCGCGGCGGCGATGGCCGGGCTGGCCCGGGAGGGCTACGACCCGGCCTACGGCGCCCGGCCGCTCAAGCGGGTGATCCAACGCCGCCTCGGCGACCGCCTGGCCATCTCGCTGCTCGACGGCACCGTCGCCGACGGCGACACCGTGGTGGCCGACGTCGACCCCGTCACCGGCGAGCTCACCATCGGCCCGCCCGACGCGGAGTCCGCGGGGAACGTGTGAGCGCTGGTCAGCAGCCCCCTGCCCACCGCGTTGTACGGCAGGTTCGAGAGAGTGCCGAGCCGGCTGGCACCCTGACGCCCGGACGCCCTGACGCCCTGATCTACGTTGAGGAGGTGGACCTGACGGTGATCATCCCGGCCCGCAACGAGGAGGCTCATCTGGCGGAGCAACTCGACGCACTCGTGGCGCAGGAGTGGGACCGGCCCTGGGAGATCGTCGTCGTCGACAACCGCTCCACCGACGGCACCGCCGCGATGGTCGAAAGGTACGCCAGCGCTTGGCCCCACGTCCGCCTTCTCCGGACCGGCCAACGGCTCGGGGTATCCTACGCGCGTAACGTCGGCGTTGCTGGAGCGACGGGCGCGGCGGTGGCCTTCTGCGACGGTGACGACGTGGTTGCCGAGGGCTGGGTCAGGGCTATCGGTGAGGCCGTCGAGGAACACGGTTTCGTCACCGGCGCGCTCGAGCTCGAAAGGCTGAACCCGTCAACCTTGGCCGAGTCCCGCGGACGCGCCGATGAGCATCGAGCGCCGACCTTCTATGGGATCTTCCCGTCGGTCCACGGTAACAACTTTGCCATCGAGCGCGACCTGTGGCACCTACTCGGCGGTTACGACGAGGGCATTGTGGCTCCGTCGGCCGAGGACGTCGAGTTCTCGCTCCGGGCTTGGTTGCGGGGCGTCTCGCTCTTCTTCGAGCCGAGCGCGGTCGTGCACTACCGGTTCAGGCGCCGGCCGGGCGAGCTGTTCCGACAGGGCCGGGCCTACGGCGCCTGTCGTCCCCTGGTGGCCCGCCGCCTTTACAACGCCACCCGGCGTCGGCCGTCACGCCTGGCCGGCTGGCGGTCCTGGGTCTGGCTGGCGCGGCATGTGCCCGACGTGGTTAGCCGCGACGGTCGAGCGAACTGGGCGTGGGTGGCCGGCAACCGCTGGGGCCATCTCGCGGGATCACTTCGCCACCGCATGCTGCTGCTCTGAGCGACCGGCCCGACCCGCTCACCGGTGCGTGATCATGCATTCCGCGACAAAAGGTGGGGTGGGGGCCCCACGTCTTGTCGCGGAATGCTCGTCCTCGCCTGAGGCTCGCTCACTCACCGAATGCCGGACGCGGCAACGGGCCTTGGGTGTCGCCGACCTCGACCGCGCTGTCGTCCCGACCGGCGAGAGCGTTCCACCGAGGCTTCAACCGCAGGAACGGCTGCTCCACGAAGGCGTAGGAGATCCAGGCGGCCGGCTGAGGACGTTGGCGATGACGACGAGGGTGGCCAGGACGACGACGGCGAACCCGTAGACGTTCATGCCCTGGCCGCGGATGATCACGAAGCCGGCGACCATGACCGCCACCGTCGTCGCGACGGGACTGCCGGCCGGGGCCAGATTGGCCTTCATCGACCAGGCACGCCGAGCGCACATCCGGCGAAGATCCCGTCGACGTGGGAGAACGTCGCGTTGAACAGCAGGTCGCCGTCGACCCCGGCGAGGTCGAGGCTCGTCCGGAGGACGGCGCTGGTTACGGCGCAGCCGAGGGCGATCCACCCGAGTGCGGCCGGGTTGTGCCCGCGTCTGGTCACGGCCACCACCACGACCGGCCACAGCAGGTGAGCGTGACTGCGCCGACGACCGCCAGGATGAGCGCCGGGTAGAGACGCAGTACGCGACGCATGTAGAAGGCCCGCAACCTGATGCCGCCGGTCAGCGACCGTTCCTCCAGCAGGACGGCGACGGCACGAAGCCCGTCCAGGGGCGGCCGGTGCCCGAGTCGGCGCGTTCATGCCCGAGATCGGGGAAGTACCTTGGCGCGGAGGTTGAATGCCATCTTCCGGACGCGCTCCCGGGGCGTCAGCAGCTTGCGGGCGCTGAAGGGCTGGGTCGACCACTCCCCGGTGTCGACGACCTCCGGCGCCAGTTTTCGGAAGGCCGACGTGTGCCCGATCCGGGTCACGAGCTCCCACCGGTCCTCCTCGGCGCGCAGGAAGTCGTGCAGTATCCGGACTGGTCGAATGTTGTCGTCGTCGAGGATCATGATCCCGCCGACACGAAGGGCCGGGGCGGTGTGGTACCAGTCGAGGATGGGCACCGGGAACGCGTGCCAGCCGTCGATGAGCACCAGGTCGAGGCTCTGTAGCTCGAGGGTCGGCAGGACGTCCTGCGAACGGCTGGCGATGAACGTCACGTTGTCGATCTCCACGCCGTGCGTCGCGCACCAGTCGCTGATCTTGCGGTGCTCGTCCTGGCTCGGCGAGATGCAGGTGTGTTGCGCGGCCGATGCGGCGAAGATGACCGTGCTGTAGCCGCTGCCGGTCTCCAATGTGCGGGCCGCGCCGCCGAGCTCGCCGGCCATCCACGAGCACACGTCCCGGGTCAGCGCCCAATTGCCCGGAAAGAAGGGGGGTCGTTCTCGGTACAACGTCGCGACCGTTGCCAGTAGGCGCTGCTCGTCGGGCACATCCATGGCAGTGGCGTCCTTCCTCGGTCGTGCGTCTACGGGATGGGAGGAGCGGGCGGCTGCGCCCAGGATGTCGAGCGGGTCGTAGCTCGACGGCACCGACCGCATCTTCACGAGCCCGCGGATCTCGCCGAGGACCAGTGCAAGCGTCCAGAGCCAACGCGTGCGGTCAGGCCTTCGATAGATCAGCGGCAGACGACGAGCCAGCCACAGCAGGCGCCTAGCGGTGGCGATCCGCTCCTGGCGCGAGTCCACCAGGGTGGGACAGCGTCTCCGCAGCCACGGTCGCGCCGTGCCATAGGAGATCCCCTGGCGGAACAGTGCCGACGATTCGCTCCGCAGCCGGTAGTGGATGGCGGCGTCCGGCACGAACTGGCACGGGGTGCCGTGTTCGAAGGCGCGCAGCCCGAGCTCGATGTCGTCGCCGCACACCATGTCCTCTCGGAACCAACCGATGCGCTCCACCAACGAACGACGCAGCCCTACGTTGCAGCCCGTGGCGAAGGGGACGACGTCGAACAGCAGCGGGATGCTCTCGTCGAAGCGCGGTCCCCTGGCGTAGATCGTCGAGAGGTCGTTCAGCCGGTCGAGAAGCAACGGGCCGGTGACGTATGAATGCTCCGCCAGGGCCCTGTGCATCGCCGAGGCCCAAGAGCCGGCAACCTCGTCGGCGTCGCAGATCGCGATCCGGTCGGCGCCGGCATCGGCGATGCCGACATTGCGGGCGTAACCGACGTTGGCCCGCTGCCCGGCGTACAACACCCGCACGTCCAGCCGGCTGGTCCAGACGCGGGCAAGCTCGGCGGTGTCGTCGGTAGATCCGTTGTCGACCACGATCACCTCCATGTCGTCGAATCCGGTCGCCGCGAGCGCGCCGAGCTGTGCGCCGAGTGTGGCGGCGGCGTTGCGCGCCGGGATGACGACGCTCAGTCGAGGTGATGGCATGCCCTCGGCCTCACCGCACCGCTCCTCCGAACACCGGACCAGCAGCGGTGCTGGTCCGGGAGGTCGTTACTGTAGGCCGGTGGTCCGAGGCCAGAGCGCCAGCGTGATGGGGGCGCTAACGGGTCGGGTGAAGATCCGGGCCACGACGGTCGGACGCTCGGGATGGGCCCTCTCGCGGGAGCTCGCTCGACGCCACACCGGCGATCGGCCGCGGCCGGCGCCCTGGGACTCCTCGGTGGTCGACGACATCGCCGACAACCGTCCCTGGAACCTCGTGGTGAGAGCGCTGCGGTGCCGGGCGAGGATGCGCCTACGTGGCTTGCGGCCAGGTTCGACCGTCGTGATCGTCAACTGGAACACTGCCCCGTTGCTGCGCGTCGTGGTGCCGATGGTGGACGCCCGCTCGAGCGCCGACGTGGCCGTGATGGTCGTCGACAACGGGTCGAGCGACGACAGCGTCGGCTACGCGCGGTCGCTCGGTGCCCGGGTGCGCTGCTTGCGCCTTCCCACCAACGTCGGCCATGCCATCGCCCTGGACATCGCCACGCTGGTCTGCCGGACCGAAGTCGTCGTCACCCTCGATTCCGACGCCTTTCCCATCGACGATGGCTGGCTCGACGTCGTGCGGGCGCCGCTGCGCACAGGGGCGGTGGTCGCCGGCCTACGTTCCTCACGCAGCTTCGTCCACCCTGTGTTCATGGCGGTCGACGTGGCGGCCTTCGTCCGCGAGCGGCTCAGCTTTCAACTTCATCGCACCGACCACCCGGGTGAGGAGGAGCTGTGGGGGGTCAACCGCTGGGACACCGCCGAGCTGCTCTCGAGCCGCGTCGGCCCTGAGCGCCTTGGCTTTCTCGAGCCACGTCCGCGTCGTGATCTCGGGCTACCCGGCATGACGGTAGGCGGCGTCGTCTATCACCACGGCGGCATGAGCCGCGACGCGTCGGGTCGCCAGCTCACGCCGGCGGCGATCGAGGGGTTCGAGCGAGCGGTCGAGGCGCTCACCGGGCGCCCGGTGAGCGCCCGTCCTCGCTCCGACGACGACAAGGCGAGCGGCTCAGGCGCCATCCGCGGGCAGCACTCGTGACGCGACCTCGGCGTAGACCTGCCGGAACTGCTCGCCGATCACCCGTGGATGCCGGGCCGCGGCCTGGCGTCGGCTAGCGGCGGCCGCGTGCAGGTACTGGTCCCCCGCGGTGCTGGCCATCTCGATGGCCGCGGCCAGGGCGGCGGGGTCGCCGGGAGGCACCACCCAGCCGGTGCCGTCAGCCCGAACGGTTTGGCCCAGGGCGCCGACGTCGGTGACAACGACCGGGACGCCGTGGCTGTAGGCGTCGTGGAGCACGCCGCTCTGGGAGGCGAAGTCGGTGTAGGGCAGCACCACGAGCGAGGCGCGGGCGTACAGCTCGTGCTTGCGCGCGGTTGGCACCCAACCGATCTCTGCGGTCACCCGCGGGTCGCGATGGCTCGCTCGTCGGATGCGATCCTCTACCTCGCTCGCTCCTCGACCGGCGAAGCAGACGCGCAGGTCGCCTCGATGCGCCAGGCGCGCCGTGGCTTCGAGCAGCACGTCGACGCCCTTGTTGCGCCGGAACGTCCCGAAGAACAGCACGGTCGCCCGGTGGTCAGCGCGCGTCGCCGCGAATTTCGCACCGGCGGGTGCGGGCGGAGGAGACACCCAGTGCGGGACGACGGAGATGCGATCGGCATGGATCCCAAACCGGGCAGTGAGCAGGCCGCCGACATGGGAATGGTGCACGACGAGCTGGTCGGCCGAAAGGTAGATGCGTCGTAGCGCCCGCTCGAGCGCCCAGGCCGGGAGGCGGGGGTGGTGGGGGACGGCGTCATGCACGCTGACCACCAGCGGGGCCCTGCGCCGGAGCAGGGGCAGGTCGATCCAGTCGGTGAAGTAGTTGATGAAGTGCACATGGGCGACGTCGACGGGCAGCGTCGCCAGTAAGGCGCGCCGCCGTCTCAGACGCTCGGCGTAGGTTGCGGCCCGCGACGCGACCCAGCGCAGAGAGCCCTCGGGAAAGGGTGCCACCTCGCGTAGGTCGCGTACGATGCGGCGGGCGGGGTCGGTCGACGCCCGCGGCGCGCCCGGCCGGTCGAGCACCTGGACGGTGAGCTCGTCGCCGGGGCGAACGGTGGCTTCGACAAGGGCGACGTCCTCTTCGCGCAAGAAGGGCCAGTACCAGTAGAGGCGCATCCGGCGGGTTCAGGACCGGTTCGAAGCGACAGCGGCCAGCACGCCTTTGAAGGCTACCGGTGAGTGCAGGTTGAGCAGCCTGGTCTTGTCGGCGTCGAACTGCTCGAAGGTCAGTGCCGAGATGTCGGCCGTCGACAGGTCGAGCCGGTCGTCGGGCTCGCCCCGGAAGATCAGGCCGATGCCCTGGTCGTCGTCGAGGACAAGGACCCGGTGATCATCGAGCTCGACTCGGAGGCGGATCAGAGCCTTGTAGACATCGCCGCTCCACGCGCCGCTGAAGTCTGGCCGCCGGCGCGCTTCGGCCTGATCGGGGAGGGCCGCCGACGCCGTGCGGGGGCGGCAGTCATGCATGACGAGGGCCCCCCGTACCTTCCCACTGCCCAGAAATTGTTGCAGGACCTGCGTGCTGGCCATCCTCATCGTTGCAGGCCGTCGGGCGGTCCTTCGGTCACTCCGACGTACTCGTCGACCGCGGCTTGCCAGGCTTCTGCACCAGCCCGGCTGTCAGCGCCGGTCCCGTGGGTGGAGTAGAAGTTGTGGTACACCACGCCACCGAAGACCGTGCCGATCATTCCCGGCCCTCGCGTCGAGGTCGGCCCGATCTTGTGGATGCCATTGGTGCCGTAGACGAGGCTCAAGATGTGGCTGAGCGACTCGCCCACGTCGAGGAACAACCCCGTGGCGGGCTCCTCCGGGCTGGGGCAGCGACCGACGGCTACAAAGGAAAGGCGGTAGTCGAGGAAGTCTGCTCGACGCAGCGCGGCGAAACAGGGGTGGATGTAACCGCGGTGGAAGTGCGCACCGGCGATGGCGGCACCGTCAGTCAGCGGGTCAATCACGGCAGGCAGCCACTCGTCGGACACCGGAAACGCGTCGACGTCGAGGACGACCACCATCGACGTAGCGGCCCGGAGCACTCCCAGGTCGAGCGCCGGCCCATGGCCGATGTTCACGGGGAGCATCAGCGGGCGCACGCCGCTCACCGAGGAGAGGAACTGGCGAGACCCATCCCGTGACGCGTTGTCCACCACGACGATCTCGAGGGGTCGCGCGGTGTAACGGCGCACCGCTGAGAGCAGCACTTCGAGCTGGGGCCGGGAGTTGAAGTTCACGGTGACCAACGTCACGCCGTCTCTCACGGGCGAGCGGGCAGCCCGCCGACGCACCAGCGACAGGGCCGTCAATGCCGACAGACGACGAAGGCGTAGGTGGTATCCGGCCACACGCCGTCGCCGGGACGGCTTCGGAGGAGGCACCATCCCCACGGACACTAGGACGTACGGCGCAGGGCGAGGCGATGCGAGGGTGCGCGAGGAGTGCAAGCGCCGGGCGACCTGTCTCGGCTGGCTCGCGGGACCACCTGGGCTCGATGTCGGTTGGTTCCGCCGCGGGGTCACGCGAGGGCGGCTTGCGGCCATACCCCGCAGGCGTTTCAGAGCTGGGTCGGTCGGTGGGAGGTCCTCGTGGTGAACAACCGGTCGACCGACCGCACAGCGGCGATAGTCAAGGACTACTCGCGCCGCCCCCTCGTCGCCCGGTGGCTCCACGACCTCACCGTCCAGCGCCCGGCGCGCTTTACCGGCTGGAAGTCATGGGCCTAGCTGACGGGCCACCTCCCCGATATACGCCGGCCGATGGGGCAAGCGTGTTGGCGTGGCCGGGAACCCGGGGTCAGGTTGCCGGCTCGCTTCGTCATCGCATCATCGTGTTGTGACTTGCCGCGTCGACTTCTCCGACGCGGCGTTGACGTGAACTGTGCGCGACCTCGTCGCCCAGCACATCACAGCCGGTCAGCCGGTCGAGCAGGTCGAGATCTGGCCGGAACCGCTCCAGCAGGCGCTCTCGGGTCCCGGGGGCCATGGTCGGCGGACGGCCGCGGTTCCAGGTGCTCAGCCGGCGGTGCACCTGGCCGGCGCCGGGAACGCCGCGGCGGGCGAGACGGCGAAGAACCGTTCGTTCGACGTACTGGACGGGGATCGACCGGACACCCTTGGACGCCCCGGCGGTCGGAAGGTGGTCGGGAGGCAGGTGGGCCACGCCGAGGAAGCCGTGAATCTCGCCCACCACGCCCTTTGGGTCGGCGACCAGGCGGTGGAGAGTGGTTAGGTAGAACGAACTGGGGGGGTAGAGGTCGAGGTAGCGGGCCATCTGCTCGCCGAAGAGCCCGGAGCGGAAGTACATGAAGTTCCAGAAATTGTGGGGCGAGGTGCGGCGGAAGTGCTCTCGGCGGAAGCGCCGGTCCTCCGCAGCCAGGGCTCGCTCGAAGGGTGACAGCACCTCGTAGCCGTTCTCCAGCATGTAGGAGTACATGGCGAGGGCCCGGTCGGCTGGGTTGCGGAACACGACGATAAACCGGGCGTCGGGCAGGAAGGCCCTGATCGTCGCCGGCGAAGATGGGTTGCTGAGGTAGCCGTGGCTTGCCTCCCCGGCGACCTGGTCGTTGGTGGCGTCGTCGAAGAGGGCGACGTAGTGCACCGGGTTGCGAGTGACCTGGAACGGCTCGCAGAAGAAGGTCGGCTCCTTTTTGTCGGGCATGAAGATCTGTGGGTGCTGGCGTAGGGCACCCCACAACGACGTCGTGCCGCAGCGACCGGCGCCGAGGATCAAGAAGTCAGGCAGTCGCGGCGGCATCCCGCCACGGTAATCGCGGCTCGGCTAGCGCCGCCGCCCTACGTCGGAGGCGCAGGTGGTAAGGGCTCGTACGGGAACTGGTCGCGCGGAACGGGGAGCGTTTCGGCGAGTCGGGGGCGGCGCTCGCAAGGACGCAGGACGAAGGAAGTCACCAGCACTTTCGAGGACGAGGACGCCGCGAG
>Ga0187893_10006646_pt1 | contig 19604 bp, 15 predicted proteins | sample MA1701074metaG_FD_139574 | JGI IMG/M metagenome (GOLD analysis project Ga0187893, IMG submission 139574) | White microbial mat communities from a basaltic lava cave in the Kipuka Kanohina Cave System on the Island of Hawaii, USA - MA170107-4 metaG ... | reverse complement strand
TCGGCCCGGCGGGCTGGGTCCCCGGCCCGATTCCGGTGCGCCCGGCCGCCGGAGACCCCGGGAGCACGAGGTGCAGGTTGGCGCCAGGCCGATAAACGTTGCCCCTAGGAGTTCCTATCCGCCACGTAGTCGGTGACGACCTGGCTTCCGAAGGCCCGCAACCACGCGCAGATCCACAGCACCGGCGCGCGCAGATGGCCGTAGACGGGGTCGGCCGCGGTTTGCGGTGCGGGATCGAGGCGCGCTTCGGGATCGAGCAGGATCGCGCGGACCACGGCCTTCAGCGAGCCACCCGTACTCCGGAAGACGGCGGCCACCCGGCCGACATAAGCGGGGCTCGGATTGCTGGTGACCAGATGTTGAATCAGCCGCGAGCTGATAAAGGGCCCCACGTTGGGATGAGCGAAAATATTGTCGAGGGCATCGCGCAAGTCAGAGGGCGCGTCGCGGCCGGCGGGCAGGGTGACCCCGTAGAGCAGCGTCTTGGCCTGCATGTCGTGCGCATTCGGATTGCCTGGCACGAGCGGATGCACGTAGTTCGTGATCCCCGCCGTCCGTGGCGGCGCGAACACCCAGCCGGTGAGAACGCGGGCGAGGGCGGTGATAATGGCCTGGTCGTAAGTGGCCACGCGCTGGCCGTTAACGTCGAGCTTTGTGGTGCCGTCGGTATTCAGCTCGTCAACGCCGATGGTGAAGAGCTGCAGAAGCTCACGCGCGTAGTTCTCGTTGGGAGCGGCCCGGTTGTTGCCGACCGTGTCCAGGAAGCGGGCCATGGCCGGGTTGAGCGTGATATCGGAGAGCAGCTGACGAAAATTACCGAAGGCGCCCGTCACGAGCACTTGCAGGTAGGGCGCCATGCGGCTCGGCAACCGCAGGCTGCCGTCCACCGCCGAGACCACGAAGATCTGGTTGAGGGCGAAGGCCACGCGGAGGCGGAGCTGATCCGGCGACGTGATGAACGCGTGGAAGGCAGCCACCTGGAGCGGATACATCGAGTAGTTGTCGCGCCGGCACGTTCGATCGCACCCTTCGGGCGGGGTCTGCGACCAATCGCCAAGATCGGGCAAGGCGGCGCCGGCCGGTTGAGCTGTTCATCGAGGAAGCCCTCGAATCCTACCGACTGCACGTGGGCGATCAACTCGGAGGTGGGGCCGAACGTCGCCTGCTCGAGAAAGCGCACCGTCTCCTCGAAGCTTGGGCCTGCTGCCGAACTCGTCGCCCACCCGAGTGCCAGCATCACGACCACGAACCCCGTCAGGCACGGCGCTCGTCCAAGCATGGGCAATCCTACTCCCGCTAGCGCGTTAGATGACAGTTCGTGGTGAGACGGCGGCGCACGGTCGGACGTTTACAGCCTCCGCAGTCTGATTGCCGGCAGGCACGACGGCGATGGCGTGCTACTATCCAGCCGTCTGATGGCATCGCGATCCGGGTGGCCCGCGTGTGGTGCGTCCGCCGGCGCCACATTCACCGTGCTGGTTCTGCTCTCGCTGGTGACTGGGTGCGCGGCGGTATCGCTCGTACCGCCCTCGGAACCGATCATGCATCGTGCCCGGAGTCTCAGCCCCGCCCCGGGGACCGCCAACGTTTACGTGATCCGCGCGCCGGCCTCCATCGCCACTCAGCCCCTGTGGACGATCGACCTCGACTTTCGCGGCTTCGGCACCTTGCCGGCTCGGTCCTACCTGTACGGATGGATTGCTCCCGGCGCGCACGTCCTCGCCGTGCTCCAGGACGACCAGGTCCAGGATCGCTTGCGGTTCGTCGCCCGGGAGGGGCAGAACTATTTCTTCAGGGTGAAGGCAGGGTTGCTGAATCTCCACCTCGAGCGGGTCGACGACCAGACCGGACGGGCGCTGGTCGCAGCATTCAGCCTCACCGGCGACAACCGCTTCGAGGAGGAAACGCCGCCACCACCGTCCCGAGCGGCCCGGGCCGAATGACGACCATGCGCTGGGCGGGCCTGGCAACGCTCGCGATCTTCATCGCAGCTTTGGGCTGTGCGTCGGTGCCGCCCGGCTCCGACACCCTCGCTGAGGAGGCCCGGCGCTTCACGCCGCCGCCCGGCAAGGCCAATCTCTACGCGGTTCGCGAGTGGAGCGTGTTCCGGTCCGGCATCGTGTGGCCGGTGACCCTCGACTTCAAGGAGTTCGGCAATGTTGGGCAGCGCTCATACCTCTACGGCGTCGTCGGGCCCGGTGAGCACGTGCTCGGCGCGAACCTTCCCGGCCCCGTTCCGAATCGCGTGAAGTTCACGGCCGAGGCGGGGCGCAATCACTTCTTCAGGCTCTCGGCCGCTCCGGGCTGGCTGGCGGGCATGATCCGGATCGAGATCCTCGACGAGGAGACGGGACGGGCCTTGATCGCCAAGTACACGCTCAGCGCCGACTACCGATTCGAGTTCGAGCGCTAGAATTCGGATCGCCCTGCTCGCGAGAAGTCCATCGTCCGGAACTCGCGGCTCGTCCAGTGCAGAATCTCCGGGAAGGGCACCTCGGCAATCGCCCACAGGTGGGCCTCTCGACACGATCGCTCGCTTCTTTGAGAACCTCGGCTAGTATGATCAAGCCTTGTTCGATGGGTCGCGGTGCCGCGCACGATTCGCCCGTCCCTGGCGCGCAATGGCAAGACACCGCCTCACCCCCAGGCTAAGTCAGGCTGGGTCATGGCTCTAGGCGTAGAGACACGGCAAGCGACGGAAGGAGTGCTCCAATGCGTGATCGTGACGACGTTCAGCGAGCGATTCTCCCGATCCCCGACCGGCCCCACATCGGGCTGGTGACCTACGACGCCAAGGACCCCAACACGCACTACCCGCCGATCAAGCCGATCCGGCCACCGACCGGCGCGCCGAACGTCCTGATTGTGCTGATCGACGACGTTGGCTTCGGGGCCTCGAGCGCGTTCGGTGGACCGTGCGAGACCCCCAACTTCGAGAAGCTCGCCCAGAACGGTCTGCGGTACAACCGGTTCCACACGACTGCCTTGTGTGCACCCACGCGCGCCGCGTTGCTCACCGGTCGCAACCACCACTCGGTCGGCATGGGCAGCATCACCGAGACCGCCACCTCGGCGCCGGGCAACACCTCGCTGCGGCCGAACTCGAAGGCGCCGCTCGCGCAGACGCTGCAGCTCAACGGCTACTCGACGGCCCAGTTCGGCAAGTGCCACGAGGTACCGGCGTGGCAGACGAGCCCGATCGGACCGTTCGACATGTGGCCGACCGGGTCGGGCTTCGAGTACTTCTACGGCTTCATCGGCGGCGAGGACAACCAGTGGTACCCCTCCCTGTACGAGGGCACCACGCCGGTCGAGCCGCCCAAGACGCCCGAGGCTGGCTACCACCTCACCGAGGACCTCGCCGACCACGCGATCACCTGGGTGCGCACCCAGAAGGCGCTGGCGCCCGACAAGCCGTTCTTCATGTACTTCGCCCCCGGAGCCACCCACGCGCCGCATCACGTGCCCAAGGAGTACATCGACAGGTACCGGGGCCGGTTCGCCCACGGGTGGGACCGCCAGCGGGAGCTGACGTTCGCCCGGCAAAAGGAGCTGGGCGTCGTTCCGGCCGAGGCCGCGCTGACCAAGCGACATGCCGAAATCCCGGCCTGGGACGAGATGCCCGCCGAGCTGAGGCCGATCCTCGAACGGCAGATGGAGAGCTACGCGGGCTTCCTCACGCACACCGATCACCACGTCGGGCGGCTGCTCGACGCCATCGAGCGGCTCGGGGTGATGGACGACACCCTGATCTTCCTGATCATCGGCGACAACGGCGCCTCGGCCGAGGGCACGCTGCACGGCTCCTTCAACGAGATGATCAACTTGAACGGCATGGCGGCGCTGGAGACGACGCAGTTCATGGCCGATCGGCTGGACAAGTTCGGCGGGCCCGAGTCCTACAACCACTACGCGGTCGGCTGGGCGTGGGCGATGGACACGCCCTTCCAGTGGACCAAGCAGGTCGCTTCGCACTGGGGCGGAACCCGCAACGGCACCATCGTGCACTGGCTCAAGGGCATCAAGGCCCGCGGCGAGGTGCGCTCGCAGTTCTGCCACGTAATTGACGTCGCGCCGACGGTGCTCGAGGCCGCCGGCATCCCCGCGCCCACCATGGTCAACGGGGTCACCCAGAGCCCCATCGAGGGCACGTCGATGGTCTACAGCTTCGACGCCGCCGCTGCCCCCGAACGGCACGACCTGCAATACTTCGAGATGCTCGGCAACCGCGGCATCTACTTCCGGGGCTGGAGCGCGGTGACCAAGCACCGCACACCATGGCTGCTCGGTGCCGGCGTCAAGCTGCCCGCCTTCGACGACGACATCTGGGAGCTGTACGACGGCTCCAAGGATTACAGCCAGGCCCACGACCTCGCCAAGGAGCAGCCCGACACGCTCCACGAGCTGCAGCGCCTGTGGCTGATCGAGGCCGCCAAGTACAACGTCCTCCCGCTCGACGACCGAACCGGCGAGCGCTTCAACGCCGACATCGCCGGCCGGCCGCAGCTGATCCGAGGCGACACGCAGGTCTTCTACGCCGGCATGGGGCACCTCTCGGAGAACAGCGTCCTGAGCGTCAAGAACAAGTCGTTCTCCCTGACCGCCGAGGTCGTCGCGCACGACGGCGCGCTGAACGGGACGATCATCGCCCAGGGCGGCGCCATCGGCGGGTGGAGCTTCTACACTCAGGGCGGCAAGGCGAAGTTCACCTACAACCTCCTCGGCCTGCGCACCTTCACCACCGAAGCGTCCGCGCCGATTCCCACGGGGACGCACCAGGTGCGCGCCGAGTTCGCCTACGACGGCGGCGGGCTCGCCAAGGGCGGCAACGTGACGCTCTACTACGACGGCGTCAAAGTCGGTCAGGGGCGTGTCGACGCAACACAGCCGTTCATCTTCTCGGCCGACGAGGGCCTCGATGTCGGCCGCGAGCGGGGCACGGTCGTGGCGCCTGCGTACGGCATCGAGGACAGCGTGTTCACCGGCGAGATCAACTGGGTCGAGCTGAAAGTCGGCGAGGACCACAGCCACCTGATCGATCCCGCCGAACACGTCCGCCTCCTCATGGCGCGGCAGTAGCCACCGAGGCGATCGCGACGAAAGTCCACAGGGTTGTCACGATTTGTGTTCCCGACGACCCACATCGTGGATGCGGCGTGAGCGAGATGCCGTCCCCGGTCGAGACGCTGATCGTATTGCGGTCGGTCGCCACGTCGCGCCGTTCGGTGAGGATCCGGGCGCTGCGACTGGCGCCGACCCCCACTCGCAGGTGGCTTGCTACTTCGCCAGAATTTGCACTTCCATCGGTCGCAGGCTCACAGGGATCATTCGGGCCGGGCCACTCGTGATTCCACCTTCGATCTCGTGAATCTCCAGCCCGGCTCGTGTCTCGACGACTGCTCCCGGGCGAGCGAGTTCGTTCAGCACGCGAAAGCGTTCACCATCTTTGTTGATAAAGGCGTCGACTATGACGCGGCCCTCGAATCCCGCCTGCGTGTTGGCGTTGGCGACCACGAGAACCTCGCGGTCGTTGAGGATGCGTGAGAATGCCAGAACGCCCGGAGCGAAGGGCGACGCGCCGAAATGGATGCCGTCGCCCGAGAGCGGCCTGAAGTAGAGCCGACCGTACCGGAGAGCCGGCTGCGCGTCCCGAATCTCCGACAGCTGTTTGATGGCGCTGTAGAACGGGTGCGTCGTGTCGAAAGCTCCCGGCTTGCCCCACAGCGCTTCGCGAACGAACTGATCGCTGTCGCCGCGCCCGCGCAGCCCCTGTTCGGTGCCGTAGTAGAGACACGGGATGCCCTGCAGGCCGAACAGGACGGCAACGCCGAGGATGACCTGCGGATCGAAGCGATCCGGCCCGTCGGTCGCCGCCGGACGCAGCCGCTCCTTCATGTCATGATTGTCGAGGAAGGTCACGAAGTAGCGTCCGGCCTCGCCGTGGCTGCTCAGAACCTCGCGCTCCACTTGTTTGCGCCGGCGGTAGACCTCGATCACGCCGGTCGGCGGGGCAAACCCCTTGACGAACGAGGGCAGCGTGAAGAACAAGGGAAAGTCGAGCGCTGCGTCGACGCCGACGATGTCGTCGGCGTCGCGGGTGTTGCGGCCGATGAACTCCGCAATCCGCTCCTCGCCGTCGAACACCTCTCCGAAGGAGAAGAAGTTTTTCTTGCCGATGCTCAAGGCGTACTCGCGCATCGCGTTGCCAAAGGTCCGCGCGAAATCGCGCTCGACGAACTTCAGCGTGTCGATGCGGAAGCCGTCGACGTCGTAGTGCGCGATGGCATGTTGATACGCGAGAATCAGCGCGTTGCGCACGGCAAAGATCGCCCCCTCGCGGACGTCGGTGACAAACTCCTTGAGCGATTCGAAGTCTCCGCCCGCCTCGGCACCCTTCCCCGTGCGGCGGAAGAACGCGTTGCGCTGCAGCTCCGCTGGCCACACGAGGCCGTCGGGCTTCCGTTCAGCCGGCGGGATGTCATCGATGACGGGGAAATCCGGTCGCGCGACGCCGGTCTCGTCGCGCCACTCGATGGGCCTGATCCCCGCGCTTCCGGGGGCGGCGCTGCCGAATCCCTTGTAGGCGAAGACGTCGCCGGCGTGATTCAGCACCACGTCGAAGATCACGTAAAGGCCGAGGGTGTGCGCCTCGTCGACCAGCGCCCGCAGCTCGTCGGCCTCCTGGCCCGGCGCGGAGGCGAACCTCGGCTCTGGCTGGAGGAAGTCCTGGATGCCGTAGCCGTGGAACGTTCCGCGATCCGACTGGCGGTTCTTCAGCACCGGCGAGAGCCAGATCGCCCTGGCGCCAAGATCCCGGATATAGGGCAGCCGTTCTCGCACACCGTTGAACGTGCCCCCCTGGAATTCGCCAAAGGGGCGGTCGTGCGGCATGCTGACGGGAGGTCTGCCGTCCGATCGATTGAATCGATCGACCATGATGAAGTAGATCCATCCATCACGCCAATCCTGCGGCGATGGAAACGGGACCGTGATCGTGCGAGTGGTGTTCCCCACCGTTACCGTGCGCGTCGCCGGCGCCGACGCCGCGTCGAAGGTCGCTCGAATCGCGGGATCCTGCAGTGACAGCAGCATTGAGCCCTGCTCCTTCCCAAATGGCCCGAAACCTCCCCACCGTGCCTGATTTCGGACCGCCGCTCCGACACCCCCGGATACAGCGCGCGCAACCCGCCTGTCAAGGGATGCTCGGGCCGCACCGACCGAGCGCCGTCCGGGCCGTGTGGTGGCTGGACCAAGCGCGCGGCCGATGTGCTAGGGTGTTCCGGGAGGACCGATCATGAGGAAGGTGGACGCCACCCTTCGTTCGATGGCCCCGATTGTTGTTCTGGCCTTGCTGACCGCGATAGCCATAGGATGCGCCAGTGCCCCCGCCCAACCGGTCTCCCCTTCGGTCCTGCCGACGCTGGCCGGCCGCTGGACCGGTTACGTCATCAACACCGGCGGCAACGCCTCACCGGCGGTCATGGTCCTGGAACCTGACGGCCGCTATCGGATCACCATCACGCTCACCGACATCGTCGCCACCGGACGGATCAGTGTCGTCAACGGACAGCTCGTCTTGACGAACACGGGGCTGTCGGGACCAAATCAAGATCTGGCCAACGCGACGGGGACGCTATACCTGTCCGGAAAGGGCGGTAAGCAGCATATCTCGGGTAACGGGACCAACGACGCCGGTCCGTTCTCGGTGGTGTTCAACAGGTAGCGCGCCTGGGACGATTCAGGAGAAATCAAACGATGCGACAGGCATTGAGAACGATCGTGGCCCGCGTGGCAATCGTCAGCGCGTGCGTCCTCATTCTCGCCGGGTGCGCAGGCAGCGTCGAGCTGGGGCCGGACGCGATCAAGGGCAAGCCGGTAGCCGGCACCGTCGAGATGCAGGAAGTCCAGGCGGCCTACATCGGCAGCGGTAACGCCGGCACCGGGGTCCTGACGTTTCGCGGCAGGCAGTATCCGTTCGAAGTCGCTGGAGCTGGGGTTGGCGGCATCGGCCTATCCACCGTCGAAGCACGAGGCGAGGTGTACAACCTCAACGAGGTCTCGCAGTTTTCCGGCACCTACGGCCAGGCCCGTTACGGCTTTGCCATCGGTACCTCGAGCCTCGGCGACCTCTGGCTTCAGAACGAGGCGGGCGTGATCATGCGCTTGAAGGCCAAGCGTGAAGGCTTGATGCTCAGTCTCGGAGGAGACGCGGTCGTCATCTCGCTGAGTAAGTGACCACCGGCTAGATGACTAGCGGCGTACTCCACGGCTGACCCTGCCCTCGTCGGCCGAGGTCACTGGGCGTCGCGCCTGCTCGGAGCTCTGGAAGTTGATGCTGATTCGAGCCCCGGGGGTATCCGGCGACTTGGGTACCGAGTGCACCCACTCCTCCTGGCAGTGGCCGCCCATCACCACCAGGTCCCCTGTCGAAGGACGAAAGGCGACGCTTGGCCCTCCTGCGCGCGGCTTGAGCAGGAAGCGGCGAGTTGCCCCCAACGTGAGCACCGGCACGATGCATCCCGGACGGCGGCACGAGAACCGGTCGCGGTGCCAGCCCGTGCTGTCGGCGCCGCTGCGGTAGAGGTTGAGCCAGAGGTTGTCGTAGCAGACGCCATAATGTCGGGACAGGGCCTCGGCGGCCGCGATCAGCGAGGGGTGGGGAACCTCGGCCAGCTGTCGGTACTCGGCCGTCAGGCGGGGCTCGAGAAACCTCTGCCGGAAGAGCCAGCGGTAGTGCGCCTGCCAGGGGACGAGGTCGAGCAACCGGTCGAACAGCGCGTTGGAGCCCGACAGCCAGCCGCGATACACCTCGACCCACGATCTGCTGTCGAGCGACGTCCGCCGGCCACCGCTGAAGCTCGGGTCGACGGCCACCTCATCTCGACCGCCGAACAGGTTCGGTTGCCACATGATGTCCATGACATACATTGAAACACCGGTCGCGCCCTGCCGTGAAGTGTCGACCGTGGATTACGGGTGGTGCCGCATCGCGGCCAGGATCCGATTCACAACCCTGTCCGGGGATGGTGTAATGCTTGCGTGTATTGGGCGCGTAATCGCCCCGGGGGGTCTTCCGGAGCTCAGCAGGAACGCTTTGAGTCAGGACCAGATCATCGACCAATCACCCCGCAGACCGGTGAATCCGGTTGGGTCAAGTCGAATATGAGGAGAAAGTCATGGCGATCGCTGTCCGCGGAATCGTAGGGTTTACCGCTGTCATCCTGGCGGGCTGTGCCGGTCAAACCGAGCAGCTCACCATGCAGCAGGCACCACCGGCCGGGGCAACGGCCAAGGCCGCCCCGCAGCAGGTGGTCTTCCCCAACGGGACGGTCTTTGGGGGCGCCTCCGGACGGCAGGCCAGCAGCCTCGCTCAGATCGTGGTCGAGGCCAACAACAACAACATGAAGGAGTACCAACAGATCCAGGCCACCCAGAGCAAGGACTTCCAGCAGCTGAAGGGTGTGGAGACAAAGAACCTACAGACGTCTCAGCAGGCTCTCCAGATGCTCGAGCAGCTCTCGAATCAACAGGGCACGGGACAGATCACGATCTTCTTTTCCACCGGTGATTTCCGCATCCCCCAGGGATCGCTCCAGTACACGCGGCTCGTGAATTTCCTCGACTATCTCTCCCGCGAGAGTCGCGGGCGGAAGGTCCTGTTCCTGTTGATCGGGAGCGCCTCCGCCATCGGCAGCCAGCAAATCAACGAACGTCTGAGCCGAGAGCGGGCTGCCGCCCCCGAGCCCATCATCGACCAGTACCTCGTCAACGTGCCCCACCAGTTCTTCAAGGTGTACGGGCTCGGAGATGTGTACAGCCCGAAGGACGCCAGCCTGACCGTCGATCAGCGCTATCAGAACGTTCGGATCGTGGCCGTCTACGACACGGACCAGGTGCCGGCGCTGCCGACAGCGCCAAAAAGCTGACGGAAAAACAAGGGAAGCTGGGTTGCATATCCATCACGGTGCGGAGGTATCCAGCGGGTTCCTGAGGGGAACTGACGCCGACTTTCACCCCGGGCAGTTCAGGCCCGCGCCCAACGGACCGGACGCAGTTGCGCGATATTTCGCGAGCGGTCGTGACATGTCGCGTCGAGGTCGCCGGCATGTTCAGGGCGAAGTCCTCCAACACGCGGTTCCTTCAGCAGCACCGCCACAGTCGGCTTCCGGCATTCCTCTTGCCTGAGACAACTCGTAATGGGCTCCGCGTCTTGCGAGTACGAGCCGGTCACCCGAGCACCGGGCCGGACCGGGTGTGAATGGTCGAATCGTCACGCCCTAGGCCACACAGGGAGTCGGGCCGTGTGGAGGGCTCGCTCGATCCGGACGCAGTGGCGGAGCTCTCGGGTTTCGCGGCGGGCTCGACTGGACGCGTGAGCTCGCGACTCTGTGGGTTCAAGTCGGCCGACGATGAGCCGGCCTGGGAATCTGCATGGTGGCATGGAACCAAACCGGGCATATGGGAGGGTGAGCTATGCTGAGGCCTGAAACCTGCCGCGCAGCTGCGCTAGTTCTGTGCCTGGCCCTGATCGGCGTCGACGCCCGGGCGCAGGACACGCCGGGATCCCCCGGCGCTACGACCACCATCGACGGCCGCTACCTGCCGAACCCCCCGCAGCCGTTCCGCGGCGGCATCCAGCCCAATGCGGTGCAGTCGAAGCCCGCGTGGCCGCCGCTCGTCGTGCCGCCCAAGGGCGCGCCGAACGTGCTGCTGATCATGACCGACGATGTCGGCTTCTCGGCGCCGTCCACCTTCGGCGGCGTGATCCCCACGCCGGCGCTGGATCGGGTCGCGCAGATGGGGCTGCGCTACACGCGGTTCCACACGACGTCGCTGTGCTCGCCCACCAGGGCCGCGCTGCTCACCGGCCGCAACCATCACTCGGCGAGCACCGGCGTCGTCGTCGACCAGGCGACGGGCTTCCCCGGCTACGACAGCGTGATCAAGCGCGACACCGCCGCCATCGGCGAAATCCTGCGCCAGAACGGCTACGACACGTCGTGGTACGGCAAGGACCACAACGTGCCGCAGTGGGTAACGAGCCAGGCGGGCCCGTTCACCGACTGGCCCACCGGGCCGATCAAGGGCTTCGACTACTACTACGGCTTCATCGGCGATGACACCAGCCAGTGGCAGCCGAACAACCTGTTCCGCAACACCACGCCGATCGAGCCGTATCTGGGAAAGCCCGGGTGGAACCTGATCACGGCGATGGCCGACGAGGCGATCGGGCGGATCAGGATGCTGAACGAGATCCAGCCGGATCGGCCGTTCATGATCTACTACGCGCCCGGCGGCACCCACGCGCCGCACCATCCGACGAAGGAATGGGTGGACAAGATCACCGCGATGAAGCTCTTCGACGAGGGCTGGAACAAGCAGCGCGAGCGGATCTTCGCCAATCAGAAGAAGCTCGGCATAATTCCGCAGAACGCGAAGCTCACGGCCTGGCCGAAGGATTTGCCGCAGTGGGACACGCTCTCGGCGGAGGCGAAGAAGCTCTACATCCGCCAGGCCGAGGTCTATGCGGCCTATCTCGCCTACACCGATCACGAGATCGGCCGCGTGATCCAGGCGGTCCAGGACGTCGGCAAGCTCGACAACACGCTCATCATCTACATCAGCGGCGACAACGGCGCGAGCCCTGAAGGCACGCTCCACGGCCTGTACAGCGAGTTTGCCGTGTTGAATGGCGTCCACCCGACGGTTGCCGAGAACATGAAGTTCTACGACGCCTGGGGCACCGACCAGACCTACCCGCACTTCGCGGTGCCATGGGCCTGGGCCTGGGCCACCCCCTACCAGTGGACCAAGGAGGTGGGCTCCCACTTCGGCGGCACGCGAAACGGGATGGCCATGGTCTGGCCGGCGCGCATCAAGGACAAAGGAGGGATCCGCCACCAGTTCCACCACGTGATCGACATCGTGCCGACGATCCTCGAGGCGGCGACCCTGCCCGAGCCGGTGGTCGTCAACGGCGTCGCGCAGAAGCCGATCGAGGGCGTGAGCATGGCCTACACCTGGGATCAGGCGAACGCGCCGGGGCGGCGGACCACGCAGTACTTCGAGATGTTCGGCACGCGCGCGATCTACCACGACGGCTGGATCGCCTCGGCCCCGCCGATCGTCTTGCCCTGGGCCCTCTCGCTGAAGCCACCGCCCACGGACGTCATGAACAGCTTCAAGTGGGAGCTCTACGACCTCGACAAGGACTGGACGCAGGCCGACAACCTGGCGGCGAAGATGCCCGACAAGCTGCGCGACATGCAGCAGACGTTCATCCTCGAGGCGTCGAAGTACAACGTCTTCCCGCTCGACGACCGCCTCCTGCCCAGGTTCGTCGGACCGAAGCCGAGCTACACCATCGGCCGGACCGAGTTCACCTACACCGGCGAGCTGACCAACGTGCCGTTCCCCGGGGTTGCTGGCGCGCCGTACGTGCTGAACAAGTCGTACACGATCACCGCGGAAATCGAGGTTCCGCAGGGCGGCGCCGAGGGCATGCTGGTCACCGACGGCGGCCGCTTCGCCGGCTACGGCTTCTATCTGCTGAAGGGCCGGCCGGTGTTCACCTGGAACCTGCTCCAGCTCGAGCGCGTGAAGTGGCAGGGCAAGGAGGCGCTCGCGCCGGGCAAGCACACGCTCGAATTCGAGTGGAAGTACGCGAACCCGGGCCTCGGCCAGGGCGGCACCGGCACGCTGAAGGTGGACGGCAAGGTCGTCGACAGCCATCCGATGCCGCGCAGCCTGCCGGTCGGCATCGGGTGGGTCGAGACCTTCAACGTCGGCGTGGACACCGGCACGCCGGTGGACGACAAGGACTACCAGGTGCCGTTCCCCTTCACCGGCAAGCTCAACAAACTGACAATCAAGCTGGGGCCCGAGGAGCTGACGCCAGCTGAGCGCGAGATGATCTACGGGAGGCAGCAGGTTGCGAAGTAGGAGTCCAGCAATGAGACGGCTATGAAGATCAAGTCAACGACGCTCTTCTGGATGGCGGTCGTCGGCGTCCTCGCGGGTGCGGCCCCGGCGATCGCCCAACCGAGCACCAGCACACCGGGTGCGGCCGGCCCGACGACGACCGTCGACGGTGGATACCTCCCGCCGTTCCCGCCGCCGTTCACCGGCCACATCGGCCGCGAGGCCAGGGACTCCACGCCGGATTTCCCGCAGCCGATGCGGGCGCCCAGGGGCGCGCCGAACATCCTGCTCATCCTGACCGACGACGTCGGCTTCAGCGCATCGAGCACGTTCGGCGGAGCCGTCCCCACGCCGACGATGGACCGGCTGGCAAGAGCAGGGCTGCGCTACACGCAGTTCCACACCACGGCGCTGTGCTCGCCCACGCGCGCGGCGCTGCTCACCGGGCGCAATCACCACCCCAACGCGACCGGCGTCGTCATGGAGCTCGCCACGGGCTATCCCGGCTACAACTCGCTCCTGCCGAAGAGCTCGGGCACGTTCGCCGAGGTGCTCCGGCAGAACGGCTACAACACGGCCTGGTACGGCAAGAACCACAACGTCCCCGACTGGCAGTCGAGCCAGGCCGGCCCGTTCGATCTCTGGTTCACCGGGCTCGGCTTTGAGTACTTTTACGGCTTCATCGGCGCGGACACCAACCAGTGGGCCCCGGCGCTCTTCGAGGGGATCAAGCCGATCGAGCCCCCGCATGGTGACACGCACTACTTCTTCGACACGGACATGGCCGACAAGGCCATCGCGCGTATCCGCCTGCTGCACGCCATGGCGCCGGACAAGCCGTGGTTGCAATACTACGCACCCGGCACCGCGCACGCGCCGCACCACGCGCCCAGGGAGTGGGTCGACAAGTTCAAGGGCAAGTTCGATCAGGGCTGGGACAAGTTGCGGGAGGAGACCTTCGCGCGTCAGAAACAGATGGGCATCATTCCGGCCAACACGAGGCTCACGCCGCGCCCCAAGGACATCCAGGCCTGGGACACGCTCGACGCCAACCGCAAGAAGGTCTACGCCCGCATGATGGAGGTGTTCGCGGCGGCGCTCTCGCACGTCGACTATCAGATCGGTCGCATCCTCGATGCCATCGAGGAACAGGGGGACCTCGACAACACGCTGGTCATCTATATCCAGGGCGACAACGGGGCGAGCGCCGAGGGCACACCGCAGGGCCTGCTCAACGAGATGACCATCGCCAACAACATCCCGGAGGATTTCTCCGAGATCCTCCGCCGCATGGACGAGCTGGGCGGCCCGCTGACCTACAGCCACTTTCCAGTCGGCTGGGCGCACGCCACCAACACGCCGCTGCAGTGGACCAAGCAGATCGCCTCGCACTTCGGCGGCACCCGCAACGGGCTGGTCATCTCGTGGCCCGCGCGGATCAAGGACCGGGGCGGCATCCGCACCCAGTTCCACCACGTCATCGACATCGCTCCGACCATCCTCGAGGCGGTGGGCCTGCCGGCGCCCGCCATGCTCAACGGCGTGCCGCAGAAGCCGATCGAGGGCGTGAGCATGGTCTACACGTTCGCCGCCGCAAGCGCGCCCTCGCGCCGACGCACCCAGTATTTCGAGATGCTCGGGAACCGCGCCATCTACCATGACGGCTGGATCGCCTCCACCACGCCGCCAGTCGCGCCCTGGGTCGTCGGGGGCAAGAAGCCAGACGTGGACGACTACAAGTGGGAGCTTTACCACATCGCCGAGGATTTCAGCCAGGCGGTGAACCTCGCCGACCGGGAGCCCGCGAAGCTGCGCGCGCTCCAAGATCTTTTCTGGATCGAAGCGGCCAAGTACGACGTGCTCCCGCTCGACAACAGCACGGTCGAGCGCTTCGACGTCAGCATCCGCCCGAGCCTGACGCGCGGCCGCAGCGTGTTTACCTACCACGCCGGCCAAACGCGCATTCCCGAAGGCACAGCGCCAGACCTGAAGAATAAATCGTTCAAGATCGGCGCCGACGTGGAGATTCCCGCCGGCGGGGCGAACGGCGTGATCGCCACGCAGGGCGGGCGGTTCAATGGCTGGGGTCTTTACCTCCTCGACGGCAAGCCGGTGTTCCATTACAACCTCGTGGGTGTGCAGCGATTCACGTTCGCCGGCCGGGACAAGCTGGCCCCAGGCAAACATTTCATCCTGGTGGACTTCACGTACGACGGCGGAGGCCTTGGTAAAGGCGGCACGGTCACGCTCAGCGTGGACGACAAGGAGGTGGCCCGAGGCCGCGTGGACCGCACCTATGCTTTCCGCGTCTCGCTCGACGAGACGTTCGATGTCGGCGAGGACACCGGCACCCCGGTGAGCGAGGACTACCGTGTGCCGTTCAAGTTCAGCGCGACACTGAACCGTGTCCTCGTCCGGCTCTCCGACGCCCCGCTCACCGCCGAGGACGAGGCGCAGATCCGGCGTGCCGGGGTCACGATCGATGTGTGGAAGTAGGCAGGTACGCGCGGCGCCAATCGGCAAAATCCGAGGATGAAGTTTGGGTGGACGCGTTCGCCCGGCGGCTCGCCGCGACCGCCATCGTGGTGCTGGCGACCGTCACGCCGTCGTGGGCCGGAGAAGGTTCTCAACACGGGCTGGCCGGGGGCCCGCTGAAACCCGGCGGTCCGTCAGCCTACCATCTTGGTGTCGGCCGCGTGGAGAGTACGCTCGATCGGGGCGACACCGGTGCCGGCACCCTCGCGGGGCCGTCCGTCGCGCAGGCCGCCGACGAGCGAGGCCGCGAGGCTGCCCCCGGCGGCACCAAGGGCGACGAGCGAGACAAGTCGCTCAGCGAGCTGAACAAGGAGCTCACCAACCCGGTCACGAGCCTCTGGTCGCTCACCTCGCAGTTCAACAACTACCGGCTGGCGAACGGCAAGTGGAATAACAACTGGCAGTTCCAGCCGGTACTGCCGGTGAGTCTCACGAAAGACTGGAACCTGATCACGCGGCCGGTGTTCCAACTCTACAACATCGTCCCCCATGAGACGTCTTCCGGACAGTTCGACACCTCCGTCGGATTGGGTGACACCATACTCCTGGGGCTGCTCTCACCCGCCCACTCCGGCAAATGGATCCTCGGCGCTGGCCCGACGTTCATCTTCCCGACGGCGACGTCCGACTTCACCGGGCAGGGGAAGTGGCAGATCGGTCCCGGCGTGGTGGCCGGCTACCTCACCGACCGATTCATCCTAGGCCTGTTCCCCCAGCAGTGGTGGTCCATCGGCGGCGACCCCGACCGGCCGGCGGTGAGCCAACTCAACCTCCAGCCAATCGCCGCACTCTTCTTCGGCGATGGCTGGAACGTGGGCTATTCGGGGAACATCCTAGCCGACTGGAAGGCCCCGTCCGGTGACGTCTGGACGGTCCCGGTCGGACTGGGGGTCGGCAAAGTCCTGAGGCTCGGGCGCCTCCCGGTCAAGGTCCAGCTCTCACTCCAGTACATGCCGGTGCGTCCCAAGAACGTCGGGCAGGAGTGGAACGTGCAGCTCCTGGTGGCCCCCGTCATTCCCAAGCTCCTGAAGGGAACCCTCTTCGAGTGACCCGTGCGGGCGCCGGAGTTCACGAACTACCCAGGAGCAGTTTGATGTAGGGTGAAGCGCCGACAATAGAGGCCCCGGCCGCGCGCAGGGTCCGGAGGGCAGCCAGGCCCGCCTGGTCGACCGATCTGAGCTCGGACAGCTCCAGTCGGATCGGGCCGGAGCCTTCGCCGACAACACGGTCCAGCTCGGCGACCACCTCGGCTTCCAAAGAGCCCTCGAGCCGAACAACCCTGACGTCCGATTCCGAGCAGCACGCGATATAGAGAGTCATCAGCTGTCGGGGTCGTATCTATTTGGGCTTGCTGAAATCGAAGTTGAACACACCTGCGGTGGCCCAGCCCGAGCCGGTAAGGCCCCACGAGCTCCCCTGATCGACAAGGGTCGCCGAGCCGGACCGGTTGCCAATCGTGAGGGGACCGCTCTCGGTGTTAACGAAGTCCAGTTTCCCGTTCTTCACCTGCGTGGACCCTCTCGCCGAAAAGGCGCCGGCCTCCACAGCGTAGGTCCCGTTGGGGTAGACAGAAAGGGTCGCGGGCCAGCTCACCCCGTTCGGGTAGATCACCGTGCCTTGCCAGGTGCCGACTAACCGGGCCATCTCTTGCGGTTGGAGCGGCACGACCCGCCCACTACTGGCACAGCCCGAGATCGCCAAGGTGATCGCCGCGATGAGCCAGGTCAACGCCCTCGTCCGTAATCTCATGACCGCCCTCCTGGAGGCGACCACTGCCCCCTCGACCGCCGCATGGCTGGACGCTACTTCCCCAGGCTCCTGCGAGGCGCAAGAACCGCGCCCGGCGTTCCCCAGACGCCGAGGAAGAGCGGTTCTCTCGATCGCCGTGAAGCTTGCCTGCCGAAGCTGAGCTCACCCAGGATTCGTCGGGCCCAGGGATCTCGATATCTCGCGGCCGGCTCGCGATATGTCACGGGTTGGTTGGTATACTGACGTTGCGCGCCATGGATACTGACGACCTCGAGGCGCTCCTGACCGACCTCTCGACGCGCTTCACAGGGCTGCCCGTCGAGCGGATCGATGAGGAGATCGAACGGGGGCTGCGCCTGCTCGTGGACTTCCTCGGCACTGACCGCAGCACGCTGTCGGAGTTCTCACCTGACGGGACACGTTTCACCCACCTGGCCGCTTGGGCCCGCCCGGGTCTCCCGATCTACCTGACCCAGGACGTGGTGACGGAGCTGCCCTGGTATCACGCGCAGATCGTACGCGGCGAGATCTTGCGCTTCGAGCGCTTCCCCGACGATCTGCCGGAGGAGGCAGTGCACGAGAGGGAAATGGTCCGGCGCACGGGCCTGAAGTCGAACCTGACGGTCCCCATCGTGATCGGCGGGCAGAAGGTCTGCGTGCTCGCTACCGGTGCGGTCCGCGAGTTCCGCGCGTGGCCGGATCAGGTCGTGAACCGCGTCCAGCTGATCGGCCAGATTCTCGCGGGAAGCCTCCATCGCAAGCGCGTCGAGTCGGAGCTGAGCCGCGCCGCGGCCGCCCTCGAGCAGACACGACTGGAGCTGGAAGCGCGCCTGGAAGAGATTCGTCGTCTCAAAGACCGGCTCGAATCCGAGAACACGTACCTCCGGGCCGAGATCAAGCGCGAGGCGGGCTTCGACACCATTGTAGGACAGAGCCCGGGCATTCTGGGCGCGCTCGCGCAGGTGGCCCAGGTCGCACCGACCGACAGTGCGGTGCTGCTGCTCGGAGAGACGGGGACGGGCAAGGAGCTCCTGGCCCGCGCCATCCACGAGGCGAGCCCGCGTCGAGGCGGCCCTCTGGTGACCGTCAATTGTGCGGCCCTGCCGCCGAGCCTTGTCGAGAGCGAGCTGTTCGGCCACGAGCGGGGCGCCTTCACCGGCGCGACAGCGACGAAGGCGGGACGCTTCGAACTGGCCAATGGGGGCACGCTCTTCCTGGACGAGATCGGTGAGCTCTCGCACGGTCTCCAGGTCAAGCTGCTGCGCTTCCTGCAGCACGGGGAGTTCGAGCGGGTGGGCTCGACCCGCACCCGGCGCGTGGAGGCCCGCGTGGTGGCGGCCACCAACCGGGACCTGGCGCTAGCCATGGCTGACGGCACCTTCCGGAAGGATCTCTACTTCCGCCTGAACGTGTTTCCCGTCCACGTACCCCCGCTGCGCGATCGGCGCGAGGACATCCCGCTTCTCGTCTGGGCCTACATCACTCGCCGTCAGGTCCAGCTCGACCGACGGATCGAGGGGGTGCCGAAACGCGCCATGCAGGCGTTGATGGCCTACGCGTGGCCGGGGAACGTCCGCGAGCTCGAAAACGTGATCGAGCGGGCCCTCATCCTCTCGACGGGACCGACGTTGTACGTGGAGGACATCCTGCGGACCACCGCCACCGATGCTGACGGTCAGATTGGGTTGGACCGCCTCGACGACGTGCAGCGCGCTCACATCCGCAGCGTGCTGCAGGCCTGTGGCTGGAAGATAGACGGCAAGGAGCACGCCGCCGAGCGACTCGGCCTCAATCCCAGTACGCTGCGCTCGTTGATGAAGCGACTCGAGATCACGCGTCCGCCGCACCGCTGACGGTTCACTTCTGTAGTCTGACGTGCCAGGCCTGTCTCACCTGCGCCGCGCGTAACGTGGAAGCGGTTGACCGATCCAGCTAAGAAGCGCAACACTAACAACCTGACCACTCAACATCTCAGAGGAGGTTTTGTCATGCAACGTCGTTGGTTGATCGCGCTGGTGGCTTTGGCAAGCGTCGTCTCTCTGCTCTCGGGCCTGGCCTGGGCCCAGGCCAAGAAGCCCGATGCCACCCTGAGCCTCACCGAGGGGACCGTGGGCGTGGGTGTTGGCTTTTCCTGGGGTAAGGGCACGCTCACCTACAAAGGCAAAACCTATCCCGTCAAAGTCGAGGGGCTCTCCGTCGGCGACGTGGGAATCCAGCGCGCTACGGCGACCGGCAATGTCTTCAATCTGAAAAAGATCGAGGACTTCGACGGCAACTACACGGCGGCGGCTGCAGGGGCCACCGTTGGCGGGGGGGCCGGCGTGACGGCGATGAAGAATCAGAACGGCGTCGTCATCGAGCTCAAGAGCACCACGCAGGGGGCCAACCTGAGGCTAGCC
>Ga0187893_10006644_pt1 | contig 19607 bp, 16 predicted proteins | sample MA1701074metaG_FD_139574 | JGI IMG/M metagenome (GOLD analysis project Ga0187893, IMG submission 139574) | White microbial mat communities from a basaltic lava cave in the Kipuka Kanohina Cave System on the Island of Hawaii, USA - MA170107-4 metaG ... | reverse complement strand
TAATCCGCGCGCGAGACTGGGGGTATGACCGTGATGCGAAACGAGCGGCTACCGGTGGTCACCGGTCTGAATTTGGACGAACAAGCGATGTTGACCTTGGGGGATCTCTGCCGCGCCTGTGCGCTGCACGCCGAATGGGTGATCGCGCTGGTGGACGAAGGAGTGCTGGATCCCCTCGGGCAGGGCCCGGCGCAATGGCGCTTTGCGGGGGCGAGCCTGCGACGCGCGCGTGCCGCTTTGCGCTTGCAAAGGGACCTCGGCATCAACCTCGCCGGGGCCGCGCTGGTGCTGAACTTGATCGATGAGGTCGGGTCGCTGCGCGCCCGGCTGCGAACGATCGCTTCGGATTTCTAACACGGCCCGAAAAAATGGCTCCTCGGTAAGATTCCGCGATTCAATTCAAGCCGGTTCAACTCCCTGAACCACAGAGGACTAGGGTACTGCGATTTGTTGCGCGGGTTCTTCACCTTCGGCGAAAAACTCCATCGCCGCCGAGTTGAGGCAAAATCGCTGGCCGGTGGGCGGGGGACCATCGGGAAAGACATGCCCCAGATGCCCGTCGCAGCGGGCGCAGCGGATCTCGGTGCGCACCGTGCCCAGACGCGCATCGCGCAGGGAGCGGATATGCTCGGGGTCAAACGGCTGCAAGAAGCTGGGCCAGCCGGTACCGGAGTCGAACTTGTCTCCCGAGTGAAACAGCGGCAGCCCACACAGGCGGCAGCCGTAAATGCCCGTCTGTTTGTTATCTAGCAGCTGACCGCAAAACGGCCGCTCGGTGCCGTGCTCGAGCAAGATGCGGCGCTCTTCGGCGCTTAGGCGCTGCTGCGCCAGTCGCTCGCGCTCCCCGCCGCCGATAGGGGCGAGATCATAGCCCGAAGCCGAGCGCTTGGGCTCGCTCATGCCGATTTCTCTTGCGTGCGCAGCCGTGCTTCTTGGATACCGTCTTTCAGCTGGGCCGCGAAATGTTGCTTAAGCTTGTCTACTTTGGGTGCGGCCACTAGCGCGATGTAGGGCTGGTCTGCATGCTGAGCCGCGTAGTTCTGGTGATAAGCCTCGGCCTCATAGAAGCCGTTCAGGGGTTCAAGTACGGTCGCGATAGGCGCCCGGAACACCTCCGCCTGGGTAAGCTGGCGGATATAGGCTTGCGCTACCGTTTTCTGCGCCTCGTTCGCATAGAAGATGACCGAGCGGTATTGCCGCCCGCGGTCATTGCCCTGACCATCGCGCTGGGTCGGATCGTGGGCGATAGAGAAAAACACCTTGAGCAGCTGGCCGTAGCCGATCCGAGCCGGATCGAAGCGCACCCGCACCGCCTCGGCATGATCGGTGTCGCCGCCGCAGACGCTCTTGTAGTCCGCGCTTTCAGCGCTGCCACCGGCATAACCCGAGGTGGCCTCCAGCACTCCATCCAGCGGCGCAAACACCGCTTCCACGCACCAGAAACAGCCGCCTGCCAGCACGGTGACTTGTTCCTGCTGCGCGCTCGCCGGGAGCTCGATTAGGGGTTCGGGAAACTCATCGGGGGAAACCTGTGGGCTCCCGCCCGTCTCGCTAAAAGCCATCGTTGATCTCCTGCGAGGGCATTCCTCGCGATCGCGATATTGCGTTGGGTTCGCTTACCGTTCTAGGCCGCCCCTAGGTCACTTCCTCATCGCGCACGCCCCCCGTGGGCTTTTGCCCAGTGAGAACAGTTGTCGTCTGCCGCTCCCTTAGGCGGGATGGAGTGATTTTAGCAATCGTCGTTTGTGGTTCAGCAGATTATCCAGGACTACTGCCATCTGGGCGGCTTCTTCGTCCTCCGCCGTTCGAGTATCTGCGATGAGCGCCTTCAGTTCTACGATCTGCTGCACCAGGGTAGACCAATCTTCCACGTCCGGGTAGAGACTGAGATCCTCCAGGCCAATCGTCCATTTGGGATCTTGAGGATCGGTTTGGGATAAACATCGTCGCACGGGTGGTTCCTCTATAAATCGCATGCCGCTATACCCATATACTTTATAATAGCTAGGTTAAGGCTTCGTTTCCCTGGCGTGACGTTTGCGTTAACAGACATGTTTCGGTTTTTTGGTTAGGGGAATTTTAGAAAGTTCCACTGTAGAGCGGCTTGGGGTTCTAAAAATTAGTTGTCCTGGCAGCGCATGTCACATAAGCGCATGAGAGCGCGCAAAGGGCGTGTTACTCAAGAGGCACGGCATGCACCTTTCCCTGGAAGCCCTCGCACGAAAGGCATGGGCGGAGCTTGCGGCGGGCCATCACCGCGAGGCCATTATCTGGTACAAGGACCTGCTGAAGAGGGAACGGCGACCCCACTGGTCGCGGAGCTGACTAGCGCTTACCAAGGCCGGGCGGCCGATCTGAGCGCCAAAGACATGGTCAAAGAGGCCCTCATCATCTGGCAAAATCGATCCGAATTCTGCGCACGTCCTAAAGCCGAGCCGTTCTATTTCCGCCGCTCTGTATGGCCCTGCTAGAGCACGAAGGCCGTCCGTTCCACCTCTCCGTGGAGATCGCGCGCAGCGCAGCGAGTACGAGCCTATGATCCATGGATTCGTGAGGTTCCTGCGAGCGATGACGTGTAGATAACGCGAGACCGAGGACATGCAGACGCCATCCCGACAGACGAAGAAACGATGCCAGCGACACAAGAACTCGATCGGTGGCGGCTTCCTTGGTAGCCAGGCGAGCGCCCTGTTACCTAAGCGCCATGAAAATCCTCGCCATCCATTTTAAATATCTGGGCGATGCGGCCATTGTCACGCCGGCGCTGCGGGCCATCAAAGAGCATTTCCCGCGTTGCGCTTTACACGTGCTGACGCCGGCGGAGTTCGCGCCCATTTATCAATACCTGCCCTGGCTGGATAAAGTCTGGGGCGTGCCCCGATCGCGCGGGCGCGCCCGACTCAAAGAAACCTGGCCCGTCATCCGCGCGCTGAGGCGGGAGCGCTTCGATCGCTCGGTCGACTTTGTCGGCAATGATCGCGGCGCCATTTTAAGTTTGCTTTGCGGCTCGCGGCAAAGGCTCGGTCCCACTGCCGCCGGCGGGTTCTTCGGACGTCGGTTTTGCTACACTGAGAGAATCCACGAAAGGAGTCTCGATCCAGCCTGGGTGCAACGGCACCTGCAAGTGCTCGCGGTCTGGGGCGTTCAACCGCCGCGCTCTTTGGAGATGGAAGTCCGCGCTGATCCGAAGCTGGATCAGTTTGCCGAACAACTTTTGCCGGACAAAAAGATCGTTTGTCATCTCGCCACCGGACAGACAAAGAAGGACTGGCCGATCGCACACTGGGCGGGCTTTCATAAATTGGCTTCCGCGGCCGGCCTCGAACTTGTCTTTATGTCCGGCAACAGCGCGCGTGAACGTTTGTTGCTGGAAGCGCTGCCCAAATCGGCGCCGGGGATCTCCGTGTTGCCGGTGCTGCCGGATGTCGCCGTGTTGTTGGCCGTGTTGAAGCGGGGCAGACTTTTCATCTCCGGCGACAGCGGTCCCTTTCATTGCGCCGCTGGGTTAGGAGTGCCGGTGATCGGGCTATTCGGCACCGACAACTCCATCGCTCATGCCGCTCCTTTGTATCGCTCAGAGCAAGTCATCCGAGGCGGTCCATGCACCTGTGACGGACATTCCGATACGTGCTACAGCAGTCAGCCGTGCATGGCGGCCATTTCAGCGGATGATCTGTTGCGGCGTGTGCAGAAGGCTCTGGCGCACAGCCGATTTTGACGCCGATGGGCACACGATCATGCCTCTGATGTGGCTGACGGGGGACAAAGCGACTCTCAAGAACCATAGGAATGCCCACGAAGAGGGTGCCTTTGTCTGAAGTGCTGCCCGAAGGCGTTAAGGTCTTGTTCGTGGCCGACCGCGGTTTTGGGACCAGAAGCGGTATCATCTCGTGATTCGCTCGCGCCAGTATCCATGTCACCCATGCAGGGAAGACCCGGGCGGCATAAGAAGGGCTATAGCTCGATGCCTCGCCCGCACGGGTGTTCGAGGGTGTGGAAAGCTTATTGGCGGAGGCGGTGCGTTCGCTCGCTTAGATCTCCCATGAGGATATTGGTCGTCAAGACCTCATCACTGGGCGATGTGGTGCATATGCTGCCGGCGGTCAGCGATACCGCGCGCTGCTGCCGCGGGCTTGACATAGACTGGGTGGTGGAAGAAGGGTATAGCGTCATCCCGAGCTGGCATCCCAATGTGAATCAGGTGCTCCCTGTGGCTTTTCGTCGTTGGCGTAGCGCATGGGGGCGGCGCTTGACCTGGCGGGAGATCAGCGCCTTCAGAGCCCAATTGAGGAGGCAAGACTATCTTGCCGTGATCGACAGCCAGGGGCTTTATAAGAGCGCCCTGGTGGCCTCGTGGGCCCGAGGCCCGCGCTGGGGCTACGACCACAAGAGCGCCAGAGAACCTCTCGTTGCCTGCGTCTCTCAGCGCACCCTCCGAGTACCCTGGGATTTACATGCGATAGAACGAAATCGCCGACTGCTCGCGGCTGCTTTGGATTACCGGCATGAAGGGCTTGCCCTCGATTACGGCCTAACAGCCCTGCGTGCCCAGCTTGCGCGCCCACGCGATCTGCCTCACGCCTATGTGGTGGGGCTACATGGCACTTCGCGATCGCCCAAGGAATGGCCGTTAAGCCACTGGTGCCAGCTTGGGTGCTGGCTGGACGCCCAAGGCGTGAGCTTACTCCTACCTTGGGGCAGCCAGGTCGAGCGTGAACGCGCTGAGCATATCTCCCGTGCGGCACCCAGGGTCGAGGTGCTGCCGAGGCTCGATCTCAATGCCTTGGCAGCACTATTGGTTCACGCCCTCGCGGTGGTGGGTGTGGATACCGGGCTCATGCATGTGGCCGCCGCCTTAGGTTGCTCAGGGCTTGCTTTTTACTGTGCGACTGATCCGGATCGCACTGGCGTGATAGCTGCACCGGGCGCTGCCATCCATAATCTGGTTGCCGTCGAGGCGCTGAGCTGGGAGGCCGTCGAGCGGCGCCTGCCGGCTCTGCTCGAGAGCTGGCCACCCGAGCGAATCAGTCACGCATGAAAGGGCAAAAGATCCTGGTCGTGGCCTTAGGACGGATCGGGGACCTGGTCCTGATCACGCCGGTCTTCAGGGCCCTAAAGCAGCTCGATCCCAGCCCCGAAGTGCATCTGCTGGCGGGGCGCAATAACTATCGGGTCGTACAGGCCCATCCCTACATCGATAAAGTGCATGTCTACACCAAGCGGCCCTGGAGCACTTTGAGTCTGATCTACCGCTTGCGCAACGCGAACTTCGACCTTTGGATCGATCCCAAGGACCATCTCTCTAGGGAAAGTCGGTTTTTCGCCCGCATCGCAGCGGCCAAGATCTCGGTCGGTTATAATGCGGACGGCAAGCGCCGGATCTTCACCCATTCCGTCATACCGCACACCGAACAGCTCGGGGTGCATATGAGCACCCGTTCCTTAACGGCATTGGCGCCTTTAGCGATAGTTGCGACGGACACGAGACCCGTATTAGGCGTGGAACCGCAAGCGGCGCAGAGGCTCCACCGCTTCCTTAAAGCGCGAGAGATCCGCGGTTATCACTGGGTGAATATTTCCGGCGCGATCCCTGAGCGCACCTGGCCGACAGCAAGATGGATAGCGCTGATCAATGCCATCGGGAAGGAGGAAAACTGCTGCTTCCTGCTCTGTTGCCTGTCGCGTGATAGGGCGATAGCCGAGGACATTCTTGAGCACACAGCGAACACTTGTCGGTACCCTACCGCATCGATCATCGATGCGGTAGCGGGGGTGGCTCATGCGGATCTGATCGTGACCGTGGACACCTCGATCGTACACATCGCCTCGGCTTTCAATAAACCGATCCTCTCATTGCATCCGAATATCTACCACAATTACACCAAATACCGGCCTCTATCAGACAGCGCGCGCGATGTGTTGGCTCCGAGAGCGATGGTGGGCGAGATATCGCTGGAGAGCGTTTTGCGCGCATACCGATCGCTTCGGGAGGAGATAGAGAGTCGAGCGAATGAGGGAACACAGCAAGCTATTTTCCGTACCAGTACCTGATAATCGAGGATGTGGGCAGGGCGATCCTGGAAGCGGATCCGTGTTCCGAGAAAAATCCCGCGACACAAGTCGCACCGTGACCTCTTTGTGGTAGAGTAGCGGGCATGGTAGAGGGACGCCGAAAGAAGCCGTCGGCCGATCGCTTGCAGTCTGGCGGGGATAACCCTCGCCCATTGACGAACGCATCTGCCGAGCCCGATGAGGCTGGGGCAGGTCCCTCACGGGACTTCCCGGTGGTCGCTATCGGTGCCTCGGCCGGGGGGCTCGAGGCCTTGAAGAAGTTCTTCAGCGCCATGCCTACCCGCAGCGGTCTCGGCTTCGTAGTGATCCCGCATCTCGACCCCAGGCATGTGAGCCACCTGCCAGAGCTGCTGCGCCGGCATACCCCCATGCAGGTCACACAGGCGGATGATGAGGCCCAGGTCGAGGCCGAGCACGTCCACATCATCCCGCCCAATGCGTCCCTGACCATCAAGGAGGGCATACTGCACCTGGGGACGGCGGTGGCTCGGCCCGGCATACCGAGGCCCATCGACGGCTTCCTGCGCAGCCTCGCCGAGTACCAGCAAGAGCGGGCCCTCTGCATCATCCTCTCGGGCACCGGCAGCGACGGGACGCTCGGGCTGAGGGCGATCAAGGCAGAGGGCGGCCTAGTGATGGTCCAGGCCCCAGACACCGCAGAGCACGACGGGATGCCTCGCAGCGCCATCGCCACCGGGCTCGTGGATTACGTGCTGCCGGTGGAGCAGATGCCCGCGGCGCTGTTGGACTATGTCGAGCACGCCCATCTGCGCGGCAGTCCCATCGCGGTTCCCGCGGGCAAGCGGTACGACCCTCTGCAAAGCATCCTGGCCTTGTTGAGCACACGGGAAGGCCAGGACTTTCGCTGGTACAGGAAACCCATGCTGCTGCGCCGTATCCAGCGGCGCATGGGTCTCAATCGCATCCCCGCGATCGGCGACTACGTTCAATATCTGCGCGACACCCCCGAGGAGCTCAAGGCCCTGGCCAAGGATCTCCTGATCGGCGTGACCGAATTCTTCCGCGAGCCCGAGGCCTGGGCGGTCCTCGAACAGGCGGTCGTCCCTAGGCTGGTGGCGGCGAGGCACCCCCAGGCGCCCCTGCGCGTGTGGGTCACCGGTTGCGCCACCGGCGAGGAAGCGTACTCCGTCGCCATGTGCCTGCTCGAGCGGGTGGCGATCAGCGAGCGCAATGGCAGGCTCCAGATTTTCGCGACAGATATCGATAGCCACGCGCTTGAGATCGCCCGCGTGGGGAGCTACCCGGAGAGCATGGCCTCGTCCGTCGCTCCGGAGCGTCTTGCCCGGTTCTTCATCAAGGCCGAGAATAGCTACCGGGTCAAAAAGGAATTGCGGGAAGCGGTGGTGTTTGCACCGCAGAACCTGATCACCGATGCTCCCTTCTCGCGCCTGGACCTCATCATCTGCCGCAATCTGCTCATCTATCTCGAGCCCGAGTTGCAGCAGAAGCTGATCGCGCTGTTCCATTTCGCCCTCAACCAGAACGGCTATCTGTTCCTGGGCAAGTCCGAGACCGTCGGCCAGCAACTGAGCCTGTTCGAGCCCCTCTCGAAGAAGTGGCGGATCTACCGGCGCAGCGGGCCCGTCCGGCATGCGCCGGTGGACTTTCCGCTCATCGCGGAGCCCTTTCCCGGCGAGCGGCCGGGGAGGCCGCGGCCACACAAGGCCCGGCCCGGCGACTATGGGGAGCTGATGCGAGCCCTGCTGCTCGCGCGCTATGCCCCGGCCGCCGTGCTGGTCAACCGTGACGGCCAGACTCTCTATTTCCATGGCCAGATCGACCACTACCTGGTGCACCCGACCGGGGAACCGACCGACGAGCTGTTGGCCATGGCCCGCGAGGGTTTGCGCCTCAAGCTGCGCGCCGCCTTGCATAGGGCCATGCAGGAGGAACAACCGGCGGTGGTGGTGGCCCAGGTGAAACGGGGTGACGCCTCCCGCCCGGTACAGGTGACGGTGACACCCGTGGAGGACCAGAGGCAGCGCGTGGGGCTGTGGCTGGTGACCTTTGCGACCCCACCCGGAGCGGAGCAGCCGACGCCCCGCGCCATCGAGGAGTCGGCCGCGGTGAGCCACCTGGAGGATGAGCTCGCCGACGCCAAAAAGGAGCTGGAAAGCGTGGTCGCGGACTTGGAGAGCGCCAACGAAGAGCTGAAGGTCTCCAACGAAGAGGCCGTGTCGATGAACGAAGAGCTGCAGTCCACCAATGAGGAATTGGAGACCTCGAAGGAGGAGTTGCAGTCCCTCAACGAAGAGCTGAACACGGTCAACGCCCAGCTCTATGAGAAGATCGGCGATCTCGAACGCACCAACAACGATCTCGATAACCTGCTCTCCAGCACCCACATCGCGACCCTGTTTTTCGACCGGGCGTTCCGCATCAAACGCTATACGCCCGCCTCCATCCGCTTGTTCAACCTGATCCCTTCGGACCTCGACCGGCCGGTGGCCGATATCGCCACCAAGGTTGCCGATGGGCGCCTGTTGGCCGACGCCCAGCAGGTGCTAGATACCCTGACCCCGATCGAGCGCGAGGTGCGGACGGTGGGGGGCGAGTGGTACATCCAGCGAGTGCTGCCCTATCGGACCCAAGAGGATGTTATCGAGGGCGTGGTGGTCGTCTACACCGAGATCACCGCGCTCAAGCGCGGCGAGGAGGCGCTAAGCGAGAGTGAGCAGCGGTTCCGCACCCTGGGAAACGGTGCCGGACATCATCTTCACCCACCGCCCCGACGGCTTCTATGACTACACCAATCCGAGGTTCTACGAGCTGACGGGGCTTGCGTCCGGTTCGGCGGACGGCTTCGGCTGGATACAGTCCTTGCACCCAGAGGACCGGGAGCGGGACCAGTCCCGCTGGCGGCTAGCACTCGCAACGGAGCAGCCCTACGAGCTCAAGTACCGCCTGTGCAGCGCCGCCGGCGGCTACCGCTGGCATCTGACCCGTGGCCGCCCGATGCGTGACCCGAGTGGCCGCATCAGCAAGTGGTTTGGCGTGTCCTCCGATATCGACGACCTGGTGCACGCGCAAAAGGCCCTGGCCCAGGCCCAGAAGATGGAGGCCGTAGGGCAACTCACCGGCGGGATCGCGCACGATTTCAATAACCTCCTCACTGTCATCGGGGGTAATCTGCGGCTGCTCGAGGCGCGCCTGCGGGATGACGCCGACGAGCGGACCTTGCTGAATGCGGCCGCGCGGGCGGCGGGGCGCGGGTCGGAGCTGGTGCGCGGGCTGCTGGCCTTTGCCCGGCGGCAGGCCTTGCAGCCGCAGGCGGTCGATCTGAACGAGATCGTGGCTAGGATGATGCCGATGCTGCGCAGCACCCTGGGGGAGCCCATCGAGATCACGCTGGAGCGGGGCCTGGATCTATGGTCGGCCCTGGTCGATCCTGCCCAGGTCGAGGCGGCGTTGCTCAACCTCGCTCTCAACGCCCGCGATGCCATGCCCCGAGGCGGCAAGCTCGGCATCGCGACTATCAATTGCACCTTGGGTCAGGAGGTCACGGAGCTGGAGGGCGAGCTCGCAGCCGGGGATTACGTCGGGCTCGCCGTAAGCGACACCGGCGTGGGGATGTCGGAGGAGGCGAAGGGCCGCGCCTTCGAGCCGTTCTTCACCACCAAGACGACAGGCAAGGGCAGTGGCCTGGGCCTTTCCATGGTCTATGGCTTTGTCAAGCAATCGGGCGGGCACGTCCAGATCGACAGCGAGCTCGGGCAGGGCGCCACCATCAAGCTCTACCTGCCGCGGGCCAAGGGCGCGCCGGCCTCCGCTGCCGCCGAGCCCCCGACGCCCCTCGAAGAGCTGGGGGGATTAGAGGCCGTGCTGGTGGTCGAGGACGATGCCGATGTCCGGGCGCTCGCGCTCACCTACCTGAGCGCGCTGGGCTACCGGGTGCTGGAGGCCGCCGAGGCGCAGGGGGCTCTGGCCCTGCTCGAGGCCGGTGAGGCGGTGGATCTGCTGTTTGTCGATCTAGTCCTGCCAGGGCCCATGGATGGGCACGCACTCGCGCTTGAAGCCAGGAAGCGCCGGCCTGCTGTGCAGGTGCTTTACACCTCGGGCTATCCCAGGAAGACCAGCATCCACGGTGGAAAGGTGGAGCGGGATGCGCCCTTGCTTGCCAAGCCCTACCTACGCGAAGAGCTGGCACACGCCGTGCGCAGTGTCTTGGATCATCCGCCGGGCTAATTTCGCATGCTGTTCGGTAAACTGCTGCGCGTTATAGCCCGTTACCCATCGTTATCGCGTCTTGCTCGTCGTGCGGGCTAGTCGCTACCTCTCTGCCAGCGACCACGGATCGCACGACTTTCAGGATGTGTTCTGCTGGGGCTTCTTTCGACACAAAGTAATCCGCCCCTTGTCGAAAAGCCGCCTGCCGATATTCGGGCGCAGCATGAATGGTAAGCATAGCGAGCACGAGGTTTGGATGCTCGGATTTGATCCTTGCGGCGAGTTCTCGATGCAGTGAGAAATCCAAGAAAGCCACATCGGCGCCGTCAAGCTGTTGCAGCGTCTCTGGTCCGTCACCGGCTTCCCTAAGTTCTACCATCGTTGGGAAGTGGGCTCGCAAGAGCCCTCCCACTGCCTGCCTAAAGCCGGCGGACTCGTCTGCGAGAAGGAGCCTCAACATGTTCGTTACTCCCATCCAAGTTACATAAGCGTCGAGAGGCGACACCGCGTGCTCATCTTTTAATTTAAGAGCACAACAAGCACCATCCTAAAAACTTACTAGTTTGAATGGTCAAATATGATTGAAAATCAAATCTGCCCGTGACTAATCATCAAGAAAGGCGCTGGAAACCCGACCGGTAGTCACGCTTGCGAGTGCCGGCCGTGTCGCTGGGCGGTCTATTTCGCCCGACGAACGCGAGGATGCGGTCCAGGAGTGCCTGCGTTTCGAAGGGCTTGCGATAAAAGCCGGCGATGCCCAGCTTCAGCGCCTGGACCACGACCGCGGTCTCGGCTACGCCGCTGATCAGTAGTACCGGGAGGCGGATCCCTTGTGCCTCGAGCGTGCTCAGAAGGTCGAGACCGCTCATTCCGGGTAGATTAAGGTCGAGCACCAGGCAGCGGGCCTTGATAGGCTCATCGGCGTAAGCGTTCAAGAAGGACTCGGCACAGTCCCAGGCCTCGGCGGCCAGACCCGCAGACTCGCACAGCGCGCAGAGGAGCTCGCGTACCCCAGGCTCATCGTCCACTATGCATACGGGGCAGCCCCGCGCGTGATTCGGATCGGCTCTCACAGTGGAGATCATGAGACGCGGCGAGTCTTGAATCCGGCCATCGACATTATCTTAAACGGGTGTGACGTCCCCGGTGCGAGCGTTGCGGCATTGGGACCGCGCACTTCCGACAAGAATTACAGGCTGACCACCACTGGCCTGAGCGCCAGAATCTTGTAGACGGGACCGGCACATGATCCCCCCTGTATTCACAAGGACCGGCTATTGCGGCACAATGACCGCACGTTGCACAGACTGGAGCTTTCGAACGCTGCGATCTTGCGCCTCTGCTTACCTTGGGTCTAGCGATCCCGTCTATAGGTAGAGTAACCCAGGGATGTAATCGCATGATGTCCTGGCGTCACCGTTCGGTAACGGTGGGTAACGGTGTGTGACTTCGTGAAACAGAGGCGCCCGCGAGCCGAGAGATCCCCGTGTCAACTATGCTGAGCATTTCACCGCACATACTGATCGTCGACGATGAACCGGATGTCCGGGAATTGATCCAAACCTACCTCGCGCAAGAGGGGTATCGGGTCAGCGCAGCCGGGGATGGCGAGGCCTTGCGCCGTGTGTTGGCCGAGGACACGGTGGATCTGGTCCTCTTGGATCTTGGCTTGCCGGGGGAGGACGGGCTCTCCCTCACGCGCTATTTGCGCGAGCATTCCAAGGTCGCGGTGATCATCGTGACCGGTAAAGGGCAGACCGTGGATCGGATCATCGGTCTTGAGATCGGCGCAGACGACTACCTCGCGAAACCCTTCGACCTGCGCGAGCTGCTGGCGCGCGTGCGCAGCGTGCTCCGGCGCGCCCGCGGGCCCACGCCCCAGGAGACGGGCAAGGGGGAGCACGCCGTGCGTTTTGCGGGATGGCGGCTCGATCTGGCGAGCCGGCGGCTGTTCGCGCCCGAGGGCGAAAAAGTCCCCCTGACCACGGGCGAATTCAATTTACTCTCGGTCTTCGTGCAGCATCCGAATCGCGTGCTCTCCCGCGACCGCCTGCTGGAGCTTACCCATCACCGCGAGGCGGGAGCCTTCGACCGCAGCATCGACACACAGGTCGGGCGCCTACGCCGGAAGATCGAGCCCAATCCGGAACGGCCCGTGGTCATTCAATCGGTGCGCGCGGCTGGTTACCTCTTCACGCCGTCCGTAGAACGCCAATAGCATCTTGAGGAGAGACCGGTAAACCAGTTTGCATTCCAGAAATGTAACCAAGAGACAGCCCATTGAGGGAGAGGGGCTTATGAAATCGAACCGCTTGCCGAGGATTGAACTCGTCGTTGGGAGGGGGCGGGGTTCGGAGCTCAGCGCGGCGGGAAAGCGCCGCTCAAGGCTATGCGCACGAGCTCCGATAGACTGTGCGCGTTAAGCTTTTCCATGATCTGGGCCCTATAGATCTCGACCGTTCGGGGACTGATCCCAAGCTCGCGCGCGATGGCCTTGTTGGTCTCGCCACGAACCACGCGCTCGAACACCTGGCGTTGGCGTTTGGTCAAGCTCTGGATGCGGTCATTTACCTCACCCCCCGCGATCGTTTCGCGTCCCTTTGATTCCAGGGCCCTGCGTATACAGCTGATCAGAGCTTCGGGCTGGAACGGTTTTTCCAGGAAGTCGACGGCGCCCGCCTTGATCGCGGCTACCGCCATCTTGATGTCGCCATGTCCGCTCATGAAGATGATGGGGATGTGGGCACCGCGCTTTGTGAGCTCTGCTTGAAGCTCCAATCCCGTCATCTGCGGCATTTTGACATCGAGCAATAGACAACCGTTGTCCGCTGTGGGGTCGCGCAAAAAGGCTTCCGCCGAAGGGTACGTAGTTACGCTCGCCCCACTGCACTCGAGCAAAACGCGCACCGAATCCCGCACCGAGAGGTCATCGTCGACAACGAAAACCTTGGATTCGTTCATGGGCGGACTGAAAGTGCAAACAGTGAAGCACCCTAATTTATCCCTATAGTCGCAGGGGATCAACTGCCGAGAGGCGAGCGGATCGGTACTACCATCGGACATTCCTTGGGTGGTGAGCGCGCTGGTCTCGCATCTGGTGCGCGGTATCGAATCGACGGCAGTCGGAAAAATTCTCAAGGGGTTTGGCGAAAAAAGGCGATTTTCTAAGCGCCGCCATCGCGCTATGATACCGCGCATAGCAGAGCTGAATTCCCGGTGAAACAGCGATAACTTAGCCATGGCGCTTAGATCGCAACGGCCCAAAAACAACGGCGAGGTGCCCATCGTCGGCATCGGGGCCTCGGCTGGGGGCTTGGGTGTGTTTCGAAGATTCTTTCAGGCCATGGCGGTCGACAGCGACATGGCCTTCGTGCTGATCCAGCACTTAGATCCCTCTCATGAGAGCCTGACCGCGGGTCTGCTCGCCCGCTATACCCGCATGCCGGTGGTCCAAGTGCAGGACCGCATGGGGGTCGAGCCGAATCACGTTTACGTGATCCCGCCCAATAAGTACATGAGCGTTGCCGGCAATGTGCTGCGCCTGAGCGAGCCGGTGCTGGTCCATGGCCTGCGCATGTCGATCGATTTCTTCTTTCAAGCGCTCGCCAGGGAGCGGCGCGAAAAGGCGATCTGCATCATCCTAACCGGTACCGGCACCGACGGCACCTTGGGCCTGCGAGCGGTCAAGGGGGAGGGAGGGCTGGCCATGGCTCAGTCTCCAGAGACGGCTGAATACGGTGGCATGCCGCAGAGCGCCATTGCCACCGGGCTGGTGGATTACGTGGGACCCGTGGAGGCACTGTCCGAGAAAGTGCTGCAGTATATCCGGCACGCCTACGTGCGGGCCATGGATAGGCCCGAGACCTTACTGGAAGAGGGGCCCGATGATGTTCGCTCCATCTTGGCCGTGCTGCATGCGCGAACCCGATGCGACTTTCGTTGCTACAAGAAAGGCACCCTGATGCGCCGCATCGCGCGGCGCATGGGAGTAACCCAGATCGATGGCCTTGCCGATTACCTGAGCTATCTGCGCGAGCACTCGGTCGAGGCCACCCGGCTGTTTAAAGATCTGCTGATCGGCGTGACCGGGTTTTTCCGCGAACCCGAGGCGTTCAAGGCGTTGGAGGAGGCGATCGCGCGCTTGTTGGAGAACAAGGAACCCGCCTCGCCGCTTCGGGTTTGGGTGCCCGGCTGCGCGAGCGGCGAGGAGCCCTACTCCATCGCCATGACCTTTATCGAGCAGCTGCAGGCTGCGCAAAAGAACTGTCCGTTGCAGGTGTTTGCCACCGACATCGACGAGGAGGCGCTGGCCGCGGCGCGGGCCGGGGTCTACCCCGAAAACATCGACGCCGACGTAGCTCCCGAGCGCCTGCGACAGTTTTTCAAGAAGAAGGGGGGCACCTTTGAGGTGAGCAAGGCGTTGCGCGACAGCGTGCTGTTCGCGCGGCAGAACTTGATCGCCGACGCCCCATTCTCTAAGCTCGACCTGCTGAGCTGTCGCAATCTGCTCATTTATTTGCAGCCAGAGGTGCAGCGCAAGCTCATCTCGTTGTTCCACTTCGTGCTCAACCAGGGTGGCACCCTGTTTTTGGGCAGCGCTGAGAGCATCGGACAACGCGAGGACCTGTTTGAGCCGCTCTCCAAGAAATGGCGGATCTACCGTCACACGGGTGTTGCGCGCCGCAATGGGGTCGATTTTCCCATCCTGCCCGTCAAGGCGGCGTGCAGCCCAGTGCTGGCAGCCGAAGCGGCGCTATGGTCTGACCCGGCACGGATGGGGTCGCTTGCCCAGCAGGTCCTGCTCGAGAGCTACGCCCCACCCTCGGTGCTGATCGACCGCAAGCATCGGATCCTGTATTTCTATGGGCGCACTGATCGCTATCTCAAACAGCCGAGCGGCGCCCCCACGGACGATCTGATAGCAAGGGCGAGGAAAGGGTTGCAAAGCAAGCTGAGATCGGCGCTGTACGAGGCGAAGCGGGCCAAAGCGGTTACTCTCTTTGAGGCTCGGATCCGGGATCAAGAAGAGCAGCGGTTGGCAAGAGTCATAGTCCGGCCGGTCACCTTGCCCAAGCTGCCAGAGGGCCTTCTTCTGGTCAGTTTCCAGGAGCAGCCCGATCCCGATCCCCAGAGAGCCGATGTGCCGAGGGCCGACGAATCGCTGCTGGGTCAACTGGAGGAGGATTTGAAAGAGACCAAGGATGAGCTGCAGCGCACCCTAGAGCAGCAGGAGACCACCGCCGAGGAGCTGAGGGCCGCTAACGAAGAGGTGATGTCCGTCAACGAGGAGCTCCAGTCCACCAACGAGGAGCTGGAGACCTCGACCGAGGAGTTGCAGTCTCTGAATGAAGAGCTGTCCACGCTCAACAACCAGCTCCAGGAGAAGGTGACCCAGCTGGAGACGAGCAACAACGATCTGGCTAATCTACTGGTCAGTACCGACATCGCCACGGTGTTCCTCGATCGGGAATTCCGCATCAAACGCTTTACCCCCGCCGCTACTTCGGTGCTGAGACTCATCGCCGGCGACATCGGCCGTCCCGTCAGCGACATCGCGCATCGATTCCAAGAAGACGATCTGGTGCAGGCAGCCGCTCAGGTGCTGGAACAACTGACGCCGCACGAACGGGAGATCCGAACAGTTGAGGACCGCTGGTACGATCGGCGAATTCGGCCCTACCGGACGGAGGATAACCGGATCGGCGGCGTGGTCGTGACGTTTCTTGAGATCACCGATCGCAAGCGCTCGGAACAAGCCCTGCGGGAGGCAAAGGAGGCGGCCGAGAAGGCGAATACCGCCAAGACGCGCTTCCTCACGGCGGCGAGCCACGATCTGCGCCAGCCGCTGCAAGCGCTGAGCCTTCTGAACGGCGCATTAGCCATCAAGGCCAACACCCCGCAGGCGGTGGAAATCATCGAGAAACAGGGCAAGACGCTGAATTCGATGGGGGGCCTGCTCGATGCCTTGCTCAACCTCAGCAAGCTCGAGGCCGGCACCATCACGCCGGAGCTCACCGCCTTCCCGGTCGGGCGCCTGCTGGAAAGAATGCGCAGCGATTTCGAGGAGCAGGCCCGCTGTAAAGGCCTAATCCTGCGGGTGAGGCCCTGCAGCCATGCGATCCGCAGCGATCCGGCTCTGTTGGAACGAATCATCCATAATCTTATCGCCAATGCCGTCGAGCAAACGAACTCGGGGGGCGTGCTGCTAGGCTATCGCCGTAGGCGCAAAAAGCTGCGTCTCGAGGTATGGGACACGGGTCCGGGTATTCCCCCAGACCGACTGCAAGGGATATTCGCCGAGTTCTATCAACTGGACAAGTCCGCCCGCCCACAGCGGGGTCTGGGCTTGGGCCTTTCCATCGTCAACCGCTTAGCGCAGCTTCTGGGTCATAGGCTGGATGTGCGATCCAGGCCCGGAAAGGGCTCTGTGTTTGCGCTGGAAGTCCCTGTGGTCAAGAAGATCCGCCCCAGCTCGGACGCCGCCAAGGAGCGCAGGGAGGCCACCCGGGCAGACATGCCGGAAGCCTCGATCCTGCTGATCGAAGACGATCCGGCGGTCCTGGACTCCTCCCGTTTGCTGCTCGAGACCCTGGGTCTGAAGGTAGTCACCGCGACCACGGCCAGCGAGGTGTTCTCGTGCCTTGAAGCGAACGGGGGAGCGTGGCCGGATCTCATCATCGCCGATCAGCGTCTGCCCGACGAGACCGGGGTCGAAGTGATTCAGCAGATCCGTAACGCCTCGAGGCGCCATATACCCGCTATTATCCTCACCGGGGACACCTCCCCCGAAGCGGTTAAGCTGTTTGAGACGAGTTCCTTGAGCGTGATGTATAAGCCGGTGGACTGTAGTGGCCTGCTCGCGCTGATCCAACGCCTACTGGCGCTAAGAGACTCTAGACCACAGGCTGGAGGATGAGGACACGTACCATGCCTATAGTCTAGAGCCTTTCTTCATCCCGAGCTTGCCGGGACCGTAAAATGATAAGTTGCCCCTCCGTCGGCTGTATCACTCACCCATAGCTTGCCGCCGTGGGTCTCGATAATGGAACGGCCGATGGCCAAAGCGATTGCCCCGTCTTTCCCGTCCTCGATGGATATATCCTCCAGCAACAGTTGATCCCGCCGTGTCGGATCGATCCCCTCTCCTGTATGCTCGATCTGGACCTCGACCATGCCCCCGTCCGCCAGTTGCGTGCCGAGGATCAATTGGCGCCTTTCGAACTGCTCTAGGGATCCGACGGCATGGCGGATCAGCTCGTAGAGCACCTGCTGGATCTGGATCGGATCGATCACCACCTTTGGTAGCTTGGGATCGAGTCGATACCTGACTTTGATCTGTTTTTCAGCCGCATCCGCCAAAGCAAGGCTGGCGGCATCTTTGAGGGTTCGGTCGATGTCCTCCTCCAGTGTATGCAACTCGCCGCTAGGGACGAGAGCCCGGAATCGCCGCAAGATCGACGCCGCCCGCTCGGCTTCCCGGACCGCCTTATCGATGACATCCATGAGCTGATAGATTTGCTCGGGCACATGAGCGCCGCTGAACGCTATCTTTCTCCGACAAGCCTGCGCATAGTTTACGAGCGCGCTGAGCGGCTGGTTGAGCTGGTGGGCGAGCAGCGTCCCCAGTTCCGCCATGGCCCTGGCCCGGCTCGCCGCCAGCAAACGATCCCGCAGTCGCTGCCTGCGGCTTTCTATCGCCTCGCGTTCGATCACGACCCCCAGCGCCTTAGCCGCGGCCAGCAAGAACACAAGCTCTTTTTCGACAAAAGTGCGTTTACTGCCCATATAAGCGCACAAAACACCCTGTGGCGCCTCTGCGCGCCGACCACCGCGCTCATTCCACTGATCAGATCTCGTTCGTGGATAGCCACCGAAGCCTCGAAGCGCGGATCGGTGCGCCGGTCTTGGACGATCACCGGCGTCCCACGGCACAGGGTGTAGCCCACCACGGAATCCGGGATAACCGGGATCTCGTTTTGGCTCCCGAGACCTTCGGGCCAGCTGACATCGGCCTGTAATCGAAACGCCTTGGCATGCGGCAGCAGCACCAGGAACTTGACATAGTCCACTCGCAGGACCCGGCCGATGAGCGCGACGGTCTCCTTCATCAGCAGCTTACGGAGCTCAGGGCTGGCCAATACCCGGCGGCTGAGGCGGGCGACGGCCATCAACTGGCGTGTGCGGTTTCCTAATTCCTGGTGTGCCTGCGAGCTCCCCTCTGCCCGCTCACACGGGAGGGTCTCTGTGCTCAGGTTCTCGTTGCGGCCGCCCAATCGTCACTGCCTCGAAATAAAAAATAGTGTTCCTTAAATTCAGTTCTTAGCGATTTGCATTTTTTGCCAAGTGAGGGGGCGAGCGTGGGCCGCTTGCTCTAGCAATCGCTCGGGGGGTGGAGGATCTGCTGCGAGCGCGGTGGGGCGCGCGGCGCCCGCTCCTTGGAGTCCGTTCCCTCGACGCCGGGCGGATCCCTGTGTATACCATAACGGCTCCCTGTCTTGGTTGCCCCTCTGGGGGGGATGCTCGGGGGCAAAAGGCCCGCGGAAAAAGTTGGGGTAAGCCGAGAAGCACGGGCGTTGTGCGCCCGCCGCTTGCTCAGCCGGCTTTTCACGACCGGCTTTTTCAGCGGCCAATTCCTGCTCTACATCTGGCCCACTGGCACTCTGGAGACCAAGCGCAGGGGGTTGTGCACCAAGCCGCGCGCCTTGCCTTAGCGCTAGACCCAAGGCAAGGCGCAAGATCCCCGCGTTCGAAATCTCCAGTCTGTGCAACGCGTAGTCATTGTGCGGCAATATTCGGTCCACCCTGGTTGCTCGCAGGCGGCGGTCCTCGATCACGCCCCGGCTCGCGCCGCCCCTTTTTCCTTGCGCGAGGGCGCACTTTGCGGGATCTCGGTTTCGGTCTCCTTGGGCATCAGCGCCGAAATGACCCCCGCTTGCGCCCGCAGCGTTTCCTCCATCACCCTTTTCCACGATTCAGCTAGACCATTACCATTTTTCGGCACGGGAGCGCTGGGAAACGGGTTCGTCTCTCTCAGCGCTTTAAACCAGCTCTCATAAATCTGTTGCTGCAGCTCGGTGCGGCTATCGACCATTTCGCGCATGTTGTGCGTGACTTGGTCCAGGAGAGTGTCTCGGCCGTTCCCATTCGTCCCGTTCATGACCAGCTTGGCACCGTCGCTCTGCGCCCTTAAGCAGTGTTTCGTTAGCTCTTCGATTAATGTCACAGAGCGCTTGCGCAGCTGTTCCCAAAGTGGATCGAACCGGCTCATGCTGACACAATCGGCCCAGGCGTCCCACGCTTGGCGCTGGAAACCCGCCCAGGCTTCCGTCAAGTTTTCTATTGCGTTG
>Ga0187893_10006643_pt1 | contig 19608 bp, 19 predicted proteins | sample MA1701074metaG_FD_139574 | JGI IMG/M metagenome (GOLD analysis project Ga0187893, IMG submission 139574) | White microbial mat communities from a basaltic lava cave in the Kipuka Kanohina Cave System on the Island of Hawaii, USA - MA170107-4 metaG ... | reverse complement strand
CGGGCTCGGCGCTCGCCATGCCCGGCTGGGCGCGGGCCGCGGTCCAGCTGGCGGAGGCGCAGCTGGCCGACCCCAGCTCGCCGCTGGGACAGGCGCAGGCTGCCGCCGTCAAGGCCTCGACCGAGGGGCCGGCGGACGGCTCGGCCTACCGCGCCGTGCAGGCCGCCAAGCAGTTCAGCGGCGTCACGCTCAATGTGACCTACGAGGAGAAGCTGCAGGCGCTTGACCCGCACAACTTCTCGGGCCCGCTCTGGCAGGATCTGACCGGTATCGCCACTACCGTCGCCGAACTGCCGTTCCCCGACCTCTATTCCAAGGCGGTCGCGGAGCACTATGCCGCCTCCGGCGCCTACGATGTCCTCGACGTGTCGCCGGTCTGGGTGCCGTCGCTGGCGGACGGCGGCGTGATCGCGCCGATCGACGACTACATGGCGAAACACATGAACGCCGCCGACCTCAACGACTTCCATCCGCTCTACAAGTCGATGGCGGTCTACAAGGGCAAGACCTGGGGCTTCTTCGACGACGGCGACGTCTTCATGCTGTACTACCGCAAGGACGTGTTCGAGGACCAGAAGCTCAAGGACGCCTACAAGGCGAAGTTCAACCAGGACCTGCGCGTTCCCGAAACGTGGGACGAGTATGCGCAGGTGGCCCAGTTCATCACCGACCAGCTGGCGCCGAACGTCTACGGCTCCGGTCACTTCCGCAGGGCCGGCCAGCCGGGCAACCAGTTCTCCTTCTTCCAGCAGTTCCGGTCGAACGGCGGCGTCTTCTTCGACGAGGCGACGATGAAGGCGCAGATCACCTCCGAAGCCGGCGTCAAGACGCTGCAGCAGATGATCGCCCAGAACAACGCCTCGATACCGGGCAACAACGAACTCGACGCCGTGTCGTTGTGGGTCGCCTGGCTGCAAGGCAAGGTGGCGATGATCTTCTCGTGGCCACCGACGGGCCGCATGAGCGCCGGTTACTCCCAGTCCGACGCGGCGATCAACTTCGTGCCGCAGTCCTCGATCTCGGGCAAGGTCGGCTACGCCGTCATGCCCGGCAAGAACGGGGAGCATGCGGGCGCGTTCGTCAAGGCGGTCTCCGCCGATTCGGCCAATGCGGAGGCCGCGTATCTGTTCACCCAGTGGGCCACCAGTCCGGCTGTTTCGCTGGCCCGGTGCATGCTCCCCTATGCGCTCCGAGATCCGTATCGGTTGTCGCACTTCACCTCGCCGCTCTATCGGGCGCTGTGGCCGGACGCCAAGGACTACCTGATCGGGCTCAACAACGCGGCCAACTCCGCGGTGATCGACATCACCATGACCGGCGCGTCGGATTACTCGCTCGCCGTAGACCGCATGTGCACGGCGGTTTGGGCCGGCGAGGATCCGAAGACGGCGCTGGAGGCCTGCGCGGCCGAATGGGATTCGACCACCGAGAAGCTCGGCGTCGACGCGCAGCGCGAGTCCTATCTGCAGTTCAAGAAGCAGCCAGGGGCGTACGCCGACAATACCATCGAGAAACTCGGCCAGGCGGTGACGCTGGAGTAGCTCTTGGGCGAACGTCTCAAAAGCGGGACTTGCCTGAGAGTGTCACACTCGGGTTCGTCACCCCCGCGAAGGCGGGAGTCCAGGGCAACCGACGGAGCAGTCGCCCTGGATTCCCGCTTCCGCGGGAATGACGACGTGCGTGTGACGAGATCTGCGCGCCACCGCTGTCCGGACATCGAACGCGGGCGCCATGGCTAGAACCGACACCGTCGATGGCTTCGTCCTACCGCGGCGCAGGGTCGGCGCATGGTCGATCTGGGCCGACCGGCATTTCAGATGGCTGCTCGTCGCCCCGGCGGCCGTCCTCATCCTGGCGCTGACGATCTACCCGCTCGTCTATTCGGTGTGGGTCGCCTTCGTCAATTTCGATTTCCAGATCCCCGGCCATGCCTTCGTCGGGCTGCAGAATTTCGAGCACGTCGTCGAGGATCCGATCGCCCGCCGGTCGCTGCTGACAACCGCGATTCTTTCTGTGTCCAGTGTCGTGCTGGAGTTTCTGCTCGGTCTGGGTCTCGCCATGTCCATGACGGGGACGTTCCGGGGCCGTGGCGTGATCATGCTGATCCTGATCGTGCCGCTGTTCGTCAGCCCGGTGGTCGTCGGCCAGATCTGGTCGCTGATCCTGCAGCGGCCCTACGGTCCGTTCGACTACCTCGTGACCCAGCTTTTCGGGCCGACTGAGATCAGCTGGCTCACCGGAAACCCTTGGAAGTACATCTCGCTGATCGTGGCCGACATCTGGCAGTGGACGCCCTTCATGTTCGTGATCCTGCTGGCCGGGCTGACCTCTGTCTCGCCCGAGCTGTACGAGGCGGCCGAACTCGACGGGGTGTCGCGCTGGCAGACTTTCTGGAACATCACGCTGCCGCAGATCACGCCGCTGATCCTGATCGCCGTCACCTTCCGCTTTCTCGACGCCATCAAGCTGTTCGACATCATCTTCATCATGACCGGCGGCGGCCCCGGCACGAGCACCTATACGACCTCCTTCTATCTCTACCAGACCGGATTCCAGAACTTCCACCTGGGACAGGCGACCGCGGGAAGCTGGCTGTTCCTGATCCTCACGGCGGTGCTGATCATGTTCCTGGTCCGGCGACTGCTGCGCCCGGAGACGGCCTGATGCGAGCCGTCCGCCGTCCCCGCGCTCGGCGCCAAGGAGCGCTGTCGTTCGACAACCTGGTCCGGATCGTCTATCTCGGGCTGTTTCTCGCGTTCCTGCTGGCGCCGTTCTATTGGACGGTGATCACGTCGATCAAGCCGATCGACGATTTCATGAACATCCCGCCGGTCTGGTTCCCGGAGCAGCCGACGCTGATCCACTACCGGGTCGCCATGTTCACCTATCGGGGGCTCGACGGGTTGATCAACAGCGTCGTCGTCTCGACGGCGGCGACGGTGCTGTCGGTGCTGCTCGGAACCCTGATGGGCTACAGCTTCGCCCGCTTCAACACCGGTGGGCAGCATCTCTCGTTCTGGGTGCTGTCGCAGCGCTTCCTGCCGCCGGTGGCCGTCGTGCTGCCGGTGTTTCTGCTCTACCGCTACCTCGGCCTCAACGACACGCGCTTCGGGCTGGTCCTGGTCTACACGGTGATGACCCTGCCATTGTCGGCATGGATGATGTTCGCCTATTTCCGCCAGATGCCGGCGGAGCTGGAGGAGGCGGCGCTGGTCGACGGCTATAGCCGCTGGGGCGCCCTGTGGCGCGTAGCCCTGCCCCTCGCACTGCCGGGGGTCGTCGCCGCCGCGGTATTCACGTTCATCTTCTGCTGGACCGAATTCTTCTTCGCGCTGATCCTCACGTCGCGTCATGCTTTCACGCTGCCCACGATCTTCCGCGGCTTCCTCGGCTTCCAGGCCTCGTCCTACGGCGAGGCGAGCGCGCTGGCGATCGTTTCCCTCGTGCCGTCGATTATTCTCGGCATGCTGGTGCAGCGCCATCTGGTGCGCGGCCTGACGCTGGGCGCGGTGCGCGGCTGACAAAGGGCAAGGCTCCATGGCGCACCTGAAGATCACCGGGCTGCACAAGCACTTCAGAGGCGTGCATGCCGTCCGCGGCGTCGATCTCGATATTCCCGACGGCGAGTTCACCGTCCTGGTCGGGCCTTCGGGTTGCGGCAAGACCACGCTGCTGCGGACCATCGCCGGGCTCGAGCAGGCGGACGACGGGACGATCGAGATCGGGGGCGAAGTGGTGAACGATGTGCGGCCGAGCGACCGCGACGTCGCCATGGTGTTCCAGAACTACGCCCTCTATCCGCACATGCACGTCTACAAGAACATCGCCTTCGGTCTCATGGCGCGGAAACTGCCCAAGACCGAGATCGATGCGCGCGTCAAGCAAGCCGCCGCCATGCTCGGCATCGGCGATCTGCTGGAAAGGCTGCCGCGCCAGCTCTCCGGCGGCCAGCGCCAGCGCGTCGCCATCGGCCGCGCCATCGTGCGCAACCCGCGCCTGTTCCTCTTCGACGAGCCGCTCTCCAACCTCGATGCCCAGCTGCGCGACGAGATGCGCAGCGAGATCAAGCGCCTGCACCAGGAGATCGGCGCCACGATGGTCTATGTCACGCACGACCAGATCGAGGCGATGACGCTGGCCGACCGCATCGTGCTCATGCGCGGCGGCGAGATCGAACAGCAGGGGGCGCCGCTGGACTTGTTCGAACGTCCCGCCACCCGCTTCGTCGCCGGGTTTCTGGGGTCGCCCAAGATGAACTTCATGCCAGCCAAGCTGGTCGACGTCTCCGGCGGCATCGCCGTGACGCTGAATGACGGTACGGCCCTGGCATTGCCGCCGGAGCGGCGCGCACGCCATGCGGCCGCCGTCGGGCAGGACGTCGTTCTCGGCCTCCGGCCGGAGCATATGGCGCGCTCGCGGGATGGCGCGGCGATCCCTGGGCACGTCCGCACGACCGGGGTCATCGATCTGATTCAGCCCACAGGATCAAGGACTTATATAACATTTCCTCTCGGCGGGACGGCGGTCATGGCGGAGGTCGGAGCGCACGAGGCGGGCAAGCCCGGCGAGCCGATCGCCATCGATCTCGACATGAATCGCGCCGTGCTGATCGATCCCCAGACGAATCGGGTAATATGACGGGCTCCTGACGATTCGCGCGGGGGTTGTATCGGAGGAAGGCCATGGCAGGTAAGAAGCCCAATCGGGCCATCAAGCTGTTTGGGACGGCAGTCCCCGAGCCGAAGGCGCGGGTCTTACGCGCCGGACCCTTGTCGGCCGTGCTCGACAACGGCGCTTTGCGTTATGTGCGGCTGAATGACGTGGAGGTGCTGCGGGCCATCGCCTTCCTGGTGCGCGACGAGAATTGGGGGACCTTCAACCCGGAGATCGGCAACCTGGCGGTCAAGCAGGGGAAGAGCGGATTCGAGGTGAGCTACGAGGCGCGCTGCGCCGATGCCAAGCGCGCCCTCACCTACCGGGCGCGGATCGTCGCCACCGCCGACGGCCATCTGCGCTTCGACGCCCTCGCACTGCCGCACACGGACGTCGTCACCAACCGGACCGGCTTCATCGTGCTGCATCCGCTGAAGGGCGTGGCCGGCTGTCCGGTCGAGATCCTTCATGTCGACGGCCGCAAGGTGAAGGACGAGTTTCCCGCCATCGTCAGTCCGACCCAGCCGTTCTACGACATCCGCGCGCTCAGCCATCAGGTGATGCCCGGGGTGTGGGCGACCTGCCGGATGGAGGGCGACACGTTCGAGATGGAGGATCACCGCAACTGGACCGACGCCTCGTTCAAGACCTACGTCCGGCCGCTGGCGCTGCCCTGGCCCTATACGCTGCCGGCGGGCAGCGAGATCAAGCAGTCGGTCAGCCTGAGCTTCTCCGGCAAGCTGCCGAAGCCGAAGGCGGCCGCGGCGGGCAAGGCGGTGAGCGTCGATGTCGGCCGCGCCGGCAGCCTCGGCCTGCCGAAGATCGGCCTCGGCGTCGGGACCGAGGAGGCGGACGCGGCGATCGCCGTGGTCGATCTCATCAAGGCGGCCGAGCCGCAGATCCTGGTCTGCCAGATCGACGGCCGCCAGGGAAACGGCCTGAGCGTGCTTCGCCGCTATCGCCGGCTGGCCGATGCGAGCGGCGCCGACGTCGTCCTGGAGATCATCCTGCCTGGACAACAGGTGCCGGAGATCGAGCTCGGCCGCATCGCCCGCGACGTCAATGACAGCGGCATCGTTCCCGCCGCGATCTCGGTGTCGCCGGCGGCCCATCTCAAGGCCGTGCTGCCGGGCAGCCGCGGTCCGAAGGTGCCGGAACTGGAGGACATCTATCACGCGGCGCGTGCGGTCTTTCCGGGCATTCCGCTGGGCGGCGGCATGTTCTCCTATTTCACCGAGCTGAACCGCAAGCGGCCGCCGGCCGATCTGCTCGATTTCGTCACCCACACGACGTGTCCCGTGGTGCATGCCGCCGACGACATCTCCGTCATGGAGACGCTGGAGGCGCTGCCCTATGTCGTGCAGTCCACCAAGGCGTTCATCGGCCGCACGCCTTATCGCGTCGGCCCGAGCGCGATCCCGGCGCGGGACAATCCCTATGGCGCGTCGACCGCGCCGAACCCGAACAACAACCGGGTCTGCCTCTCCAAGATGGACCCGCGGCAGCGCGGGCTGTTCGGCGCGGCCTGGACCCTCGGCTATGCAGCCGTCTTTGCCTATGGCGGCATCGAGGTGGTGACGCTGGGCGCCCCGACCGGACCGGCCGGCATGAGCTACCGGCGCACCGACTACCCGCAGCCCTATTTCGACGACCTCAAGGGTCCTTCCGTATATCCCGTCTATCACGTCATCGCCGGTCTGGGCTCGGCGCTCGGTCACAAGCTCATGGCGGCGAAATCGAGCGACCCTGCGACCGTGGCCTGCCTCGCCTATCGCGACAGCAAGGGGCCGGTCCTGTGGCTCGCCAACCTCACGGGCGAGGAGCAGACCGTGAAGATCGGTGGCGTCGGCAAGGCGGCGATGCAGCTGCACCTGCTGGACGAGGACAGCTTCCAGACGGTCACCACGGATCCCGCCTTTCTCGAGAAGCCCGGCAAGAAGCTGCGCAGCGCCGGCAGCCTGAAGCTCGGCGCCTACGCCGTGGCCCGCCTGTCGCCGGCGCGGAAGTAGCCGCACGGTGGCGCTGCTCCTCGGCTGCATTGCCGACGACCTGACGGGCGCCACCGACCTCGCCAACACCCTCGTGCGCCAGGGGATGCGCACGGTGCAGGTGATCGGCGTGCCCGACGCGCCGTTGCCGGACGCGGACGCCATCATCGTCGCGCTCAAGTCGCGCACGATCCCGGCGGCAGATGCGGTGGCGATGTCGCGCGCGGCGCTGGACCAGCTGCGCACGGCCGGCGCGCGGCAGGTCCTCTTCAAGTACTGCTCGACCTTCGACTCGACCGACCGGGGCAATATCGGTCCGGTCGCCGACGCGCTGCTGGCGGATCTCGGCGAGAGCTTCACGATCGCTTGCCCGGCATTCCCCGAGAACCACCGCACGATCTACCTGGGCCATCTCTTCGTCGGCCGCGTGCTGCTGTCGGACTCGAGCATGAAGGATCATCCGCTGACGCCGATGACCGACGCGAACCTCGTGCGCGTGCTGGGCCGGCAGACGAAGGCGAAGGTCGACCTCGTCCCGTTTACAGTCGTGAGCCAGGGGTCGCGCGCCATCGCCGCAGACTTCGCGCGGCTGCAGGCGGCGGGCATTACTCATGCCGTCGTCGATGCGACAGAGGACCGGCATCTGTTGGAGATCGGCGCTGCCTGCGCGGGCATGAAATTGATCACCGGCGGGTCCGGCATCGCGCTCGGCCTGCCGGAGAATTTTCGTCGCCGGGGCCTGCTGTCGACCACCGGTACCGCCGATACTCTGCCGAAGATCACGGGAAAGGGCGCAGTGATTGCCGGCAGTTGCTCGGCCGCAACCCTGCAGCAGATCGAGCAGATGAAGCGGACGCGGCCGGCGTTCGCCATCGATGCGGTGGCATTGGCCTCGGATGAGGGCCTTGTCGGCCGCGCCGTTGCCTGGGCGCGCGAGCGGCTCGCGGACGGCCCGATCTTGATCTATGCGAGCGCTCCGCCCGACGAGGTGGCTCGCATCCAGCAGACGCTCGGCCGCGAACGCGCGGGCGAACTGATCGAACACGCGCTGGCGGAGATCGCGGCGGGCCTGGTCGCGGCCGGCGTGCGGCGGCTGGTCGTGGCCGGCGGCGAGACGTCCGGCGCGGTCGTACAGCGGCTCGGCGCCAAGGCGCTGCGCATCGGCCCGCAGATCGATCCGGGCGTGCCCTGGACCGTCAGCATCGGCGAGCCGCCCTTGGCGCTGGCGCTCAAATCCGGCAATTTCGGCACACCCGATTTCTTCACCAAGGCATTGGCGATGCTGCCATGAGCGAGACCGCACTGCGCGAGTCGATCGTGCGCTACGGCCGCTCCCTGTTCGAGCGCGGCCTGACCTTCGGCAGCTCCGGCAACCTCAGCGCACGTCTCGACGACGGCTGGCTGATGACCCCGACCAACGTCGCCCTCGACCGCCTCGATCCGGCGCGGCTCTCGAAGCTCGATTCGGACGGGCAGTTGCTGTCCGGCGATCCGCCGACGAAGGAATCATTCCTGCACATCGCCATGTATCGCGAGCGCGCCGGGGCCAAGGCGGTCGTGCACCTGCACCCGACCCATTCCGTCGCGGTGTCGTGCCTCGCCGACGTGAACCAGGACGACGTCCTGCCGCCGATCACCGCTTACTACGTCATGCGCGTGGGCTCGCTGCCGCTGGTGCCGTACTACCCGCCCGGGGATCGCGATCTGGCCGATGCGGTGCGTAAGCTGGCCGGCAAGCACCAAGCGGTGCTGCTCGCCAATCACGGTCCTGTGGTCGCCGGCACCTCGCTCGATGCCGCGGTCGGCGCGATCGAGGAGCTGGAGGAGACGGCGAAGCTGTTCCTGTTGCTGCGCAACGAGAAGACCCGCTGGCTGACGTCGGAGCAGGTGGCGGAAATACGCAAAAGATATCCGAACAGGTAGCGACAGCCAGGCGCGTTTGGCTATTCGACCTCGATGCGGTGGCTCACCATCCAAAGTTCGAGCTGCTCGAGACGCACCTTCCAGCGCTCTTTGAACTGCCGCATCCATAGCCGATTGTCGCTGCTGTCGACGACGTCCACGACGATCCGGACAAGATCGTCCCGGTAGGTTATTCCTCCGTGGCGCCAGTGGCCCTCGACCTTCTGCGTCTCGTAGCTGGCGGCGCCGAAGTGGTCGACGATTTCAAGGACCGCATCGGCTATCCACTCTCCTGAAACTTCGCGTCCCGTCATTGAACCGTAGAGGAAGCAGCACTTCGAATCGCCGCCATTTGCTGCTCATAGGTGGTCTTTCCCTTGACGGTAAACGGAATGTTTTGATCTGCGAGGGCTTCGAGAGCGGCTTCGGGCACTAGATGTTCGCCCGACCGGAGCACGCGTCCAGAGAAACGGCCCAGCAGGAAGGCCAGAGCGCGCCGCTCCGTATCGCGGTCGGGAAAGACAATGGTTACCATGATTTGCGGTCCTATCGACAATTCGGGATCACTGACGGATGGTACCGAATGGCTACGAGCACTTCCAGCGCAACCTCCAGGTTGTGTCATTGGTAGGACGCGTTCACCACCCGCGATTCGCCTACCTGTCACGAATGTAGATATCGAGATCACTGCTCGTGGCGACGACCATGGCATTCCCGGTCGGAGAAAACCCAAACGCTCGCAACTCAGAAAAGGCCGGCACCCTTGTCACGTCCCCCGGTTGGCCGAATGCCCGGCCAAGAACCCAGTGCCGGGCGGCGACAGGAAGAGATAGTCATGCGGCCAAGCGAGCGTCAGACGATCCAGCTGCCATCCATCGACCGTCCGGATTGCCAAGCCACCTCCGCTCAGGCCGGCTGTGCGAATGAGATGGCCGTCGACAGGTCCAATCCCACGCACAAGAAGATTCGCGGTGTCGAACTCGAAATCGCGCGATCGATCGCGCGCGACGCGCACGCCGGTCGCGCAATCGAACACCCCTCGGCCATCATGCGATACGACAATCAGCGTGTCCGACGAATCCACGAAACCCACATCGGTCAGTCCTCCGACTCGGGGGACAGGTAGCTGTCGCCAAGGTGTAGGCGGGGGAGTCTCAGGCAAGCCGATAAGGTGGCGGTAGATTGCCCTCAGATGTTCGGGAATCTCGGACACGGCAGGAACGTTCCTACGCCGCGAACTTGCCGCCGAGCTGGTCGTCGATGTGGGCCCGGATGATCTCGTCGATGCTGGCGTCGGTGCCGAAGCCCATGGCCTTGGCGCGGGCCGGGTCGAAGCGGTAGGGCCAGCCGGCGACGATCTTCTGGATATGCGGGTCGGGTTGCCAGCGGATGCGCGACACCGGACCCTTGCCGGAGACGCGGCCGAGGCCGTCGGCCATGTCGCCGATGCTGACGTCGATGCCCGGCAGCGTCAGGCTGCGGTTGGTGCCCCAGGCGGCGGCCGGCAGCGCATGCGCATGCAGCAGGGCGGCGACGGCGCGGCGCGGCGACAGGATCCACATGCGGGCGCTGCGCTCGACCGGGCAGATGGCGTCCTGGCCCGCCAGCGGCTCGCGCAGGATGCTGCTGGCGAAGGTGGAGGCCGCCTTGTTCGGCTTGCCCGGCCGCACGACGATGGTCGGCAGGCGCAGGGCGCGGCCGTCGACGAAACCCTTGCGGCTGTAGTCGTTGAGCAGGAGCTCGCCGATCGCCTTCTGCGCGCCATAGGAGGTCTGCGGCGTCAGCGGCGTCGTGTCCGTCAGCGTCGGCGGCATGTCGCCGCCGAACACCGCGATCGAGCTGGTGAAGACCAGGCGCGCCGGCTGCGGCAGCGCGCGGCACGCCTCGAGCACGGCGCGCGTGCCCTCGACATTGACGCGCATGCCCAGGTCGAAATCGGCCTCGGCCGCGGCGCTGACGACGGCGGCAAGATGGAAGACGCTGCCGGTCGTCTGATCGATGGTGCGGCCGACGAGCGCCTTGTCGGAGATGTCGCCGGTGACCGCATGGACGCGTTTGTCCGGCTGCTTGAACGGGGCCGGTTCGACGGCATCGAACAGCACCAGCTCGTCGATGCGTTCGGGCTTGCCGTCGCGGCCCGGAAGTTCCCCCAGTGCGAGCAGTCGCTCGGCCAGTTGCCGCCCGATGAATCCCGCACCGCCGGTGATGACGACCTTCATTCCAATGACCTCCATCGCATCGAAGAGACCCGGCACATTTCACGTCTTCCATCGGCAATTGTCACGCCTGCGAGCGGGCAGCCCGCGCACTCCGGAACGCCGGCGCGGTCCACGTGTTGACCCTGTATCTCCAACCAAAGGAGCCGTCCATGCATACGCATGAAATGATCAGCACGCATCCGCACGTCCGCGGCAATACCAATGACAGCCTTATCCGCTGCATTGACGAATGCCTCGACTGCATGCAGACCTGCCTGGTGTGCGCCGATGCCTGCCTCGGCGAGGAGGCGGTGCGGCAGCTGACGCAGTGCATCCGCCTCGATCTCGATTGCGCCGACGTCTGCGCCGCTACGGCCGCGCTCGCGGCGCGCCGCACCGGCTCGAACGAGGCCATCATCCGCGCCATGCTCGAGGTCTGCGCCGACGCCTGCCGGATCTGCGGCGAGGAATGCGAGCGCCATGCGCGGGAGCACGATCATTGCCGGATCTGTGCCGAAACCTGCCGTCGCTGCGAGTCGGCCTGCCGCGAAGCGGCTGCAACGGTTACGCCGCGCCGGCATTGACCCTCCCGGCCGGCCCGCTCAGCCGCCGATCCCGTACTGCCGCGCCCAGCCGAAGCCGGCGCGGGTGTCGGCGCGCGGGCGGTACTCGCAGCCGATCCAGCCGTCGTAGCCGAGGTCGTCCAGGAGATCGAACAGGTAGGGATAGTTGATCTCGCCGACGTCCGGCTCGTGCCGACCCGGCACGCCGGCGATCTGGATATGGCGGATGATCGGCCAGTGCGAGCGCGTGCGCTCCGCCAGGTCGCCGCCCATGATCTGTGCGTGATAGAGATCCATCTGCAGGAAGAGGTTGTCGCTGGCGACCTGTTCGATCACCTGGCGCGCCTGCTCGGCGGTGGCGAGAAGATAGCCGGGCATGTCGCGCGAATTCAGCGGCTCGATCAGCAGGCGAACGCCCATCGTCTTCGCCTTGGCGGCGGCGTCGCGGAGATTGCTGACATAGGTGCGCACGGCTTCCGAATGAAGCAGTTCCTTCGGCACGATGCCGGCCATCATGTGCAATTGCGGACAATCCAGGGCCGTCGCATAGGCCAGGGCCTTGTCGAGTCCGGCGGCGAACTCGTCGGCTCGCTCGGGAAGGATCGAGAGGCCGCGCTCGCCCTTGCTCCAGTCGCCGGGCGGCAGGTTGAACAGCACCTGGCGCAGACCGAAGCGGTCGAGCCGCTGCCGGATGTCCTGCGCCTCATGCTCGTAGGGAAACAGGAACTCCACCGCCTTGAACCCGGCCTGGGCCGCCGCCTCGAAGCGGTCGAGGAACGGCAGCTCCGGGAACAGCATGCTGAGGTTGGCGGCGAACTTCGGCATCGATCTTTCTCCTGCGGCGGCCAACCTAACCGCGGCGGCCGGCAACGTCCAGCCGGCGCGGCTGCTGCTGCCAGGGTGCGACGGTCGTGCTATAGGGGTCGGGCCGTGAACGAGGGGAGGCTCGCATCGTGGACATGGTGGTCGGCTGTGCCGCCTATGAGGACGGCCGCAAGGTCGCCGATCTCGATATCAACCAGCTCGACAGCTTCGACACCGCCCGCAAGGGCCGGTTCGTGTGGATCGGGCTGCACGAGCCGAGCCAGGAACTGATGCAGAAGGTGCAGCAGCGCTTCGGGCTGCACGAGCTGGCCATCGAGGACGCCCTGCGCGCCCACCAGCGGCCGAAGCTCGACGTGTACGGCGAGTCTCTGTTCATGGTGCTGCAGACGGCCCAGCGCGTCGAGCACAGCACCCAATTCGGCGAGACGCACATATTCGCCGGACGGGGGTACGTCATCTCCATCCGGCATGGCGCCTCGTCGTCCTACAAGGAGGTGCGGCAGCGCTGCGAGAGTACGCCGCGCATGCTGAAGAAGGGCGAGGACTTCGTCGTCTACGCCCTCATGGACTTCATCGTCGACAACTACATCCCCGTCGTCGACGCCATGGAGAGCGAGGTCGGCGAGCTCGAGGAACATGTGTTCAAGCGCGAATTCAAGCGCCGCACCATCGAGCAGATCTACGAACTCAAGCGCGACCTCCTGGCGCTGCGGCATGCCGTGGCGCCAGTCGTCGATATCGCCAACCGGCTGATGCGCTTCGATCTGCCGGTCATCGACAAGGACACCCATCCCTATTTCCGCGACGTTCTCGATCATGCGCTCCGCGTCAACGAGAGCGTCGACTATCTGCGCGAACTGCTCGATTCCGCACTGGAGTCCAATCTGCTGCTGGCCTCGCTCGATCAGAGCGAGATCACCAAGAAGCTGGCCAGCTGGGCCGCGATCCTGGCGGTGCCGACCGCCGTCGCCGGCATCTACGGCATGAACTTCGAATTCATGCCGGAGTTGCGTTCGCCGTTCGGATATCCTGCAGTCCTTGCGGGAATCTTCCTGGTCTGCGGCCTGCTCTACTGGCGCTTCAAGCGCGTGCGCTGGCTGTAGGTTGCATGACCAAGGTGCGTCCTTCGACAAGCTCAGGATGAGGGACAATCTGGGTGGCACGAAGAAGCACCCTCATCCTGAGCTTGTCGAAGGACGCAGGGTGGTAGTCCCAGTCCCTTGCGGGACACAGCACCGGCTTGCGCGGCGACCGATTCGGTCTAGTATGACGGTAACAAGACACGCGATATCGGGCGTCGTACCGTTGATGCGAATCGCCCGGACGCAGGGAGGAGCGCTCATGTGTCGGGTCTTTGCGGAACAGGATCCCGAGAGCTACCGGGTCGTCACGCGGTCGGTCCGCCTCAACGGCTACTGCACCAGCATCCGGCTCGAGGCGATGTTCTGGTCGATCCTCGACGAGATCGCGGTCAGCCAGGGCATGTCGACGCCGCGCTTCATCAGCAAGCTGTACGATGAGGTGACCGAGCTGCGCGGCGAGGTCGGCAATTTCGCCTCGCTGCTGCGGGTGACCTGCACCGGCTTCGTGCGCGCGCGCCAGGACCACGATGGCGCTCCCGCCATCGGCGAGGGGAAGCCGGCCGGTAGTACGCGGCTACCACCACGGGTGCACGCATCCGCCTAAGCTTTCCGGCGATCAATCGCGCCGGGAACGACATGGCCAAGCCGATTCACGTCATGGTCCGGGTGAAGGACCTCGACGCCGCGATGCGTTTCTACGACCGGGCGTTCGGCATGAAGCCGGCCGACCGTTTCGATTTCGACAGCTTCACGCTGGTCTATCTGCGCAATCCCGAGAACGACTTCGAGATCGAGCTGACCTGGAACAAGGGCCAGGCCGAGCCCTACAGCCACGGCAGCGGCTACGGCCACGTCGCCTTCGCGGTCGACGATCTCGACGGCGAGCATGCGCGGTTGTCGCAGGCGGGGCTGACGCCGAACCCGATCAAGGAGTTCCACCGCGACGGCGGGCTGATGGCCCGGTTCTTCTTCCTGCAGGACCCCGACGGCTACAAGATCGAGGTGCTGCAGCGGCACGGACGATACCAATAGCACAAGACGCGAAGGGAGGTCTGACATGAGTCAATCCGGCATGAACCGCCGCCAGTTCCTGCAGACGAGCGCAGTGACGGCGGCGGGCGCGGCGGCGGTCGCCGGGACCGGCACGATCCTGGTCGATCCGAAGGGTGCCTGGGCGATGACGCTGCAGGCGCTCGACGAGCACACGGCGCTGACCCTCGTGCGCGTCGCCCGCGAGCTCTATCCGCACGATCGGCTCGGCGACGTGTACTACGCGAAGGTGGTGGAGTCGCTCGACGGCAAGGCGGCGGCGAACAAGGACGTCGGCAAGCTTCTCGCCGACGGCGTGATCGAGCTCGACAAGGCCGAGGGCGGCGTCAAGTGGCTCGACCTGTCCAACGGTTACAAGCTGGCGTCGCTCAAGCAGCTGGAGCCGACGCCGTTCTTCCAGACCGTCCGCGGCGAATGCATCACCGGCATCTACAACAATCCGGCCGTCTGGCGTCATTTCGGCTACGAGGGGTCGTCGTGGGAGTTCGGCGGCTATCTCGACCGCGGATTCGACGACCTCGGCTGGCTCGAAGACGCATAGGGAGGCGGACATGGCTGCGAAATACGATCTGAATGATGACCGCGTCGTCGTCGTGATCGGCTCCGGGGCCGGCGGCGGCACGCTCTCCAACGAGCTGGCGCAGAAGGGCATCGACGTCGTCTGCCTCGAAGCCGGCCCGCGCGTGGAGATCGACGCCTTCGTCAACGACGAATGGGCCAACTTCGTGCAGATATCCTGGCTCGACAAGCGGACCACCTCCGGCAGCTGGCGCGTGGCGACGGACTTCGCCGGGCTGCCCGCCTGGATCGTGAAGGCGGTCGGCGGCTCCACGATCCACTGGGCCGGCGCCTCGCTGCGCTTCCAGGAGCACGAGTTCAAGGTCAAGTCGACCTATGGCGATATCGCCGGCGCCAATCTCCTGGACTGGCCGCTGTCGCTGGCGGAACTCGAGCCCTACTACGCCAAGGCCGAGGACAAGCTCGGCGTCACCGGCACCAACAACATCCCGCGCCTGCCCGGCAACAACAACTTCAAGGTCATGGCGGCCGGCGCCAAGCGCCTCGGCTACAAGGACGTCCACACCGGCAACATGGCCATCAACTCGGAGCCGCGCGACGACCGCGGCTCGTGCCAGCAGATCGGCTTCTGCTTCCAGGGCTGCAAGTCCGGCGCGAAATGGTCGACGCTCTACTCGGATATCCCGAAGGGCGAGGCGACCGGCAAGCTGGAGGTGCGGCCGCAGTCGCAGGTGCTGCAGATCCAGCATGACGACAGCGGCAAGGTGACGGGCGTGCTCTATGCCGACAAGGACGGCAAGCAGCAGGTGCAGAAGGCGCGCGCGGTCGCCGTCGCCGGCAACTCGATCGAGAGCCCGCGGCTGCTGCTCAACTCGGCTTCGGCCAAGTTCCCGGACGGGCTCGCCAATTCCTCCGGCATGGTCGGCAAGAACTACATGCGGCACATGACCGGCTCGGTCTATGCGATGTTCCCGAAGCCGGTGAACATGTATCGCGGCACCACCATGGCCGGAATCATCAAGGACGAGTCGAAGAACGATCCGGCCCGCGGCTTCGTCGGCGGCTACGAGATGGAGACGCTGTCGCTGGGCCTGCCGTTCATGGCGGCGTTCCTCGATCCCGGCGCCTGGGGCCGCGACTTCACGGCAGCACTCGACCTCTACGAGAACATGGCCGGCATGTGGCTGGTCGGCGAGGACATGCCGCAGGAGAAGAACGGCGTCACGCTGCATGCGACCGAGAAGGACCAGTACGGCCTGCCCGTGCCGAACGTGAACTTCGACGACCATCCGAACGACATCGCCATGCGCAACCACGCCTACAAGGCCGGCACGGCGGTGTATGACGCGGTCGGCGCGGTACGCGTGGTGGAAACGCCGCCCTATCCGTCGACGCACAATCTCGGCACCAACCGGATGAGCGAGAAGGCGCAGGACGGCGTCGTCAACAAGCACGGCCAGACCCACGACATCAAGAACCTGTTCATCTCCGACGGCAGCCAGTTCACCACCGGCGGCGCCGAGAATCCGACGCTGACCATCGTGACCCTGGCCATCCGCCAAGCCGACTACATCGCGGAGCAGATGGGGAAGAACGAGATCTGACGGCGACGAGTAACATGCGCTTGTAGGGGCGGCCCCACGTGGCCGCCCGGCGCATGCGATTGGCCAACATCGAGTCCGTCAGCCTTGAACCACAGAGGCACAGAGCCACAGAGGTTTCACAGAGAAAAGTAGATCTTTGCTTTTCGCCTCTGTGGTTCAAGGCCTCAAACGCGATCCGGCGGAACTTGCCCGGGCAGTCAGCCTCTAAACGCCCGGACAGCCGCCATCAGACCGGCCGTCGATGAATCGTGAGCGCCCGCGGCCTCCGGCGACCGCAGCTCGTCGGCGATCGTCGAGGCCAGCTGCTTGCCCAGCTCGACGCCCCACTGGTCGAAGGAATTGATGCCCCAGATGACGCCCTGCACGAAGACCTTGTGCTCGTAAAGCGCGATGAGGATGCCGAGCGTGCGCGGGTCGAGCCGGCGGAACAACAAGGTGTTGGTCGGCTGGTTGCCGGGTTGCACCTTGTGCGGCATGAGTCGCTGAACCTCCGGTCCGGACAGCCCCGCCGACTCCAGTTCCGCCCGCACCTCGGCCTCGGTGCGCCCCTTCATCAGCGCCTCGGCCTGCGCCAGGCAGTTGGCGATCAGCAGCTCGTGATGCGGCCCGACCGGATGGGCGCTCACCGCCGGCAGCAGGAAGTCGGCGGGAATCAGGCGCGTGCCCTGGTGCAGTTCCTGGAGAAACGAGTGCTGGCTGTTCGTGCCCGGCTCGCCCCACAGCACCGGCGCCGTCGGATAGTCGATGGCCGCGCCATCGCGCGTCACCCGCTTGCCGTTGCTCTCCATGTCCAGCTGCTGGAGGTAGGCCGGCAGACGCCGCAATCCATGATCGTAGGGCAGCACAGCATGCGTCTCGGCGGCGAAGAAGTCGATGTACCAGATGCCGAGCAGCGCCAGCAGCACGGGCATGTTGCGCTCCGGCGGGGCGCCGCGGAAGTGCTCGTCCATGGCGTGGGCGCCGTCGAGCAGCTGCTGGAAGTTCTCGAAGCCGATCGCCAGCGCCAGCGGCAGGCCGACCGCCGACCACAGCGAATAGCGGCCGCCGACCCAGTCCCAGATCTCGAAGCTGTTGGCGGGATCGATGCCGAACGCCGCTGCCGCCTCCCGGTTGTTCGACACGGCGACGAAGTGGCGCGTCAGGTCGGCGCCGTCGCCGGCCCTGGCTCGGAACCACTCGCGCGCACTCCGGGCATTGGTCAGCGTTTCGATGGTGGTGAAGGTCTTGGAGATGACGACGAACAGGGTCGTCGCCGGATCGAGCCCGGCAAGTGCGGTGGCAAGGTCGGCGCCGTCGACATTGGCGACGAAATGCAGGCGCGGCCCTCCGTCCGCAAAGGCCGCGAGCGCCAGCGTCGCCATCTCCGGCCCGAGATAGGAGCCGCCGATGCCGATGCTGACGACGTCGGTGATCCTGCGACCGTCATGGCCGGTCCAGCTCCCGGAGCGCACGGCGGTGGTGAACTCCTGCAGCCGGCGCAGGACGTCGTTGACCGCCGGCATGACGTCCTGCCCGTCGACCTCGATCGGGCGGTTGCTGCGGTTGCGCAGGGCGACGTGCAGCACGGCCCGCCGCTCGGTCGCGTTGATGCGGTCGCCGCGGAACATGCGCTCGATCCAGTTCGACACCTCCGCCTCGCGCGCGAGGTCGAGCAGCAGCGATAGCGTGCGCGTCGTGACGCGGTTCTTGGAATAGTCGAGCAGCAGTTCTTCGAACCGCAACGAAAGCCGCTCGAAGCGGTTGGGTTCCTGGGCGAAGAGGTCGCGCATATGGATGCGCGCCATGGTCTTGTGGTGCGCCTGGAGACCCTGCCAGGCCGCGGATTTCGTCAGCTGCGCCATCGATTTTCCTCGTTGACTCCGCGACGTTTCAGTGACGACAACAGACGCGGCCAAGGACTCATACCATTCCCATCATGTCCGACAACGAGAGATCTCTGGTCGGCGACATCGGCGGCTCCAATGCCCGCTTCGCCATCGCGCGGCGCGAAGGGGAGAGCGTCGCGCTCGATCATATCGTGTCGATGCGGTGCGGCGAGCGCGCCGATCTGGCCGCCGCGGTGGAACACTATCTTGCCACAACCGGCGCGGCGCGACCGGCATCGGCGGCAATCGCCATCGCCGGCCCGATCGTCGGCGACCGGGCCGAGATCACCAACCATCAGTCCTGGTCGTTTTCCATCGCCGCCGCGCGCGAGCGCCTGAGGCTGACCCGGCTGGCGGTGATCAACGACTTCACCGCCATTGCCTTGTCGCTGCCGCATCTGACGCCGCCGGACCTGCGGCAGGTCGGCGGCGGCGGCGCGACGCCCGGCGCACCCATGGCGGCGATCGGGCCCGGCACCGGGCTCGGCGTCTCCGGCATCGTCAAGGCAACCGATCGGTGGATCGCCATCGAAGGCGAAGGTGGCCATGCCACCTTCGCGCCGATGACCGAGCGCGAGTCGCGCATCGGCGACGTGCTGCGGGCGCGGCTGGGCCATGTGTCCTGGGAGCGCGTGCTCTCAGGGCCCGGGCTGGTCAATCTCTACGGCGCCGTCGCGCAGCTGGAGGGACGCCAGGCCGAGGCTCTGTCGCCCGAGACGATTGCCGAGCGCGGCCGGACCGGCACCTGCTCCCTCTGCAGCGAGGCGCTGGCGGTGTTTTGCGCCGGACTCGGCACGGCCGCCGGCAATCTGGCGCTGACCTTCGGCGCCCGCGGCGGCGTCTATCTCGCCGGCGGTATCCTGCCGCGCCTCGGTGCGTTCCTCGCCGCCTCCGAATTCCGCGCCCGCTTCGAGAGCAAGGGTCGCCTCTCGCCCTATGTGCGGCTGATCCCGACCTATCTCGTCACCGCCGCCAACCCCGGCCTGATCGGCGCGGCCACGGCGGCGCTGCATCCATTGTAGGGGCGAGCGGCGCTCGCCCTTTTGCCACGCCCCGTTGTCGGAGCCTCGAACGAACACGGGCGAGCGCCGCTCGCCCCTACAATTCCGGGACTCAGAACAACAGCGCGACAATGACGGACGCAACGAGGAGGACGGCGAACGTCACGTTGATCACGCGGTTCGTGCGCGGCTCCCGAAACAGTCGCGTGAGCGACGCCCCGACGGAAAGCCATGCCACGTTGACCGCGCTGATGATGACCAGCAGAACGATCCCCTTCAGCGCGGCGTCGAGCTCGAGCCGCTCTCGTACCAGCACGAATCCGGAGAACAGCGCCGCCATGGCGGCGTAGCCCTTCGG
>Ga0187893_10006642_pt1 | contig 19609 bp, 16 predicted proteins | sample MA1701074metaG_FD_139574 | JGI IMG/M metagenome (GOLD analysis project Ga0187893, IMG submission 139574) | White microbial mat communities from a basaltic lava cave in the Kipuka Kanohina Cave System on the Island of Hawaii, USA - MA170107-4 metaG ... | reverse complement strand
CCCGGTGAACGTGGCCGCCGCCCCGTCGGGCACTCGTGCCGGGACGGACCTGCTCGCCGCGCCCGGGCGCGCCGCGGCGGTGGACTCCGGGTTCCGGATGCTCGCCCTGGGGGCCGGCCTGCTCGTGCTGGCCGTCCTCGCCGCCATCGCCGTGAGCACCACGCAGAAGGCATGGCCGGCCTTCCGCCTCGAGGGGTTGAGCTACTTCACCAGCTCCGACTGGAACCCCACCCAGCACCGCTTCGGAGCCCTCGCCTTCATCTACGGCACGGTCATGGTGTCGGCCATCGCCGTGGCCATCGGCGTGCCGGTGAGCGTGGGCATCGCCCTCTTCACCACCGAGATGGCCCCCCGCCGGCTCCGCTCGCTCGTCGTCACCGTCGTCGACCTCCTCGCTGCCGTCCCCTCGGTCGTCTTCGGGCTCTGGGGGCTCATCGTGCTGGCGCCCTGGCTCGACGGCATCTACGACTGGATCTCGGCTCGCACCCGGGGCGTGCCGGTGCTGAGCTCGCTCCTCGCGCCCGGGGTGTCGGGCACCTCCTACTTCACCGCCGGGGTCGTGCTCGCCCTCATGATCACCCCCATCGTCACCTCGGTGGCCCGGGAGGTGTTCGCCACCGTCCCCGCCAACGACCGGGCCGGTGCGCTGGCCCTGGGGGCCACCCGCTGGGAGATGATCCGGGGCGTCGTGCTGCCCCATGCCACCGGCGGCCTCGTCGGGGCCATCATGCTCGGGCTCGGGCGGGCCATGGGGGAGACCATCGCCGTGGCCCTGCTCATCGGGGGCAACCCCCGCATCTACGCCTCGCTGTTCGGGCCGGGCGACGCCATGCCCTCGGTGATCGCCCGCAACCTCGGCGACGCCGGGCTCTACCCCGACTACCGGCCCGCCCTCATCGGCCTCGGGGTGACCCTGTTCGTCATCGTCGTGGTCGTGAACGCCATGGCCCGGTGGGGCGTCGGCATCGCCCAGCGGCGGATGGTGGGGGCCCGATGACGACGATCGCCCCCCCCGGACCGATCGACGACCGCGCCCGGGGCCTGCTCGGCGGTGGGTTGGCCCTGCGCCGGCGGGTGGCTGACGCCCTCGTCACCGGCGGCTGCGTCGCCGCCCTCCTCGTGGCCGCTGTGCCCCTGCTCCACCTCGTCGTCACCGTGGCCAGCCGGGGCGCGGGGGCCATCACCCCCGCCTGGTTCACCCGCTCCATCCAGGGCAACGTGGGCCAGCTCGCCAGCCAGGGCAAGATCAACGACGCCTTTGCCGGGGGGGCCGGCACCCTGGCCCAGGGCGACATCGTGCTCGGCATGCAGCCGGCCATCGTGGGGACCCTCGTCATCACCGGCCTGGCCTCGCTGCTGGCCATCCCCCTGGGCGTCCTCGGTGCCGTCTACCTCAACGAGTACGGGAGGCGATCCCGCCCGGCATCGGCCCTGCGGTTCCTCACCGACGTGATGACGGGCGTGCCCTCGGTGGTCATGGGCCTGTTCATCTTCAGCGTGTGGGTCGTGCCCCGGGGCGCCACCGGGCTCTCGGCCCTGGCCGGGGCCCTGGCGCTGGCCTGCCTCATGCTGCCCATCGTGGTGCGCTCGACCGAGGAGATGCTCAAGCTCGTGCCCGACAACCTCCGGGAGGCGTCGGCCGCCCTCGGCACCCGCACCTGGCGGACGACGGTGGGGGTGGTCATCCCCGCCGCGCTGCCCGGCATCACCTCGGGGGCCATGCTCGCCGTGGCCCGGGCGGCGGGGGAGACCGCACCCCTGCTCTTCACCATCGGCGCCGTGACCCGCACGAACTGGGGCATCGACGGCGTGACCACGGCCCTGCCCATGCAGATCTACGCCAACGCCACCGAGAACACGCCGGAGCAGGCGCTCATGGCCTGGGGCGCGGCGCTCACCCTCATCGTCATCGTGGTGGTGTGCACGGTCCTCGCCCGGGTGGTGACGTCGCGGTTCTCGTTCCGGCCCACGTGATGGAGGAGGCAGCGATGCCGGAGATGGTCGAGGAGGTTCGGGCCCCCGGGCCCGAGGCGCGGCCCGAGCTCGACGACGCCGGGGCCAGCCCCGAGCTCCCGGACGTCGTCTTCGACGTCCAACGGCTCAGCGTGCTCTACGGGTCGTTCCGGGCGGTGCGCGACATCAGCCTCCGGGTCCACGAGCACGAGATCACTGCCTTCATCGGGCCCTCGGGATGCGGCAAGACGACGATGCTGCGATGCTTCAACCGGCTGAACGACCTCGTGGAGGGGGCCCGGGTGGAGGGCCGGCTCGAGTACCACGGGGTCGACCTCTACGACCCCCGGGTCAACGTCACCGAGGTCCGGCGGCGCATCGGGATGGTGTTCCAGAAGCCCAACCCGTTCCCCAAGTCGATCTACGACAACGTCGCCTACGGGCCCCGCATCACCGGCTTGCGCAAGGGCCTCGACGACGTCGTCGAGCGGGCCCTGCGGGGGGCGGCGCTGTGGGACGAGGTCAAGGACCGGCTCAAGGCCTCGGGGCTGAGCCTCTCGGGCGGCCAGCAGCAGCGGCTCTGCATCGCCCGGGCCATCGCCACCGAGCCCGAGGTCCTGCTCATGGACGAACCGTGCTCGGCCCTCGACCCCATCGCCACCACCCGCATCGAGGACCTCATGCAGGAGATCAAGGATCAGTACACGATCGTCATCGTCACCCACAACATGCAGCAGGCCGCCCGGGTGAGCGACCGCACCGCCTTCTTCACCACCGAGGTGGGTGCGTCCGGTGAGGCCCGCACCGGGGTGCTCGTGGAGTCCGACGTGACCGAGAGGATCTTCTCCAACCCCAGCGACGAGCGGACCGAGAACTACGTGACGGGGCGGTTCGGGTAGCGGCGGCCATGGCCCAGCCACCCGGCCCGCTGCGCCACGGCTACCACGCCGAGCTCGACCAGCTCCGGCTCCAGGTCGAGCTCATGGGCCTGCGGGTCGAGGAGAACCTGGCCCGGATGCGCCGGGTCCTCGGCGATGGCGACGGGGCGACCATGGAGGCTGCCCTGGCCGCCGACGACGACATCGACGCCATGAACTGCTCGCTCACCGAGCGCTGCTACGACCTCCTCGCCCGCCAGGCGCCGGTGGCCTCGGACCTGCGGTTCGTGGTCTCGGTGATCCGGGTCATCGCCGAGCTCGAGCGGGTGGGCGACCTGGCGCTGCGGATCGTGAAGCTGGGCCCGGACGTGGGGCTGCTGGCGTCGGCCGGCGAGGCGTGGCGGATCCTGCTCGCCGTGGTGGACGAGGCCATCGAGCGCCACCACCGGGCCCTCACCGCCTGGTCCACCCAGGACCTGGCCCTGGCCAGCGAGGTGGCCACCACGCCCTGCCCCCTCGATGCCCACCACCCCCACCTCGTGGCCGAGCTGCGCCGGATCGAGGGGCCCGAGGCCGTGCGCACGGCAATGGGCCTGCTCGTGGCCGGCCAGGCCGCCGACCGCATCGCCGACCACGCCGCCGTCATCGGGGCCAGGATCCGCTACCTCGTCACCGGCGAGGCGCGCCACCTGGCGGCCGAGGTCCGCTGACCCAGCCCCGTGCTAGGCGACGGCGGCCAGGGCCAGGCCGGCGGCAGCGGCGGCGAGGCCGGCGAGGGCGTTGAGGGCCACGTTGGCCAGGGCGGGGCCGGCGGCACCCTCCTCGGCCAGCCGGATGGTCTCGTAGGCGAAGGTGGAGAAGGTGGTGAAGGCGCCGAGGCCGCCGGTGCCCGCCGCGGTGCGCACGGGCTCGCCGAGGTCGCGGTAGAGCCCGGCCCCGGTGAGCAGCCCGAGCAGGAGGCAGCCGCTCACGTTCACGGCGAGGGTGCCCCACGGGAACCCGCCGCCGGTGCGGTGCTGGACCCAGCCGTCGAGCAGGTAGCGGGCGGGGGCGCCCACGGCCGCGGCGGCGAGGAAGGCGACCCAGGTGCCGGCGCTCACGCGCCGCCGGGGCCGCCGCGTCCCGCGTAGGTGATGACCTCGACGTCCTCGAGCACCACGAGGCCCTCGGTGACGAGCTCGTCGAGCTGGGGCAGGAACCCGGCGATGGCCTCGGGCCGGTCGACGATGACGACGGCCATGGGGAGGTCGTCGGACAGCGAGAGGATGCGGGTGGTGTGGATGTGGTTCGAGGCGCCGTAGCCCTCGACCCCGCGGAACACCGAGGCGCCGGCCAGGCCGGCGGCGTGGGCCCGGTGGACGATCTCGGTGGCCAGGGGGGTGTGACCGTGGCGATCCGACTCGCCGACGTAGATGGTGAGGCGCTGCTGGGGTCCCTCGAGCTTCACTGGTCGACCTCCTGGTGGCGGACCGGGGCGCCCCGGCCGGCGACGATCCCGGCGAAGGCGGCGGCGATGCCGGCGACGAGGCTCGTGAGCCCGTAGGCCGCCGCCGTGGCGGGGTGCCCGTCCCTCACGAGCAGCGCCGTCTCGACCTGGTAGGTCGACATCGTGGTGAGGGCCCCCAGCACCCCGGTGGCGAGGAACGGACGGGCCAGCCGGGTCGGGGGGAACCGCTCGAGCAGCGCGGTGAGCGCCAGCCCAAGGAGGAAGCTGCCGGCGACGTTGGCCCAGAACGTGGCCCACGGGAAGCCACCGGGCGACCTCGCCAGCCACCGGCCGAGCCCGTAGCGGGCCGAGGCCCCGGCCATCCCGCCGAGGCCGACGGCCACGAGGACGTCGAGGCGGGGGAGTCGGTCACGGAGGCGAGCTCGGGGGCGGCGTGGCATCGGGTGCTCCTCCCGGGCATGGCGGCCGGCGCCTCTCCACCCCCGGGGCCCGGTGCGAACCCGGGAGCGCTCGACGGCCGGCGCGAGCCGAGGATCCCCAGGAGCCATCAGCCCAGCGGGCGGTTCCGGCGAGCTCCATCGCCGGGGCCACGGTACCAGAGCCCCGGTGGGGCCCCCGCCCTGGCTGCCCATGACCGTCGGCCCGTCGTCACCGCCGTGGCTCCAAGGCTCTGCCTTGGGCCTCCCAGGCCGTCGAGGGCTACCGCCGGGGCCCCCGGGCCCCGACGATGGGCTCATGGACATCGACGACGCAGCTCCGAACCCGACGATCCCCCCCGGCTATGCCGACGCCCTCACCGACGCCGAGCTCTGGCGGGTGCTCATGCTCGGCGTCGCCGTGGGCACGCCGGCCGTGTTCGTCCTCACCACGCTGCTGGCCCTCCCGGTGGCCGGCCTCGTGAACGCACTGGGCGTCGCCACCGTGCCCGCCTTCTTCTGCGGCATGTTCTACGGCGGCCTCGTGCCCCTCATGCGACGGCTGGCCCGGGTCGAGGCCGCCGACCGCCGACCGGTCGGGGCCAGGGCGGCGGCAGCGGCCCCGGTGGCCGGCCGCCCACGGGCCCGGCCCGCCTGGCCCTCGCCCGGAGGGCTCGTCCCGCCCCGCTAGGGTGCATCGGCGCACGCCATCGCCCTGCCCGCCGTCCTCCCCGACCTCACCTCGCTGGGGATCTTCTGCTCCGCGGTCGGCCTCGGCAGCCTGGGCCGAGCAGCCGCGGCCCACGGTATGAGCCAGCCCTCGGCCAGCGCCCGGGTGCGCCAACTCGAGCGCCAGCTCGACGTCACCCTGCTGCGACGAGGGCCCACGGGCTCGGTGCCGACGGACGCCGGGCGACTCGTGGCCGAGTGGGCCACCGAGGTCCTCGAGGCCGCGGGGCGGCTCGAGGCGGGCGTGGCCAGCCTGCGGGCGGCCTCCAGCCCCCCGCTGCGGCTGGCCGCCAGCCTCACCGTCGCCGAGCACCTCCTGCCCGGATGGCTGGCCCAGCTTCGATCGCCGGCGTCGGGCGAGGTCGCCCTCGAGGTCGCGAACTCCCAGCGCGTCCTCGAGGCGGTGGCCGGGGGGCGAGCCCAACTCGGGTTCATCGAGTCACCGGGGCCCATCGGCGGCCTGCCCTCGGCCGAGGTCGGCACCGACGAGCTCGTGGTGGTCGCCAGCCCCGGACACCCCTGGGCGAGGCGGCGCACCCCGCTGCCGGCGGCGCTCCTGGCCGCCGAGCCCCTTGTCACCCGCGAGCCGGGGTCCGGGACCCGGGCCGCGCTCGAGGCGGCCATGGCCGAGGCGGGCCTGGCGCCGGCCTCCCCGGCCGCCGAGCTCGGCTCGACGGCGGCGGTGAAGGGCTGGCTCCTCGCTGGCGGTGGCGCCGGGGTGCTCTCCCGCCGAGCCGTCGAGCCCGAGCTGCGCCTCCGCACCCTCGTCGAGGTGAAGGTGGCCGGCGTGGGCCTCCGACGTCGGCTGCGGGCGGTGTGGCCGGCCCCCGGTCCTCCCGAGGGCCCGGCGGCCGCCCTCCTCGCCGTGGCCCGGGGTCGCTAGGGGCATGGAGGACCCGGTCGCCCTCGGCACCCGCCGGGGCCGGGGGGTCCTCGCCGCCACCGTGCTGGGCTCGGGGATGGCCTTCCTCGACTCCACCGTGGTGAACGTGGCCCTGCCGTCCATCGGGGCCGACCTCGGGGCCGGGGTGGGCGGCCTGCAATGGGTCCTCACCGGCTACCTCGTGACCCTGGCGTCGCTCATCCTCCTCGGCGGGTCCCTCGGCGACCACCTGGGACGGCGGCGGACCTTCCTCGCCGGGGTGACGGGGTTCGCCGGGGCCTCGGTGCTCTGCGCCCTGGCGCCGAACGTTCCCCTCCTCGTCGCCGCCCGCGCCCTCCAGGGAGCGGCCGGCGCCCTGCTCGCCCCCGGGAGCCTGGCCATCATCGAGGCCTCGTTCCGGGCCGAGCAGCGCCCCGCCGCCATCGGGGCCTGGTCGGGCCTGGCCGGCGTGAGCACGGCAGTGGGCCCCCTGGTGGGGGGCTGGCTCGTCGATGCCGCCAGCTGGCGCTGGATCTTCCTCCTCAACCTGCCCCTGGCCGCGGTCGTGGTGGCGGTGGCCGTGCGGTTCGTGCCCGAGTCCCGCGATCCCGATCCCGAGCCCTTCGACCTCGCCGGCGCCGGGCTGGCCGCCGCTGGCCTCGCCGCCCTCACCTGGTCGCTCATCGCCGCCGGCGAGCGGGGCGCGTCCGATCCCGCCGTGCTCACCGGGTTCGCCGCCGCCGCCACCCTGCTCGCCGCCTTCGCCCTCCGGGAACGGCGCAGCGCCCACCCGATGCTGCCCCCGGCCATCCTCACCGTGCGCCAGTTCACCGCCGCCAACGCCGTGACCTTCGCCGTCTACGCCGCCCTCGGGGCCACGTTCTTCCTCCTCGTCATCCAGCTCCAGCAGGTGCTGGGCTACTCGGCGCTCGAGGCGGGGCTGGCCTCCCTGCCCATCACCGTGCTCATGCTCGCCCTGTCCTCGCCGGCGGGGGGGCTGGCCCAGCGGATCGGACCCCGGCTGCCCATGACCGTCGGCCCCCTCGTCACCGCCGCCGGGTTCCTCGTGATGGGCCGCATCGGCGCCGGGGACGGCTACGTGGGCGGGGTCCTGCCGGCCGTGGTGCTCGTGGGCCTGGGCCTGTCGGCCACCGTGGCCCCCCTCACGGCCACGGCCCTGGGGGCGGTAGGGGATCGCCACGCCGGGCTCGCCTCCGGCATCAACAACGCCACCGCCCGCACCGCCCAGCTGGCGGCGGTGGCGACCATCCCGGTCGTGGCCGGGCTCACCGGCCAGGCCTACGAGGACCCCGCGGTCTTCAGCCGGGGCTTCACCACCGCCATGGGGATCACCGCCGGCCTGGCCGTGCTCGGAGCGGGGGCGGCGGCGGCGGGCATCCGCAACCCGGCCCCGGGACCCGACGATGGGCGGCCGGCCCGTCGCCACGAGGGCTTCCACTGCGACTTCGACGGCCCCGCCCTGCGGCGCTGCCCCCGGGCTGCCCCGTCCCGGTGAGCACTGGCCCGTGAGCACTGGCCCGTGAGCACTGGCCCGTGAGCACTGGCCCGTGAGCACTGGCCCGCCGGTCCAGGGGCCGGGCCGAGGTACCCTCGGCCCGCTCACGCAGTGGGGCTGGAACCACGTGGGCCTCGGCTGCGGCCGTGGGGAGACGTGGCCACCTCGGTGGCTCCCGGAAGCAGGAGGAGAACGTGAGCGCGACGTTGCTGGCTGTCGAGGGCGGCTACCAGGCCTTCGACCTGGGCGGGGGGGAGTGGCTCCTGCTCGTAGGCTCGGCGCTCACCGCCGTGGTGGCCATCGCCGTCGGGGTGGCGCTGAGCCGGGGGGTGCTGGCCGCCGAGCGGGGCACCCCGGCCATGATCGCCATCGCCGAGTCCATCCAGGTGGGGGCCATGGCCTACCTACGCCGCCAGTTCCGCACGATCGCCCTCATCCTCGTTCCGCTCGTCGTGGTGGTGTTCGCCACCTCCACCGAGGTGCTCGGCCCCGACGGAGGCCAGGCCCTGAGCTTCGTGGAGTCGGGCGCCTTCCGCACCCTCGCCTTCCTCGCCGGCTGCGTCATGAGCGGCCTCACCGGGTTCATCGGCATGAGCCTGGCCGTGCGGGGCAACGTGCGCACCGCCGCCGCCGCCCGGTCGGGCTCGCTCCCGGCCGCCCTGCGGATCGCCTTCCGCACCGGGGGCATCGCCGGCATGTTCACCGTGGGCCTCGGACTCCTGGGGGCCTCGGCCATCATCATGGTGTTCCAGAACACGAGCTCGGCCATCCTCGTGGGCTTCGGCTTCGGGGGCTCGCTGCTCGCCCTCTTCCTGCGGGTGGGGGGCGGCATCTTCACCAAGGCCGCCGACGTGGGCGCCGACCTCGTGGGCAAGGTGGAGGCCGGCATCCCCGAGGACGACCCCCGCAACCCGGCCACCATCGCCGACAACGTGGGCGACAACGTCGGCGACTGCGCCGGCATGGCTGCCGACCTCTTCGAGAGCTACGAGGTCACCCTCGTGGCCGCCATCATCCTCGGGGTTGCCGCCTTCGAGTCCATCGGCGCCAACCCCGCCCTGGGCCTCGTCTTCCCCCTGGCGGCACGGGCCATCGGGGTGCTCGCCTCCATCGCCGGGGTGTACGCCGTGCGGTCCCGCCCCGACGACCGCTCGCCCCTCTCGCCCATCAACCGGGGCTTCCTCACCGCCGGCGTGCTCACCGTGGTCGGCACCCTGGCCCTGGCCCTGGCCTACGTGGGCAACCGGGCCGTGGTCGACGGTGCCCCGTTCGGCGAGGGGTGGCGGGTGTTCGCCGCCGTCGTGGCCGGCCTCGTGCTGGCCCAGGTGGCGAGCCGCCTCACCGAGCACTTCACCTCCACCGAGACCGCTCCAGTGCGCGAGATCGCCGCCGCCACCGGCACCGGTCCCGCCACCACCGTGCTGGCCGGCATCGCCTCGGGCCTGGAGTCCTCGGTGTGGGCCGTGGTGGCCATCGCCGGCGCCCTGGGGGTGGCCGTGGCCCTCGGTGGGGGCAACGTGCAGTTCTCCCTCTACCTCGTGTCGCTCACCGGGATGGGCATGCTCGCCACCACCGGGGTGGTGGTCTCCGAGGACACCTTCGGGCCGGTGGCCGACAACGCCGCCGGGATCGCCGAGATGTCCGGGGAGTTCGAGGGTGAGCCCGCGCGGATCATGGTGACCCTCGACGCCGCCGGCAACACCACGAAGGCGGTCACGAAGGGCTTCGCCATCGGCTCGGCCGTCATCGCCGCCGTCGCCCTCTTCGCCTCCTACATCGAGACCATCGGCTCGGAGCTGGGCCTGGGCCTCGAGGGCTCGGACCTCTTCGCCCACCCCGCCACCCAGATCAACGTGGCCGACCCCAAGGTGTTCGTGGGCCTGCTCATCGGGGGGTCGGTGGCCTTCCTCTTCAGCGGGCTCGCCATCCGGGCCGTGGGGCGCTCGGCCGGCACCGTCGTCGAGGAGGTCCGTCGCCAGTTCGCCGACGGCGCCATCATGGCCGGCACCCGCCAGCCCGACCACGGCCCGGTCATCGACATCTGCACCGCCGCCTCGCTCCGGGAGCTGGCCACGCCCGCCCTGCTGGCCGTGCTCACCCCGGTCATCATCGGCTTCGGCGTGAGCTACCTGGCCCTCGGCGGCTTCCTCGCCGCCGCCATCCTCACCGGCCAGCTCATGGCCAACTTCCTCTCCAACAGCGGGGGGGCGTGGGACAACGCCAAGAAGTACATCGAGGACGGCCACCACGGGGGCAAGGGGTCCGAGGCCCACAAGGCGGCGGTGATCGGCGACACCGTGGGCGATCCCTTCAAGGACACCGCCGGGCCGGCGCTCAACCCCCTCATCAAGGTGATGAACCTCGTCTCCCTCCTCGTGCTCCCCGCCGTCATCAGCCTGCGCGACGACCCCGTCCGCTACGTCATCGCCCTCGGCGCCCTGGCCGTGCTGGGGGTGGCGGTGGCCTGGTCGAAGCGAGGGGTGACCACCCCGGCGGGCGCCGACCTCGCCGAAGCGCCGGCGGCCGCCGGCACCGACGGGCCCGGCGCCAGGGGCAGCGGGCTCGGGGCGCCGGCGACCTCGGGCTGAGGGGCGGCCCGGCCCGGCTGTGCCGCTAGGGGGCGGCCACGAGCTCGGGCGCCGGCGGCCCCGAGCCCGGGCTCGGTGACGGACCGGGCTCGGTGAGCGCCGCCACCATGGCGGCGAACTGCTCGTGGTCGGGGCCCACGGCCGGCTCGGCGTCGGGCACCGAGGCCACCACCTCGAGGAAGCGCTCGAGGGAGGTCCCGCTGGCCACGGGCAAGTGGGAGGAGTAGATGCGGGTGGGCCGGAGCCGGCGCACGCCCTCGAGGACGGCGGCGAAGCGGTCCCGGTCGAGGAGGTGGGCCCAGGGCGAGTCCGCCGCGGCCCACGCCCGCATGCCCCCGGCCAGCACCTCGGCCGGGACCTCGGCGGCGTTCTGGGTGGGTTCGGGCAGCAGGGCCCCGAAGGAGTCGACGCTGAAGAGCGCCCCCGTGGCCTCGTCGAGCAGGCCCGTGGACAGCGGGTTGTCGAACAGGGGCGGCGCTACCGCCCGCAGGGTCCGGTCGCCCACCCCGAGGCGGTCGCCGGCCCGGATGGCGTGGACCCGATCGAGGGGCACCGGCCACCACGAGGCCATGCGTAGGGCGGCCAGGCCATGGGTCACGAGGCGGGCCCGGGGGGCCGCCTCGAGCACCCGCTGGAGGTTGCCGGTGTGGTCGGCGTCGTCGTGGGTGAGCCACACCCACCGCAGGTCGCGGGGGTCGATGACGGAGGCGAGGGCGTCCATGAACCCGTCGCCCTCGACGGCCAGCCCCGAGTCCACGAGCACGGGCTCGGAGGCCCGCAGGACGTAGGCGTTCACGGGCAGGACGCCGGCGCCGGGGATGGGGACGCTAGTGGGCAGGACGGCGACGTCGCCGTCTCCCCCTTGGTAGGGCGCGTCCATCACCGGGCTCGGGGGGTGGCGGGCATTGTGGGGGTCAGCATGGTCACGTACCTCCTGGGTATCGGCTCGTGGGCCTCTGGTCCGGTTCGGCTGGTCCGCTCCGGCTCCATGCCCCAGAGGCGTTCAAGCCCGGCCTGTCCCGTTCAGTCGGGGATGAACGACCACCGCACGCCGGGATCCTCGCCGGGCTCGTAGGCGCAGTAGAGCCCGGTGCGGAGGGAGGCGTCGAGGGCGAGGCCGGCCTCGGGGAGCAGCGCCGTGATCCGGGCGGTGGCGGCTCGCAGGGCGCGGGTGACGTTGAGCCGCGCCCGCTCGGCCGCCGACGACGCCCGCCGGTCCCGACCGCCGAGGCCGAAGGCTCGGGTGAGCTCGGTCACGAGGCCGTCGAGCTCGGCCTCGAGGGCCTCGGCCCGCCCGTCGGCCCCCGAGGCCAGGGCGTCGTCGACCTCGGACCGCAAGGCCTCGATGCGGTGCCGGTAGGCGGCCCGGGCCCGGGCATCCGAGAGCGCCCCGGCGTCGCCGAGGCGGCGGCGGTCGAGGCCCTCGCCGGCGGGGGCCACCCCCTCGACCCGGTCCACCAGGTCGAGGGCATGGCGCTCCACCCCCGGGTCGGCCACGAGGTCGGCCAGGTAGCGCAGGCCCTTGGTGTCGCCCACCCGGGCCCGGCTGCCGGCGTGGTCGAGCACCCAGCCCCGAGCCTCCCGGCGCAACGTGGCCCGCGAGGCCGCACCACCCCCACCTCCGCCGCCGGCGTGCCCGGTGGCCACCCGGCCGAGGAGCTCGGCGGTCCCGGGCGGGGCCACGACGTCGAGGCCGTCCAAGGCTGCCGCCGCCCGGGACGCCTCCACGGCTGCCGCCGCCCGGTTGCCGGCCCGGTGGTGGAGGCGCACGAGCTCGAGGAGGAGCGTGGCCCGCAGCAGGGGCAGGCCGGCCGGGGGGAGCAGCTCTAGGGCCTCCTCCACCGTGCCGATGGCGGCGGCGGCCTCCCCCTGGGCCTCGAGGACGCGGGCCCGGACGGCCGCCACCCGGGCCGCCAGCCCCGGCACCGCCAGACCGGCGGTGCGGGCCACGAGGTCGGTGCAGGCGGCGGCGGCGGCCTCGACGTCGCCCACCGCCAGCTCGGCGTCCACGAGCACGGCCAACAGCTCGGCCGAACGCAGGCGGTCCCCGGCCAGGGCTCGCAGTCCCCGAACGGCGGTGGCCCGGGCCAGGTCGTGGTCGCCTCGGGCCAGGTGGAGGCGGGCGGCGGGGAGCAGGGCCTGGACGTGGCCGTCCTTGCCGAGCAGGAGGACCTCGGCCTCGGCCAGGCGGCCCTGGCGGATGCGCAGCTCGGCCAGGGCGATGGCGGGGTGCCAGCTCGGTAGCCGGGTCGCGGTCTCGACCTCCTCGATGGCCCGGAGGAGCAGGGCCTCGGCCTCGCCCCACCGGCCGAGCTCGCACAGGGCGGCGGCGTGGACGCTGTCGCAATGGCTGCGCACGAGCGCCGGCGCTCCGGGCTCGAGGCCCAGGAGGCCTCGCCGCCGGAGGGCGTCGGCCCAGGCCGAGGCCCGGTCGAAGTCGGCGGCGTGATAGCAGGCGGTGAGGAACGAGCACACCGACCGACCGGCCACCTCGTCGTCGTCAGCGGGGCCGCAGGCCAGGGCCATGGCCTCGTCGAGCATGGCCATGCCCTCGGTCACCCGGCCCGCCTGGACCCGGGCCAGGCCGGCGTCGGCCAGGGCCTTCGTCTCGAGGTTCACGTCGTCGAAGCGGCGGGCCAGGTCCAGGGCCAGGTCGGCCGAGTCGGCCAGCGCCCGGGGGTCCTCCACGTCGCAGCCCATCTCCGCCACCGCCACCCAGCCCTGCTCGACGCAGGGCTCCTCGCCGGCCACGAGCCGCCGGGCCCGCCGGAACCAGGCCCGGGCGGCGGTGAGGTTGCCCTGGGCCATGGCGTAGAGGTCACCGAGCTCGGCGCAGGCCATGGCCGCCCGGCACCGCTCCCCGGCGGCGGAGAGGGTGCGGATGGCCTGGGACAGGTGGACCACGGCCCCGTCGACGTCACCACCCTGCACCGCCGAGCGGGCCAGCTCCAGCTCCGGGCCGGCATCGGCCCCGGCGTCCCCCACCCGCCCATGATGGCCCAGGCCGGACCGGCGGAGGCCGGCTCCGGGGAGCGGGGTCGGCGGTCAGGCCGCCTCGTCGCGGATGGCCGACACCTCGAGCTCGAGGGTGACGTCCTCGCTCACGAGGACCCCCCCTGCCTCGAGGGCGGCGTTCCAGCTCACCCCCCAGTCCTTGCGGTTGATGCGGGCCTGGCCCTCGAGGCCGATCCGGGCGTTGCCGAAGGGGTCGACGGCATCGCCCTCCTAGTCGACGTCGATGGTGACCGGCTTCGTCACGCCCTTGAGGGCGAGGTCCCCGTGCAGGCGGTAGTGCTGGGGGCCAGCCGGCTCGACCGAGGTGGAGGAGAAGGTGATCTCGGGGTATCGCTCCATGTCGAAGAAGTCGTTGCTGCGCAGGTGGGCGTCGCGGTCGGGGTTGCGGGTGTTGATGCTGTCGGCTCGGATCCGCAGCTCGAGGTGGGAGCGGGAGGGGTCCTCGGCGTCGAAGTAGCCGTGGCCCTCGAAGTCGTCGAAGGCGCCCCTGACCTTGGTGACCATGGCGTGGCGGGCGACGAAGCCGATGCGGCTATGGGCCGGATCGATGGTGTAGCTCCCGGTGAGCTGGTCGGTGTTGGTGGCGGCGGTGGTGGCCATCGTGCCTCCTCTGGGTCGCGGACGTGCCCTCGGTCATCTCGTCGATGCTGCAACTACCTCGAACGCGAGGGTCGGCGTGGCTGTTCCTACCCGGGTAGGTGATGGGGGGAACCGAGCGGAAGGAGCCGCCATGGACGAGCTGGGCGCGAGCTGGACCGACTTGGGCCTCACGGCCCTCACCGCCACCGCCGTCTACGTGGCCATGCTCGTGCTGAGCCGGCTCTTCGGCCAGCGCCAGTTCAGCCGCCTCACCACCTACGACCTCCCGTTCCTGCTCACCGTGGGGGCCCTGGTGGGCCGGGTCGTGCTCGTGCGGACGAGCATCGTCGGGGCCGTGGCCGGGATGACCATGCTCTTCGTCCTCCACGCCGCCACCGGCTGGCTCCACCACCACGTCGGCCTCGTGCACCGCGCCATCCAGAACCGGCCCATCCTCCTCGTGGCCGGGGGGCAGGTGCTCGACGAGGGGCTCCGCCGGGCCCGGGTGAGCGTCCTCGAGCTCCACGAGAACCTGCGCCGGGCGGGGCTGGGCCGCTTCGAGGACGTGGAGGCGGCGATCATGGAGCGAACCGGCGACATCAGCATCCTGTCCCGGGGCCAGGTCGCCGATCCCCAGGTCTTCACCGACGTCCGGGGTGCCGAGCACCTGCCGTGGGGGCCCGGTGCCGGGGGTCAGGGTCCGTCGCCGGCCACCACCTCGGCCAGGTGACGGGCCCGGCGCTGGGTTCCGTGGCCGATCTGGGTGCGGCACGAGAAGCCGTCGGCCACCACCAGGGTGGCCGGCGAGGCCCGGCGCACCGCCGGCAGGAGGGCCTGCTCGCCGATGGCCATCGAGAGGTCGTGGTGGCCGGCCTCGAAGCCCCACGACCCGGCCAGGCCGCAGCACCCCCCGGTGAGCACCTCCACGTCGAGGCCCATGGCCTCGAGGACCTGACGGTCCGCCCCGATGCCCCCGGTCGCCTTCTGGTGGCAGTGGCCCCAGAGGACGGCGTCGCCGCCCCGGCGGCCCACGTCGAGGTCCCGGGCGGCGAGGAACTCGGCGAAGTGGAAGACGTTGGCCCGGAGGCGGGCCCCGTCGTCGTCGTGGGGCAGGAGCTTGGCCAGCTCGTCCTTGAACACCGCCGTGCAACTGGGCTCGAGGCCCACCACCGGCGTCCCCCGGCGCACCTCGGTCCGCAGGGCGTCGAGGCTGCGCCGCAGGTAGCGCTCGGCCGATCCCAGCAGGCCGTAGTCGTAGAGGGGACGGCCGCAGCACACCGGGCCCTCGGGCATCACCACCTCCAGCCCGGCTCCCTCGAGCACGCCCACGGCGGCCCGGCCGGCATCGACGTGGAAGCGGTTCGTGAACGTGTCGGGCCAGAGCACCACCCGGGGGCCGCCCCGGTTGGCCGGGGTCCGGGCCGCGAACCAGTCCTGGAGGCTGCGGGGGGCGAGGGTGGGCAGGCGGCGCCGGGGGGTGGCGCCGGCCGCCCGCATGAGGACCCCGCCCACCACCGGCGCCCCAGCCAGGGCGTTCACCACCCCTGGCGCCCGCCCGGCGAGGCGCAGGGCCTTGTCGATGTAGCCGAAGGCGTAGGCGTGGCGCGGTCGCAGCCGCCCCTTCCAGTGGTGGTGGAGGAACTCCGCCTTGTAGGTGGGCATGTCGACGTTCACCGGGCAGTCGTTCGTGCACCCTTTGCAGGCCAGGCAGAGGTCGAGGGACTCGGCCACCGCCGGGCTGCGCCAGCCCTCGGTGACGAGCTCGCCCTGGAGCATCTCGAAGAGGAGCCGAGCCCGGCCCCGGGTCGTGTGCTGCTCCTCCCGGGTGACCATGAAGCTCGGGCACATCACGTCGACCCCGTCGGGCTGGCGGCACTTGCCCACCCCCACGCACCGGACCGTGGCCTGGGCGAAGTCGTCGCCGTCGTGGATCCACCGGAACCGGGTCGGGGGGCGGGGCGGGTTGTAGTCGGGACCGAGCCGCAGGTCGGCGTCGAGGGGGCGGGCGTCGACCACCTTGCCCGGGTTCATGCGGTTCCGGGGATCCCAGATCCTCTTGAACTCCCGGAAGGCGTCCATGAGCTCGGGGCCGTACATGCGGGGGAGGAGCTCGCCCCGCTGCTGGCCGTCGCCGTGCTCGCCCGACAGGGACCCGCCGTAGGAGACGACGAGGTCGGCGGCCTCCTCCATGAAGCGCCGGTACCGGGTCAGCCCGCCGGGGGTGCGCAGGTCGAAGTCGATGCGGGAGTGGATGCAGCCGTCACCCAGGTGGCCGTAGAAGGCGCCGTGGAAGCCGTAGCGCTCGTAGAGGCGCCCGAGGTCGGTGAGGTAGGGCTCCACCACCGAGGGGTCGACGGCGGAGTCCTCCCACCCCGGCCAGTGGGCACCCGTGCCGTCGGGGGGGAAGGCGGTGGCTCCCAGCCCCGCCTCCCTCACCTCCCACAGCCGCGCCTCCTGGACGGGGTCGTCGAAGACCCGGGTGCCGCACGGCGGCCGGCCGTGCCCCTCGAGGCGCTCGGCCACCTCACGGGCGGCGGCGTCGGCCTCGGCCGTGGTCTCGCCCCCGACCTCGACGAGCACCCAGGCCTCGCCCTCGGGTAGCAGGGAGAGCTCGTCGGGGTGCATGTGGAGGGCGACCTCGTTGTGGTGGAGACGGCCGTCCACCGCCTCGCAGGCCAGCGGCCGGTGCTCGAGGATCTCGCCGAGGTGGCGGGCGACGGCGAAGATGGACTCGTAGCCGACCACGAGCAGGGTGCGGGCCCGGGGGGCGGGGAGGAGGGCCAGGGTGGCCTCGAGCACGGTGACGCACGTGCCCTCGGTGCCGACGAGGGCCCGGGCCACGTCGAAGCCCCGCTCGGGGAGGAGCTCGTCGATGTTGTAGCCCGACACCCGGCGGGGGATGTCGACGAAGCGCTCGCGGATGACCGCCGCGTAGCGGTCGCGCAGCCGGCGCAGGTCGCCGTAGATCTGGCCCCGCCGGCCGCCGGCGGCCACGATGGCGGCGAGGTCGTCCTCCGGGGTGGGGCCCACCCGCAGGCGCAGGCCGTCGTAGGTGAGCACCTCGAGGGTGGCGACGTTGTCGGAGGTCCGCGAGCCGCCCCCGGCGAAGCGGGCGTGGAGGGAGTGGACGCCGCAGGAGTTGTTGCCCACGTTCCCGCCGATGGTGCAGTAGGCGTGGGTCGAGGGGTCGGGCCCGAACACCAGCCCGTGGGCCTTGGCGTGCTCGTTCACCACGTCGTTGATGGCTCCCGGCTCGACCCGGGCCTGCCGCCGCTCGACGTCGATGTCGAGGACGTGGTGCAGGTACTTGGAGAAGTCGATGACGACGGCGTGGTTCACGGTCTCGCCCGAGAGCGAGGTCCCCGCCCCCCGGCACAGCACCGGTGCGTCGTGGGCCGCGCACACCTCGTGGGTGGCCACGACGTCGTCGATGGTGCGGGGGACGACCACCCCGATGGGGGGCATGCGGAAGTTCGAGGCGTCGGTGGCGTAGAGGGCGCGGGAACCGTCGTCGAAGCGCACCTCGCCCCCCACGGCGCGCCGGAGGTCCTCGGCGAGGGCTTCGGGCCTCACGAGACGGCGAGGCGCTCGACGTCGGGCCGGCGCAGCGCCACGCCCAGGCCCGGCGCGTCGGGGTCGGGCCGCAGCCGACCGCCCCGGGGCTCGAGCCAGCCCTCGAAGAACCGGCGTTCGATGCGAACATGGTCGTGGAACCACTCGAGGTGGCGCAGGCGCCGGGTTGCGCACCCGGCGTGGGCGCTGAGCAGCGGCGCCGTGTGGGCCGAGAGGTCGAGGTGGTGGGCTTCGGCCAGGGTGGCCACCTGGGCGAAGCCGGTGAACCCGCCGCAGCGGGTGACGTCGGCCTGGGGGCAGTCGACCGCCTCGTCGGCGAGGAGGTCGCGGAAGTACCAGGGGTCCCAGCCGTACTCGCCGGCCGAGACCTCCATGCCCGCCGGCACGCTGGCCCGGAGGCGGCGCAGCGAGGACCGGTCGTCGGCGGTGACCGGCTCCTCGAGCCAGGCCACGCCGTGCTCGGCGTAGCGCCGGGCCCAGCGCCGGGCCTGGGCGAAGGTGAAGGCCCCGTTGACGTCGACCATGAGCGTGGCGCCGCCCACCGCCGCCCGGGCGGCGGCGAGGCGGGCCGGGTCCTCGTCGGGGTGGCGGGCCACCTTCATCTTCACCGCCTCGAAGCCCTCGCCGGCCCAGGCGCCGAGCTGCTCGGCCACCTCGGGGGGCGAGTAGGTGCAGAACCCGCCGCTGCCGTAGGCGGCCACGTCGTCGTGGTGGCGGCCCAGGGCGTCGACGACGGCCACGCCCCGGCGGCGGGCGTAGAGGTCCCACAGGGCGATGTCGGCGGCCGACACGGCCATGGCGGCCAGGCCCTGGCGGCCGAGGTTGCGCAGGCCGGCCACCATGCGGGGCCACAGGGTGCGGGGGTCGTCGGTGCCGGCCCCCACCACGACCTCGGCCAGCTTCGAGGCGACGACCTCGGCCACGGCCCGGTGGCCGTAGGTCCAAACCCAGCCCCGTGGTCCCCTCGCGGCCGCCGGCCTCGACCACCACGATCGTGGTGGAGTCCCGGGCCAGCGTCCCGTCGGACTCGGGCCGGTCGGTGGGTACCTCGTAGGCCCGGGCCACGAGGGTGTCCACGCCACCCGGCTCCCCGTCGGGGGTCCCCGGGGCCTCGTCGAGGTCGGTCACGGCGGTCACGGGCGGAGCTCTTGGAGCTTCTCCTTGATGCCCTGGGTGATGATCCGCCGAGCCCCGGGATCGCCCTTGAGGATGGCCTTGGTGATGCTCTTGACCTGGTCGAGGTCGGTGTGGGGGGGGATGGGGGGCACCTCGGGGTCGACGATGGCGTCGACGACCACCGGCCGGTCCGAGGCGAAGGCCTGGGCCCAGGTGTCGGCGATGCCCCCGGGCTCGGTGATGCGCAGCCCCCCGAGGCCCAGCGACCGGGCGAATGCGGCGTAGTCGAAGGCCGGCAGGGTCTGGGAGGCCTCGAACTTCGTGATCTCGGACATGGCCCGCATCTCCCAGGTCACCTGGTTGAGGTCCTCGTTGTTGAGCACGAGGACGACGAGGCGGGGATCGGGCCACTCCTGCCAGTACCGGCTGATGGTGATGAGCTCGTTCATCCCGTTCATCTGCATGGCCCCGTCGCCCACGCAGGCCACCACCGGCCGGTCGGGGTGGCCGAACTTGGCCCCGATGGCGTAGGGGACGCCGGGGCCCATGGTGGCCAGGGTGCCCGAGAGCGAGCCCCGCATGGTCCCCCGGAACCGGAGGTCCCGGGCGTACCAGTTGGCGCTCGATCCCGAGTCCGAGGTCACGATGGCGTCGTCGGGGAGGTGGGCGGAGAGCTCCCAGAACACCCGCTGGGGGTTCACCGGCTCGGCATCGAGCATGGCCCGGCGCTCGAGCAGGCGCCACCAGTCGGCGATCTCGGCCCGCAGCTCCTCCTCCCAGGACCGGTCGGGCACCGGCTCGAGGAGCGGGAGGAGGGCCGCCAGGGTGGCTCGGGCGTCGCCCACGAGGTTGAGCTCCATGGGATAGCGGATCCCGATCATCGTGGGATCGATGTCGATCTGGATGCCGCGGGCCTGGCCGTAGTCGGGGAGGAACT
>Ga0187893_10006641_pt1 | contig 19610 bp, 14 predicted proteins | sample MA1701074metaG_FD_139574 | JGI IMG/M metagenome (GOLD analysis project Ga0187893, IMG submission 139574) | White microbial mat communities from a basaltic lava cave in the Kipuka Kanohina Cave System on the Island of Hawaii, USA - MA170107-4 metaG ... | reverse complement strand
GAGGTGCGCGGTGGCATGCTGCGACTCGAGGAGGTGTTCGGCGATGCGCTTCCGGCGCGTCGACATCTTCTCCCGTGTCTCGCGCGCGCCGTCGGACGCGCCGGCGGAAGGCGAAGCGCGCATCACCGGCGGCTGCGCGGGGGCGGCAGGCGCCGTTGCCTTCGCCTCGACCACGTCGGCCTTGCTTACCACGCCGCCGCGCCCCGTCCCCTGGACGCGCGACGCGTCGATGCCTCGTTCGGCGGCGAGGCGCTGGGCCGCTGGAGCAACCCGTTGCGCGGCCGCCGGAGCGGCCGGAGCGGGAACCGGAGTGGCCGCCGCGGCAGGTGACGAAGCGGGCGCCGGAGCGGCGCGACGGCTGTCCGCTGTCCGCTTTCCGCCTTCCGCGGCCGCGGTCTCGTCCACGTCCGCGAGCAGTTGGTCCAGCTTCACGACGTCGCCTTCCCTGGCATGGATCTTCTTCACCACGCCGCCCGTCACCGACGGCACCTCGACCGTGATCTTGTCGGTCTCGAGCTCGACCAGGGTGTCGCCGGGCGCAACCGCGTCGCCCTCCTGCCGCAGCCAGCGCGACACCGTTGCCTCGACGATGGACTCGCCCAGCGGTGGAACCTTGATCGACGTCATATGGGGGGCCGAAAAATATACATTCCACGCTGTGCGAGCACTCACGATCTCGGCGCACGGCGGGCTCGAGCAAGTCGAAGCGCGCGATGTGGTGGCGCCGGAGGTTCGCAACGCCACTGATGTGCGCGTTCGCGTCCGCGCGGCGGCGCTCAATCACATCGACCTCTTCGTCGTCGCCGGGCTGCCCGGCGTGACCATCGTGCCGCCATGGGTACTCTGCGCGGATGCGTGCGGCCATGTGGACGCCGTCGGCGCGGCGGTGCGAGGCGTGAAGACCGGCGACCTCGTCGTCCTCAATCCGGGGATCAGCGACGGCACGTGCACCTTCTGCCTGCAGGGTGAGCAGCCGTTGTGCCCGAAGTTCAAGCTGCTCGGCGAACACCTGCCCGGCACCGCGGCGGAGTTCGTCGTCGTGCCGGAAGCCAATGTTCGCGCGATCCCACCGTCCACTGATGTCGTGACTGCAGCCGCGTTTCCGCTCGCGACGCTGACCGCGTGGCGCATGGTGCGGACGCGCGCCAACGTGCAGGCCGGCGAGCGCGTGCTCATCTGGGGCATCGGTGGCGGTGTGGCGCTGGCCGCCCTCCAGGTGTGCCGGCAACTCGGGGCCGAGGTGTGGGTCGCATCGCGCGACGACGCCAAGCTGGCGCGCGCGCGCGACCTGGGAGCTGACCACGTGCTCAACTCCGATCGCGACGACGTGCCCGCGGCCATCCGAGCGGCGACCGGCAAGGCTGGTGTCGACGTCGTCGTCGACAACGTCGGCCAAGCGACCTGGGAGCGGTCGCTCAGGAGCCTCGGACGCCGGGGCCGGCTCGTGACCTGCGGCGCGACGAGCGGGGCGGTAGTGCAGACGGACGTCCGCCGCCTGTTCTGGAACCAGTGGTCGCTCCTTGGCTCCACCATGGGTAGCGACGCCGAGTTCGATGCCGTCATCGCCGAGCTGCGCGCGGGCCGTCTTGCGCCACCTGTGGACAGCACGTTTTCTCTCGATCGCGGACGCGACGCGTTCGAGCGGCTGCGGTCCGGCAAGCAGTTCGGCAAGGTGGTGCTGACGCTGTGAGCGCGGAGCAGGCGACCTACACGCCCGATGAGGAGCGCGCGCTGCGGGAGCGCGCGGCTCGAGGCGAGGCTGTCACGTGCCCGCGCGATGGCGCCGCGATGACGGTTCGCGACATCGGGGGCGGTTCGTTCGGCCTCGGCTACGCCCGGCGCCGCGAGTGGTTGCTCTGTCCCGCATGCCGCCGAAGCATCATCTTCGACCGCGCACGCGGCACCCGCACCTGACTCCTACGGCTCCAACCATGACCCTCCAGGAAACCGCGCAGCCGGGATTCTTCGAACGTCTTCGCGCCAGCTTCGGCGGCGTTTTCGGCGAGTTGATCCCGCTGATGCTCGCCGCGCTCGCCACAGTCGTCCTCGGCTACGTCGTGGCCAAGATTGCGGAACGGCTGACGGACAAGGCACTGAGGAAGGTGGGGCTCAACCGGCTGCTCGACCGGGCCGGAGTGCTCCAGGCCGTGGAGCGGTCCGGCGCGCGGCTCAATCCGACACGACTGCTGAGCGGCCTCGTCTTCTGGCTGCTGATGTTCGCGGTGATCCTCGCGGCGGCCAACGTGCTGGGCCTCGAGTCGGTCGCCGCCGTGTTCGGGAACCTCGTGGCCTACATCCCGAGCGTCATCGCCGCCGTCGTGATCATCCTCGTCGGCATCCTGCTGGGCCAGTTCGTCAGCGGCCTGATTGCCGCGAGCGTGGGACACCTGCAGGGCGGGCTGTTGCTGGCGCGGCTGGGGCTCGTCGGCGTCGTGGTGCTGGCGGTGTTCATGGCGCTGCAGGAGCTGGGCATCGCCAGCAGCATCGTGACGACCGCGTTCGCGATCCTGTTCGGCGCGATTGCGCTGGCGCTCGCCATCGCATTCGGGCTCGGTAACCGCGACCTGGCGGGCGAGATCACGCGCGAGTGGTACGAGGGCTACAAGGTGGCGCGCCGCGAGTCGCAGGCGCGGATGCGAGCCGTCGAGGACGACGAGGCGCCGGACCGCCCGGGCTAGCTGACCTGACGCCGACGGGCCACGAGCGCGCCGATGCCAAGTCCGGCGATCACGACGGCGATGCCTGCGCCGGCGTGCAAGGGGGGCAGCGTTGGCCCCGTCTCGAGCCCCGTTCCATACGAGGATCCGGCCCATGCGGCCGTCCATTCACCGAGGTCCCGGCCGGACGCTTCGCGGAACGCGTCGCTCACCGGCAGCGAAGACGTCCAGAAGCGCAGGAACCTCTCAGCCCCGAGGTCAGCGGCAATCGCGTGGAGGAGGTAGCGCTCGCGCGGGCCGAAGGCCTGCACCCCGTCCATGTTCGTCGTCAGGCCGACGGTCCAGAGGTTCGCGCGGTCGAATCGCAGCACGCGACCCGCGGGGGTGACCACCTGTTCCTCACACGCGGCCGTATTTCCGGCCGCGCACGCGTAGCCGCGCACGGTGAAGCTGTGTCGCAGCGGGAAGCCTGCCGCGCGCCCCCAGGCGTGGTACTGGCGGAAGTACCACGAGTCCGGCCGCCATAACGCCGGAGGCTGCTTGCCGAAGGACCAGCGCGCGTAGTGCCAGGCGCCGTCACGCAGCCACCTGTTGATTTCCGGTCCTGGCGTCCCGAAGGCCTGGTAGAACCCGCACGGCCCAAGCGCCTGCGCCGCGACATACTGCGCCGTCCAGGACGTTGCGCGCAGGATGGCCACGCACCGATCGCCGTCGCGCACTGGCATGACGTAGGTGATCAACCCCTCTCGCGTCGCCAGCTCCCCGCGAATGGTCTGCATCGTATCGCTCACGAAGACGACGTCCACCGGGTGACGCGCCGGCGCCGGCGCAAACGCCGATGCCAGCCGCTCGATGCGCGCAGCGTTCTGGCGCTGCCGGTCCGAGAGTCCGCCGCCCACCACAAAGCGCGTGTTCGGCGACGCCGGCACTCGCGCGAGGGCGCGTCGCACCGAGTCCGCGAGGCTCACGATCTGCAAGCGGAGCGCCGCCCGCTGCGCCGTGTTTTCGGCGCGGCGCAGTCGGCTGACCATCCGCTCGCGTTCCGTCCGCTGCCAGCGCGTCGACGGTTCGTCCAGTGTCAGCGCGAGCGATGCCACCACGAACGCGCCCGCGATCGCCGCGATAATCCAGCGCTCACCGGTCAGCGCCATCGGCTGCTCCTGAGGCTGAGGCCGGCGCAAATGCCGATCCAGAACAGGGACGCGGCGGCGATCGGCAAACTCAGCGCCTCCGATGGCGCTCGCGTTGTGCGCACCTTGTGCCGCCAAGCGCGGACGAGCGAGTCGAGCGGCACTCCCGCGGCGGCGGCGAGTCGTTGCGCCGGCGTCCCCGTGGCCGTGACGAGCCGCTCGTAGCCGCGCTCGCCGCCGAGCTGGATGGCGACGCTCGCGAGGCCGTGTCGATTGGCGTTCGGGACGGGCGAGTGCGTGCCCGGCACGACTTGCCCCCGAATCACCCCGATGCATGCGGAGTCGGCACCCGCCAGGCACTCCGCGGCGGCCGGCGTACCGGGTCCGCGTGAGGCGGCGACGTGATTCCGGACCCATGTCACCCGGTCCTCCGCGTCGTAATACTCGGTGGCAGGGTCAGCGACGGGTTCGAGCCCGAACATCCTCGCGCAAGCACGCACGTCACCCGCGTAGCACTGACGCACGATCGACGACGGGGCCGAGACCAGCTCGACCCGACGCCGGAGCCACTCAATCGTCGTCATCGTATCGGGCATCAGGGCGCCGCCACTCCAGTTCCGCATTGAGACGTCGATCGTGGCGGAAACCAGCGCCGTCGCGGTATGCTCGAAGAATTGGGCCAGCGCGAGCGTGTCCCGTGACACGACCTGATCCATCCGGTTACGCGTGCTCGGTCGATCCAGCCCGGCCTGGAGCAGGCGCGACAGCGAACCACTCTCGTAACTGCCGTAATAAGGCGCCACGACGAACCGCTCGGTCGCAATCCGGTCGGCCAGCGCGCCCACCCGCGACGCGAACCTGGCGCTGGCGCGGCGGGTCGCCGGTTCCACCAGGTCGCGGAGGCCCGGCTCGACCAGCACGCGCATCACGCCAATCGAGAGCGTTTCGTAGCGTCCCATGCTGCGCGTGACGCTGTCGTCGAACTGTCGGACGAGCCGCAAGGCCTCCATGTGACGTGCCACGATCGCGTCGACGCGCCGCGCCTGGGCGCGAAGGTCCGGCGCCATCGTTTGGGCGCCGGCCGCAGCGGACAACGCCAGCGCGACGATCACCCCGCGCATACTACGCATCCACCAGCATCCAGCGGCCGGCGAATACCGAAAGGATCCCCGGCTGAAACAACAGGAACTCGACTGCCTGGCCGAGCAGGTCGTAGTTGACGTCCAGCACAGCGATCAGGAATTGCGCGAGCAACACCGCCGCAACGGCGCCGAGCACCACGCCCGCAGTTTGCGGCGTGGCCGACGAGATCGCGAAAAAGATCGAATACGACACGAACGCCGCCAGCGCGAAGCGGAGCGTCAACGGCAGCGCGTACACGTGCAGACCTTCGGGCGTCACGTTGGACGCGGCGACGATGAGCGTGCCGACGAGCAACCCGACGACCGTGACGCCCATGAAGGCGGCGCCGGCGCCGTAGCGCATCGCCGCGTACCGCGCGCGCGTCACCGGAAGCGACAGCGCGTACGTATGGCGCCCCGCGTGGTCGGCTCCCCACGCCGCCATGGCGACGAGCAGGCCCGTCAGCGCGGCCAGGAGCGGGTACATCGCCCCGAAGGCCTGCATCGTCGACACGATGTCCATCGCGCCCCCCGACACGGCCATCATCCGCATGGCCGCGACCGGCAGGCCGAATGCGATCACGGTCGTGACGAGCACGAGGGTTCGCGTTTGCTTCCACTGGGACCAGAGAATTGCCTTGAACATGTCGTTCTCCTAGCTCGTCCGGCGTGCGGAGCGCAGCATTTCGACGAACCCTTCCTCGAGATCGAGATCCACGACTTCGCGCAGCGACGCGCCCACGGAACCGAAGTACTCCTGCATGGCCGGCGTCCAGCCGCTGACGAGCCAATGCTCCACCGCGCCGTTGCCGCGCTCGCGCGACATCAGCTTGAACGGCGCCCCCGACAGCACGTCCGGCGCGCCGGAAACGCGCAGCCGCTTCAGCCCGCTCCGGAAATCCTCCATCGGCATCTCCGACACCAGCTGGCCATCGTCCATCAGGCCCACCCAGTCGCAGATGCGCTCGAGCTCGTGCACCAGGTGGCTCGAGATCAGCACCGTGGCGGAACGGTCCGTGACGTACTGCAGGACCGCGGACAGGATGTCGCGCCGGACCACCGGGTCGAGCCCGTCCGTCGGCTCATCGAGGACGAGCAGGTCCGGCTGCTGCGCCAGCGCCAGCAACATCTGCAGCTTGCCGCCCTCGCCCTTGGAAAGCGTCCCCACCCGGCGCTCGCGCGCGAGTCCGAACTGCCGCACCAGGTCGTCGGCCCAGGCCTGGTTCCACGTGGGATAGAACGCGCCGTGGAAGCGCATGGCTTCGTCCACCGTGAGCGCCGGATACAAGTGCGGTCGCTCAGGCACGTAGCCGGTGCGCGCCAGCACGAAGGCGTACGAGTCCGGCATGCTGCTGCCGAGGATCGTGATCCGTCCGGCGTGCGGCCGGAGCAACCCGAGCAGCAGGCGGATGGTCGTCGTCTTGCCCGAGCCGTTGGGTCCGAGGAAGCCGTACACCGCCTTGTGCGGCACGTGCATGCTGAGCTGCGAAACCTGGAACCCCTTGCCGATCGCGTACTGCAGATCCTTGGTCTCGATGGTCAGTGTCATCGACCACCTCCTTTCCCGTCCTTCAGTTCCTGCTCCATGGCCGCGCGCAACTCCGCCGCCGTGATTCCCAGGCTCCCCGCCTCCGACAGCAGATCCCTCACGAGACGCCGCGCTTCCTTGTCGCGATCGCTCTTCTTGCGGTCGGTTGCCACGTTCTGCACGAATGTCCCGGCGCCCTGTTTGGTGCTCACGAGTCCCTCGACTTCGAGTTCGCGGTAGGCTTGCACGACGGTTGCCGGGTTGATGCGAAGCTGGCCGGCCAACTGGCGGACTGACGGCAACCCGTCGCCCGAGCGCAGCTCTCCCGACGCAATCGCAACCCGCAGGCGCGAGGCGATCTGGGCGTAAAGCGGCGTTGGGCTTCGCGCGTCGATGTGGTCAAACATTCCGTGCGGGAGCGTGGACTGTATCGGTGTAGTAGTACTGTATGTGTCTTCGTCGGCGCTGTCAATAGCGGGCTTTTCCAGCGGCTTGGGCGCTGCCAGCAGGCGACTTGCCTCGGGGCGGCGCCAGAACGGCGAGTTCCAGGTCGGCTCGGAGAGCCATTTGCGAACCGTGCGGTCGGCGACGTCGCGCCCGCGCAGTTCGCGTGCGGCGTTGCTCCGGGCGAACCAGGTGACGCCAAGGGCGCCGAGCGAAATGGCGGCGGCGATGCCGAGCGCGACCGGCGTCGCACCGAAGGCGCGCGCGTAGCCGAGCAGCGGAAGGACGACGAGCAGGACGGCGGCGATGGCAAACGAGCGCGTCGTTCGAAGCCCGCGAACGCTGGCGGGCAGCTGATCCCAGACATCGCCCTGACGGCGCAGGCCCGGAGGCCACCAACCGGCCCAGCGCTCCGGCGGTGCGAAGAGCAGTCGAACGGTCTGCTGGCGGTCGAGGCCGAACCGGCCGGCACTGGCGAGGAGCCACCACAGGCCACCCACCAGCAGCACCGGGGCGGCGCCAAGGACGGCGAGCGCCATCGGCGATCGGGGGTCGATTGCGGCCGCCGTCGCACCGTAGGCCGCGAGCAAGGCGAACGACCCCAGCGCAACCCGCACTCCGGACCCCGACAGGTGCTCGAGTTGCTCGGGCAGCTCGGCCACGGACGAGTCGCCGGCCTCCAGCGCCTGCCGGAACGCCTCGGCTGACGGCCACCGGCGCGCGGGGTCCTTGTCGAGGCAGCGCGTCACGGCCCACGTGAGGTCGATCGGTGCGTCCGGGGCGATGCCGGCGAGCGGGGGCGGGTCCTGCATCACGTGCCGCCGCATCACGTCCTGCGCGTTGGTGCCCTCGATGGGCAACCGGCCGCTCACCATGCGGTAGCCGATGACGCCGAGCGAGTAGAGGTCGCTGCGTCCGTCGATGACGCTGTCGCCGGCGGCCTGCTCGGGGCTCATGTAGAGCGGCGTGCCCACGATCATGCCAGTCTGCGTGAGCGTCTGCTGCGTGGCCTGCACCTTGGCGATGCCGAAGTCGGTGAGGACCGCGCGACGCGTCTCGCGCTCGATCATGATGTTGTCGGGCTTCACGTCGCGGTGGACGATGCCGCTGCGGTGCGCGTAGTCGAGCGCATCGGCGACTTCCACGAGGATGCGTCGGGCTTCGTCGCGATCCATCCGCGGCGTCCGTTCCAGCAGGGCCTCGAGGGACTCGCCCTCGACGAAGCCCATGATATAGAAGAGGGTGTCGCCGGCCTGCCCGAACGAGTACAGCGGCACGATGTGGGCGTGCATCAGCCTGGCGGCGGTCCGCGCCTCGCGGATGAAGCGTTCGCGCGTGTCGGCCGACAGGACCTCGCTGCGGAGCACCTTGATGGCGACGAGGCGCTCGAGGAGGCGCTCGCGGGCGAGGTACACGGTGCCGGCGCCGCCCTGGCCGAGGAGCCGGATGATCTCGTACTGGGCGCCCAGCGTTTGTTCGAGCAGCCGCCGTTTGGGATCGTCCGTGGCTGTTTCGGGCGCCTTTTCGGTCATCCGCTGAAGGTCCGCGCCGGTGAGAAAGGCGTCAAGCAACTACTCGGTTCCTGTCGGCGGCTGTTTAACGCACCTCCGAACGCAGGCTCAAGGCGCCACTAGCTCAGCGGAACAACAAGTGCTGCGAAGATTTCAGCAGCCTGCTGCTCTTTCTTAACAGGTCTTAAGACTTCATAAACTGACGTTTCTCCTCACATTGGCGAAGCCCATAGTAGCAAAGTTTAAGCTTGACAGACCGTGTTGGGGGGGGGTAGCGTCTGTTGGGCACCAAGCGCACCAACCACTGGACGATACCCGTTCCGACGGAGGAACCAACATGCGATCCCAGCCTGGCGGCAGCGTCGCTCTAATACTTGCACTGGCCGCGTCATTGGCCATAGGCTGCGAGCGCACACCAACCGGTGAGGAGGCCCCGCTGATCGGAGCAAGCGCTCGAACTCGCGAAGCAACCAAGGCTTTCCGGCACTCGGGGGCCGGGTACGCCCACGAGGTTGCGTCTGTGGCGATCGACTACTCCGGAATGTTCTACTCCGCACCCGGTGAGATCACGGTACTGATGAAAAACCTTGGCCGACGTGCTGTGGCGGAGTCCCGAGTACGACAAATACTTGCTCGGAGTCGCCGGAGAGGCCACGTGCGCATCGTTGTCGCTCCCGCGAAGTTCTCGTACGAAGAGCTCGACGAGTGGAGAGACCGCATTTTCCAATCTTGGGAGGCTGCGCGCCAATTCGTCGGCCTCGCCATCGACGAGCGCGCCAACAAGGTTGAGATCGAGGTCTTGCCACAAGCGGACCAAATCCAACTGCGCTCGCGAGTGATCGCCCTGGGCGTTCCGGCGGACGCCTTTTCGATCGTCGCCGGATCTCGGACTCGCGAAAACGCTGACACAACTCTCTTACAGCGTCATCGTCCCATTCGCGGTGGCCTTCACTTTGGACCGACCGGGTGCACTCTGGGTCCACTGGCAAAATGGGGTAGCGATACCGTCGTGCTGATTTCGAGTCACTGCTCCGAGCTCAAGTGGAGCGCCGATCCATCGAATACCTTCTTGCGACAACCGTACTTTGGCCCGGCGTGGGGTCGGGAGATCCACGACAAGAACGGTTGGAAGTGCCACTTCTTGTGGTGGGACCGTTGTCGAAAGGCGGAGGTAGCCGCGTATCAAGTGGCGAGTGTGGACTTGGAACAGGGAGAATCGCAGCGGTATGCATTTGGCGAGCTCGTGCGCCCAATAAACCGAGTGAGCGGGCCAGGTCTGACGTTGGGTAGCAAGAAGATTGATGTGGCGAACCCACTGGTAATCGACGGTGTAGCAGAAGACGTCATCGTGGGCGAGGCCATCGACAAAATCGGAACGAACACGGGCTGGACGTTTGGCGAGGTCACCAACGCTTGCTCGCAAAGGCTTGTCTACGTAGCGAACTCGGTGCCAGTCGACCACGGGCGGTACGTAGAATGTATGGTTTTGACCGACTACAACTCGAAATCAGGCGATAGTGGCGGACCTGTCTTCATCTACAACGGGGGCTCGTCGGTCACGATTCTCGGCGTGAACTTCGGCAACTACAACCCCAACGGCGACGCTCATGCGGAGCATACTGGGATCTTCTCGAAAATCTCATACATCAGACTCGACATGTCCGCGGCGCCCCTCACCTTTTTTCCTCCAGCTGGCGGAGGAGGGGGAGGATGGCAGAGCCATAGTGCGACCATCATCGGACCCGAGTCCGTTCGACCAAACGCTTCATGCACTTGGTCGCTGACGAGTACAGTAGCTGATCCGAGCATCGAGTGGCGCGTCGACGACGAACCGGTTGGAACGGACGCCTCCTTCACTTTCGCGGGTGCACAGTCCTTCCGGATTGACCTTGTCGTTTGGAACGTGGCGGCGGGTGCGTGGACCACTGCTAGCAAGAACGTCTCGGTTTCCTCGGAGGCTAGCGAGTGTTTCATCGAGTAAGGATCCAAGCTCGCGTGGTCGTTCTAATGCTGATCGTCGCCGCAACAGGTGCTGGCGGCCAATGGTTCGGAGTGTCGGCCAGCGGCAGCCTGGCGTGGCAGGAGTTCGAAGGCCTACCGGCAGCATCATCCCCCCCTTCGCACCGCTCTGCGTATGGTGTCGGATTGGTTGCAGGTATCCCTCTCAGGCAGTGGCTGGGCGTGGAAAGCGGCGTGTGGGTTGTTGAAAAGGGGCACCAGAACCTTTCGCTGAAGTACCTGGAGCTGCCGGTTCTAGCAGAAGTGTCAGGTCCAGTTGCGGCTGGCGCGCTCAGGGTCGGGGTCAGGTTTGGCGTCGCCGGAGCAGTTCGTCTGTCGCGTGACTCAGCGACAGCAACGGCGGATATCGCGGGCGTCGTGGGGGTCGCCATTCATGCCCCGCGAAGCCGCTATCCGGTTGCCCTCGAGCTACGAACAACCAGGGGTCAACGCAATGCGGGGAGTAGCGCGGCGATTCGGCGAACGAACAAGACATTTGGTCTGGTCGCCACGATGTTCTTTGGCTCTTGAGCCGAATTCACGCGGCCTGCCATCGCGAATGACCCTGGCCCAAATCTAGCCACTTGTCACAAACCTGATGCGATAAACGGATGTCTACACGCCTTAAAATGTTGTCTGGCAGCGAGTTAGGGCGATTCACCCTCGTTGATTGCGGACGGGCCCGAGGCTAATTTTCGACGTTCCCAAGGTGATCGCTGACGCGACTCCGCCACCACTGCCATGGCCGCCCCGAACAACCGCGAACGCATCCTTCCGCGACTGATCGACGACGAGATCAAAGAGTCGTTCATCAACTACTCGATGTCGGTCATCGTGTCGCGCGCGCTGCCCGATGTGCGCGACGGACTGAAGCCGGTGCATCGCCGCGTGCTGTACGCGATGAACGAACTGGGCCTCGTGCCCGGTCGGCCGTACAAGAAGTCGGCGACGGTGGTGGGCGACGTGCTCGGCAAGTATCACCCGCACGGCGATTCGAGCGTCTATGACGCGCTCGTCCGCATGGTGCAGGACTTCTCGCTGCGCTATCCGCTGATCGACGGGCAAGGAAACTTCGGTTCAGTCGAGGGCGATCCTGCGGCGGCCTATCGCTACACCGAAGCGCGCCTCACGCCGATCGCGATCGAGCTGCTGGGCGACATCGACAAGAACACCGTCGATTTCGTGCCGAACTTCGACGACCGGCTTCAGGAGCCGAGCGTCCTGCCGAGCGGCATCCCGAACCTGATCGTCAACGGGTCGAGCGGCATCGCGGTGGGCATGGCGACGAACATCCCGCCGCACAACCTGCGCGAGATCGTCAGCGCGATCCTCGCGATGATCGACGACGCCGACCTCTCGGCGGCCGACCTCCGCAAGATCGTGAAGGGCCCGGATTTCCCGACCGCCGGCTTCATCTACGGGCGCGCCGGGATCAAGGATTACCAGGAGACGGGCCGCGGCCGCATCGTGATGCGCGCCCGCGCCGTGATCGAGGAAAAGGAGCGCAGCGGCAAGTCGCAGATCGTGGTCTCGGAGATACCGTACCAGGTCAACAGCGCCAAGCTGATCGAGGACATCGCGAACCTGGTTCGCGACAAGAAGCTGGACGGCATCAGCGACCTGCGGAACGAGTCGGACCGCGACGGCCTGCGCATCGTGATCGAACTCAAGCGCGACGCGATCCCGAAGGTGGTGCTGAACCAGCTCTACAAGCACACGGCGATGCAGTCGACGTTCGGCGTGATCATGCTGGCGCTGGTGCCGGACGCGCAGACGGGCCGCCTGGTGCCGAAGGTGATGCCGCTCAAGGAGGTGCTGGAGCACTACATCGCGCACCGGCACGAGGTCATCGTGCGGCGCGCGCAGCACGAACTGGACAAGGCGCTGGAGCGCGAGCACATCGCCGAAGGCCTCAAGATCGCCGTCGACAACATCGACGAGGTCATCAAGGTCATCAAGAAGTCCGAGGATCCCAGCGCGGCGAGCGCGCAGCTCCAGAAGAAGTTCAAGCTTTCGGAGCGCCAGGCAAAGGCGATCCTCGAGATGCGCCTGGCCAAGCTCACCGGCCTCGAGATCGAGAAGCTGGAGGCCGAGCTCAAGGAAATCCGCGCGTTCATCAAGGAGCTGAAGGAACTGCTCGGTTCCAAGCCGAAGCGGATGAAGTTGATGAAGTCGGAGCTGACGGAAGTGGCCCGGAAGTACGGCGACGACCGGCGTTCGGAGATCATCAGCGACGAAGGCGAATTCACGGTCGAGGACCTGATCGCCGAAGAGGACATGGTCGTCACCATTTCCCACTCCGGCTACATCAAGCGCACGTCAGTGTCGAACTACAAGCGGCAGCGGCGCGGCGGGAAGGGTCTCAACGGGCAGAACCTGAAGGACGAGGATTTCGTCGAGCACCTCTTCATCGCCTCGACGCACGATTACATCCTGTTCTTCACCGACGACGGCCGCTGCTTCTGGCTCAAGGTGCACGAGATTCCGCAACTGGGCCGCGCCACGAAGGGCAAGCCGATCGTCAACATGATCAACGTGAGCGCCGAGACGCAGGTGCGGGCCATGGTGCCGGTGCGCGCGTTCTCGGAGGAGCAGTTCCTGCTCTTCGCCACCAGGAACGGCACCGTGAAGAAGACGCGCCTGTCCGAGTACTCGAACCCGCGCTCCACCGGCATCAAGGCCGTCAAGATCGAGGACGGCGACGAGTTGATGGACGTCCAGATCACGAGCGGCTCCAACGACATCGTGCTGGCGACGAAGTTCGGCATGTCGATCCGGTTCCACGAGCAGGACGTGCGCGAGATGGGTCGCGACACGACCGGCGTGAAGGGCATCGAGATCGAGAAGAAGGACGAGGTGATCGGCATGGTGGTCGTGCGCCGCGACGCCACGCTCCTGGTCGTCACCGAACGCGGCATGGGCAAGTGCTCGCCGATCGACGAGTACCGTGTCCAGAAGCGCGGCGGCAAGGGAATCATCACGGTCAACCGCACCGACAAGACGGGCGACGCCGTGGCCATCAAGGAAGTGCTCACGGACGACGAACTGATGGTGATCACGAAGGGCGGCATGGTGATTCGCATGCCCGTGAAGGGCATTCGCGTCTCCGGCCGGAACACGCAGGGCGTGCGGCTCGTGGATCTGGAGGCGTCGGATCGCGTGATCGACGTCGCCCGCGTTGTGCCGGAGGACGAGGAAGAGGGCGCCGAGGAAGAAGTCGGAGCGGAAGCGGAGTAGGCGGGCGACTCGTCGCGAGTCGATCGTCACGCGCTCCAGAGCTTCGGCAGTTCCGTCACGACCGTCCACAGCCCCATCGCGGCCATCGCCACGGCGACGGCCGCTCCGCTCCACGTCAGCCATTCCGGGTGGCGATAGGCGCCCACGATGGCCGTGCGGCGCGCGGCCACCAGCATGGCGCCAAGGGACAGTGGCAGAATGAGGGCGTTGATCGCCCCGACGGCCACCAGGACCTTGACGGGCCTTCCGACGGCCAGAAACACGGCCGTCGACAGCACCACAAACGCGATCGTGGCCGCACGCCAACGCGCCTCGACTGATGCGTGCAGCGAGCGCAGGAACGAGACGGACGTGTAGGCGGAGCCCACGACGGACGTGACGGCGGCTGCCCACATCACCAGTCCGAACATGCGAAACCCCGTCACGCCGGCGACGCGGCGGAACACGTCCGCCGGCGGATTCGCCGGGTCGAGACTGGCGCCGGAGGCCACCACGCCGAGTGCCCCGAGAAACAGCACGACCCGCATGATGGACGCCACCACGATCGCGAGCGTCGCGGAGCGCGTCACCGCGCCGAGGTTGTCCGCACCGGTAATGCCGGCGTCGATGAGCCGGTGCGCGCCGGCGAACGTGATGTAGCCGCCGACGGTGCCGCCGACGATCGTCACGATCGCCAGCACGTCGAGATGCTGCGGCGCGACGGTCGCAACCACGGCGGCCGCCAGCGGCGGGCGCGCAGCCACCGCGACGTACAGCGCGAGCGCGATCATGACGAACCCGAGCGCCTGCGCGAAGCGGTCCATCGCGCGGCCGGCCTCGGGTACGAGGAAGATCGCGATGGCGACCGCCGCCGACAGCGCAGCACCCGCGGCGACGTTCACGCCCAGAAGGGCCTGCAACCCGAGTCCGGCGCCCGCGACGTTGCCGATGTTGAAGGCGAGGCCGCCGGTGGCCACGAAGATCGCCAGCGTCCACCCCAAGCCGGGCAGCACCTCGTTGGCGACGTCCTGCGCTCGGCGGCCAGCGACCGTGAGCACGCGCCAGACGTTCAGCTGGGCGACCAGGTCCACGACGACCGACACGGCGATGGCGAAGGCAAAGCTGGCCGCCAGCCGCTCGGTGAACACCGCGGTCTGCGTCAGGAAACCGGGCCCGATGGCGGACGTCGCCATGAGGAACGCAGCGCCGATGAGCGTGGACCGGAATGCTTTACGGTGCATGGGCCCAATGATACCTTAGGCGGCCGCGCAGCATCTCCGCGCGGCGCCTGAATGACGTCACGCGCTCCCGCCTCCGCCACGCCGACTCCCACAGTCTTTACGCCGCTCGTGGAGGGCGGCCCGGAGCACTCGCGCGGCCCCTCGCCGGAAGTGCGGGAGGCACTGCGGCGCGACCAGGTCGACATGCAGCGCGAGGTGATCCTGGCGCAGCGGTGGGTACGCTACCTCGCGCTCGTGTTCGTGATCGGCGTGGCGGCGTTGCTGTCGCGCAGCGTCGCGCAGCCGGCCATGGTGCCATTGGTCTCGATCGCGCTGGGCTATGCCGCGTGCGTCTTCCTGACTGGCTGGCTGGTCCGCCGCGTCCCCGCGCTCCCGGCTGGCGCCCTGCTGCCGGGCCTCCTGGTCACCGCGGACCTGCTGATGGTCGGGGCGGTCGTGTACCTCACCGGTGTCCCGCTGGTCGCGACCCGGTTTCTCATCGTCGCGCTGCTCTTCGTTCCGCTGGCCGTGTTCTACTTCGGCGTGTCGCTGGGCGTGTACGCCGCGCTGCTCGCCTGCGGCATCTACCTCGCCGTCGCCGAGTTTCTGCCGCCGTACAACCCCGGCCCCCGTCCGGTGAGCAGCGCGATCAACGCGGCGCTCTTCACGATGGTGGCGGCCGTGTTGATCGCGATCTTCGGCAGCTTCCGGACCCGCATGAACCAACTGCGCCTCTTCTGCAAGCTCGTCGAGGACGGCGACCTGGGCGCCGCGGCCGACCTGGCGAGACCGCGGCTGCCGGACGACCTGACCCTGCTGGCGCGAAGCTTCGAGGCGATGCGGAACGGCTTGGCGGAGCAGATCGGCACCGACCCGCTGACGGGCTGCCTCAACCGGCGCGCGCTGGAAACCCGCCTCAAGAGCGACTGGCGGCACGCCAAGCGCCGCAACACGCAGATCGCGGTCGTGGCGATCGACCTGGACCACTTCAAGCAGATCAACGACACGCGCGGCCACCCCGTGGGCGACACGGTGCTGCAACAACTGGCCGGCATCATGAAGGCGACGGCGCGCGACACCGACGCAGTGGCGCGATTCGGCGGCGACGAGTTCGTGATCCTCCTGCCCGATACGGGGTGGCAGGGCGCGCTGACCTTCGCCGAGCGATTGCGCCGCCGCGTGGACGACTACACGTTCGGCCCGCCCGGGTCGGCCATGACGCTCACGGTCTCCGTCGGCGTGGCGCTGGCGCGCGGCACCGACCAGATTGCGCCTGAGGAATTGCTGAAGGAGGCCGACCGTTCGCTGTACAAGGCCAAGCAGCAGGGACGGAACCGGGTGTTTGCCTGAGACGATCAGTGACTAGTGACTGGTGAATAGTGACTCGATGAAAACAGGGTCTCGAAGGACAACGCAAACGCTTGTCACCAAGGCGAACATCGCCGCAGCGGCGAAAACGCTGGCCAAGGTCGCCGTGCGGACGCCGCTGCTGCCGGCGGCCTACATCGGCGACGGCGTCTGGCTCAAGCCCGAAATGCTCCAGCGCGGCGGGGCGTTCAAGTTGCGCGGCGCGTACAACTTCGTGAGCCGGCTGTCGCCTGCCGCCCGGAAGCGCGGCGTCGTAGCGCCGTCATCCGGCAACCACGCGCAGGCCGTCGCGCTGGCCGCCAAGCTGTTCGGCGTGCCGGCCACGGTGGTGATGCCGACGACGGTCACGCCGGCCAAGCGCGGCGGCGCCGAACGGCTCGGCGCCCGCGTCGAACTCGCGGGCACGACCACCGCTGACCGCATGGCGCGAGCCATGGAAATCGTGAACAGCGAGGGCCAAACGCTCGTTCCGCCGTACGACGACTTGCTGATCATCGCGGGCCAAGGCACCGTCGGGCTCGAGATCGCCCAGGACATGCCCGAGGTAAGGACCGTTCTCGTGCCGGTTGGCGGCGGTGGCCTGAGCGCCGGCGTCGCCGCGGCCATCAAGCTGCACCGGCCGAAGGCGCGCGTCATCGGCGTGGAGCCGGCCGGCGCCCCGAAGCTCTCGCGCGCGCGGACGGCCGGCGCGCCCGTGCGGCTCGAGCGGACGGCGAGCATCGCCGACGGGTTGTTGGCGGTGGAGATCGGCCACGTGACGTTTGAGCACCACCGGCGCTACATCGACGACGTCGTGCTCGTCGAGGACGCTGCGATGCGGCGAGCCATGCGCCTGCTCCTGGATCGCGGCAAGCTCGTTTCCGAACCGAGCGGCGCCATCACGGTCGCAGCGGCGATGGAGCACCCGGACCTCCTCAAGGGCCCGACGGTCCTGATCCTCAGTGGCGGCAACATCGAATGGGACGGCCTGGGTGCCGCGATCGCCTGAACGACCTGCTCTCGAAAGCATTTGACGAGGCGCACTTGCGTGGCCAGCTTACTGGTCCGTACGCGCGCCCGCGCGCCGGTTGTGGCTGAAAGCAGCACCGAGGCTCCTTTCGGCGGTCCGTAACCCAGTTCGCTAGATGAACCGTTGTCCAAAGTGCGGCACCCCGTACCCGGGCGACGCAAAGTTCTGCACAAAGGACGGATCCAAGCTGGTGCCGGCTGCGGCGGGCGCGGCGGGCGCGGCGGGCGCGGCGGCGCCGGCGGCGCCGGCGGCGGCGGCGGCGGCGGCGAACAATGCGGCGGCCGCGCCGAAGCGTGCGACGGCCCCCGGCACGCGCGGCGAACCCAAGCCTGCGCCGGCATCGGCGAACCTGGTCGGCCAGGTCCTCGACAAGCGCTACAAGATCGAACGCAAGCTGGGCGAGGGCGGCATGTCATTCGTGTACCTCGCGACCGACGTAGCCACCCAGAAGCAGTTTGCCATCAAGGTCCTGTCCGAGGCGCTCTCGCAGGACCAGAACGCGATGGCCCGCCTCAAGCGCGAGGCGGCCCTGGGGATGCGCCTGGCGCATCCCAACGTCTGCCACATCATGCAGCTCGGCGAGACCGAGGATCAGCTGGTCTACGTCGTGATGCCGTACGTCAACGGCGAGATCCTCGCGGACCGCAACAACCGCCTTGGCCGCATCCCGCTCAACGACACGGCGAAGTTCCTGAAGGACATGGCCGCGGGACTGATGGTGGCCCACGAACTCAAGATCGTGCACCGCGACCTGAAGCCGGAAAACGTCATGATCTGTCGCGGGCCGAACGCCACCGAGTACGCAGTGGTGATGGACTTCGGGCTCGCGAAGGAGCGGCGCGCCGAGGGCGAGCTCCAGAAGCTGACGGCCACGGGCATCATCCTTGGGACGCCGGAGTTCATGAGCCCGGAGCAGCTGAGGGGCAAGCCGCTCGACCCGCGCACCGACATCTACTCGCTGGCGCTGATGACGTACGAGATGTTGACGGGCAAGCTGCCGTTCCAGGGCCGGACGCAGCAGGAGATGATGATCGCGCGGCTGCGCAGCGACCCGATTCCGATTCGTCGCATGCGACCGGATTTCAATTTTCCTGAATCGGTCGAGAAGGTGTTGAACAAGGCGATGGCGCGGAGCGCGGACGACCGGTATGCCACGGCCGTCGAGTTCGGCGACGCCTTCCATGCCGCAGCCACCGGCGAAGGCGCCGAGGGCGGCCTGCTGGGCAAGCTGTTCGGCCGCTAGGCCGTCGAGGTGACGCGGCCATGATGCGCGCAGCGGCGCGCGCCGCTGGCATCCTGCTGGCCGCCGCGCACGTCGCGGGTGCGCAGACCGGGTGGCTCTCCGGCGATTCTCTGCTGGCGCTGGGACGCGTTGGCGAAGCGGAATCGGCGTTCTACGCCGCGGTGCGATCCAATCCGCGCGATCCTGCGGCCCGCCTCAGTCTCGGCAGGTTCCTGGCCTCTCGCGGAGCCGTGCGAGTTGGCACTGTGCTCATGGAAGAGGCCCGCCAGTTCGGCGCCGACTCGGCGGCGATCGCTGCACTCCTGGCGCCCTGGTACGTTCGGCTGGGCGATTACAAGGCGCTTGGAGAGCTGCGCCATTTCCAGCCGAGCGAGGCCGAGCGGCTGCGGCTGTCCTGGCTCCAGAACAACCCGACCAGCGTTCGCCTGCGGGATTCGACCGTGACGCTCCGGTATCGCGCTGCGCCGCGCGGGCCGGGAGTCGGGACCGTGCTGCTTCGCGTCGGGCGCACCGAACTGGCGGCGGCAATCGATCCCGGCGTGTCGGGCGTCGTGCTGCCGTCCACCGTGCGGTCTGCCGTGACGGTTTTCGACGGCGCCAACGGCACGACCGCGGCCGCGACCTTCACTGTCGGCGCACAGGCGTTCGAGAACGTCCCGGCGACGCTCACGCTGTCCGGCGACGCGGCGCTCATCGGGCTGGACCTGTTGGCGCCATATTCGCCGACCTTTGACCCGACGCGCGGCACGCTCGAGCTGCACCGGCCCGACCGTCGTTGGCGGCCGTGGCCGGGCACGCGAGTCCCGGCGCTGTACGATCATGCGGGCGTGCGGTTGCTGCTGGCGGCCGGGTGGACGCCGTCGAGCGATCCCACCGTGGAGCGACTCCTGGCGTCGCGCGCCTGGACGTGGGACGCGCGCCGCGGCGACGTCGTTCCTGGACATCGTGACCACGTCCGGCCGGGACATCAACCATTTGATGAACGCGCTGGCGTCGTTGCAGAAGATGTACAGCCTGCTCTACACGCTGATCCTGGCCGCGGCGAGCCTTCTGCCGTTCGCCTACGGCATGAGCGGCTGGCTCTATCTCGCCGCCGCGGCGGTGCTCGGCGGAGTCTTCATCGCCTATGCGGTGCGCATCTACGTCGATTACAGCGACGCGCTCG
>Ga0187893_10006640_pt1 | contig 19614 bp, 29 predicted proteins | sample MA1701074metaG_FD_139574 | JGI IMG/M metagenome (GOLD analysis project Ga0187893, IMG submission 139574) | White microbial mat communities from a basaltic lava cave in the Kipuka Kanohina Cave System on the Island of Hawaii, USA - MA170107-4 metaG ... | reverse complement strand
GAAGCCGTGGAGTACATCAGTTTGCGGTTTAGTGCGGTGAAACAAAGCCAAGGTGCTCCAGTTAATCTTGAGCAGTTGAAACAACCACTTGCCGCCATCAACGTTGGGCTTGAATCTTTTTATGAAAGCTTGATATCACAAGGCGCACAAGCCGTACATGTAGAATGGCGTCCGCCTGCGGGTGGGAATGAGAAAATGGTGGCATTGCTGGCGAAGATGAAAAAATAGAGACTGGAGATTGGAGACTGGAGATTGGAGACTGGAGATTGGGTAGTCTCAAGTCTCTGGTCTCCGATTATGGAGACACTTATGGATATCGAACAAGCCAATACTACTGCCGTAAATCGCCTAATGGAATCGCACCCGATATTGAAAGCCGTCGCTACTGCTCGTGATGTTATCCCTGGCATGAAAGATAATCTGTTCTTGCATGCAGGTCCACCGATTGAGTGGGCGCGGATGTCTGGTCCGCTGCGGGGAGCGATTATCGGCGCGATGCTGTTCGAGGGGATCGCCAAATCGGAAAAAGAAGCAACTGCAATGGTTGAAAGAGGCGAAGTCGAGTTCGATTCGTGTCATCATCATGGCGCAGTCGGACCGATGGCAGGCGTCACCTCCGCTTCGATGAAAGTCTATGTTGTGGAAAATGTCGAGCATGGCAATAAGTCGTTTTCAAATCTCAATGAAGGCTACGGAAAAGTTTTGCGGTACGGCGCGTACAGCGAAGACGTGTTGAAGAAATTGCATTGGATGAACGATTTGCTTGGCGTTGCGCTGGCGGATGCGCTGGCGGCGTCTGATGGCATTGACATGCGTGCATTGATGTCTGAGGCGTTGCACATGGGCGACGAAGGTCACAACCGCAACAAGGCGGGATCATTGTTGTATTTGAAATTGCTCGCGCCATTGATCGCGAAGACGATGAAGGACAGTGCGGCGATGTCTGAGGTGCTGGGTTTTATCGGCGATAACGCACTGAGCGTTTTGAACCCTGTCATGGCAGCATGCAAAGCGATGACCGATGCCGCACACGGCGTGGAGGGCAGCACGATCGTCACGACGATGGCACGCAACGGCACGGACTTTGGAATCCGTGTGAGCGGACTTGGCGAGACGCAATGGTTCACGGCTCCTGCCGAAATTCCAGTTGGTCTGTTCTTCTCGGGCTTTACACAAGATGACGCCAATCCCGACATCGGTGACAGCGCCATCACAGAAACAGCAGGCATTGGCGGCTTTGCGATGGCGACCGCGCCTGCAATTGTCACATTCGTGGGCGGCACGCCGAAAGATGCGATGAACGCCACACTTGAAATGTATGAGATCACATTTGCTGAGAGCAAATTCTTTACAATGCCATCCCTGGGTTTTCGCGGTACACCGACTGGGATTGACATCCGCAAAGTCGTTGAACTTGGAATTACTCCCAGAATTAATACAGGTATCGCACATAAAGATGCAGGCGTTGGGCAGGTGGGGGCGGGTTTGGTAAGACCGCCTTTGAAGATATTTGAAGACGCAATTGTTGCATATGCAGAAAAATATGATCTGTAATTTGGTAATTGGTAAATAGTAATTGGAGGTTGCGTTGTCTGCGACGTTTGAAGATTTGAAAATCTTGAAGTCTGCCGAAGGCATAGCTGACTCAATATGGAAGCAGGTTGTCCAGTGGGATGAGTTTGCCAAAGATGTTGTTGGTAAACAAATGGCGCGATCTGCCGATTCAATAGGGGCAAACATCGCCGAGTCGTTTGGTCGTTATAATTTTGGCGAGAAACTTCAATTCTTATATTATTCTCGCGGGAGCTTGTTCGAAACAAAATATTGGCTGAATCGAACGCAAGTGCGTAACTTAATGACGTCAGATGAAGTCCGAGAATATGTTGATGGTTTGACTGCGCTAGCGCGTCAATTGAATACGTTTACCAGTGGCTTGAAAACTGTCCGAGCTGAACAACCTAAAAAGAAGTCATCAACTATTCGTGAACCAGCGGCGGAATACCTGGTTGATAATTCTGAAGAAACTCTTGATCTGCTCTTTTCTGAAGACGATCTAACCTACCTGAATACATAATTACCAATTACAAATTACCTAATCAAACCCAAAGGAGCACTACCATGACAAAGATTTATGATTTATCTCAAGACCTCAACGCCGATGCCTCGTTTTGGCCCTTCTATCCGCCGTTTGAAGTGAAGTACATCAAACGCAAATCGGAGCATGGAGTCAACGCGCAATATATTCAAACTTCCAACCATATGGGTACACATTTGGATGCGCCAAAACATTTTGTGACCCACGGCAAGACGATTGAGCAAATTCCGATTGAATGGTGTTATGGACCTGGTGTGATTGTGGATTTGAGCGATATGCTTGATGACCTCGGTATGTTTACACCAGAAGATATTGAAAAACGCGTTGAAGTGAAAGATGGCGACATTTTATTTATTCACACAGGCTGGCATAAATATTCTTTCTTTAGCCCAATAGGTGATGAAGAAAGATATATTCAAAGACACCCCGGTCCGCATTACAGCATTTGTGATTGGTTGCTGAAGAAGAAGATTCATATCTGGGGCGTGGATATGATCTCCACCGATCACCCGATGAATCTGCCCATCGGTCGCTTCCTTGGCAAAGGTGGATTGGAACATTGGCAGAAGGTCCGTGCGAAGACGGAAGCAAAGTTTGGCAAAGATAAGATGGATGAGCTGTTTCCAGATTCAGCATATCAACTAACTCACAATGCCTTATTTCCGCACGATTGCATGCATGTGGAAAATCTCGGTGGTGATATTGGATTGAAGGAATTGCATAACAAGCGTATCACGCTTGGTGTCTTCCCGTGGAAGTTCAAAGGTGGCGAAGCGGCGTTTTGCCGCGCGGTGGCGTGGGCGTAACGAGCATGTCGTTGCGAGGAGGAGCGAAGCGACGACGAAGCAATCCCCTGTTAACGAGGAGATTGCTTCGGGCGGAAAAGCACCGCCCTCGCAACGACATGAAATGAGGTTTGATGTCAACTCGATACTTTGGCGAACGGATTAAACGCAACGAAGACCCACGTCTGCTTACGGGGCAGGGATTATATGTAGACGACGTGGATTTACCCAACATGTTGCACGTCGCTTTCGTGCGAAGTCCGTATGCACATGCGCGGATAAATAACATTGATGTTTCGCATGCCTTGCAACGCGAAGGCGTGGTTGCCGTATACGCCGCGAATGATTTAGGCGATTACTGGAAGCCTGGTCCGCTGCTTGTATCGCCGCCACCTGTCAAAGATATTATCTTCAATCAAAAAACTCAGGTGCCGCTTGCAAAGGATAAAGTCAAATTTGCGGGGGAGCCGATTGTGATGGTCATTGCGGAGAGTCGCTACATCGCTGAAGACGCGCTTGCCGACATTCAAGTGGATTATGAGCCGTTGGATGCTGTCGTTGATCTTGAAAAGGCGCTACAGCCTGATAGCGTTCTCATTCACGAGGAAATTGGCTCGAATGTCGCCGCGCATGTGGTGCAGACGAAAGGCGATTACGAATCGGTGAAGAAGGACGCGGCGCTGGTGGTCAAGCGCCGATTCAACTACGAGCACGGTTGTGCCGCCGCCATGGAGAATCGCGGTATCGTCGCGGAGTGGGATCGACGCGCGGGGAGGCTAACGGTCTGGGACACGACTCAGGCTCCAGTGGTGATTCGAAACGGATTGGCGGGCATGCTTGGATTATCGGAGAGAAGCGTCCGCGTCATCGCGCCGTTCATCGGTGGCGGATTCGGTCCGAAGATCATGATGTTCTATCAGGAGGAAGTGCTCGTCCCGTGGGCGGCGATGAAGTTGAATCGACCTGTCAAATGGATCGAAGACCGTGCCGAAAATTTCGTCGCCACCACACACGAACGCGGACAAATCCATGATGCGGAAGTCGCGTTCGACACAGACGGTCATATCCTTGGCGCGCATGATGTCTTTCTGCACGACACGGGTGCGTATGCGCCGTATGGCTTAACTGTGGCGCTCAACGCGCAAGCCAACGTGCTCGGACTGTACGATATCAAAAATTACTACAGCGAGTTCACAGCAGTGTTCACCAACAAGACCATCGTCACGCCGTATCGCGGCGCAGGGCGTCAGCATGGAGTCTTCGTCATCGAGCGCGCGCTGGATATCGCCGCGAAGAAACTGAAGATCGACCGTGCCGAAATCCGCAGACGCAACTTCATTCAGCCAGATCAATTCCCGTACAACAACGAAATCATCTATCAGGATTTTGCACCGCTGGTATATGACAGCGGCAATTACGAACCTTTACTGGATGAAACACTCAAACGAATGGATTATCACAAGTTCATCAATGAGATCCAACCGAAGCTGCGCGCGGAGGGCAAACATGTTGGCATTGGCGTCGTCGCGTATGTGGAAGGCACAGGCATCGGACCGTACGAAGGCGCGAAGGTGCAGGTGATGGGCAGTGGACGCGTCTCAGTCGTCACGGGCGTTGGTACGCAGGGACAGGGTCATTACACGAGTTACGCGCAGATCGTCGCGGAGCAGCTCGGCGTGAGCGTGGATAAGATCGACGTCGTGACGGGCGACACCGACCAGTTCTATTGGGGCGCGGGAACGTTCGCCAGCCGCGGCGCGGTGGTGGCGGGGAATGCGATCAATGAAGCCGCGAAGCTCGTGCGCAAGAAAATTTTCAAACTTGCCTCCGAACATTTCAACGCGCCCGAAGATGAACTTGAACTTGCCGATGGCGAAGTGCGCGTGCAGGATATCCCGCGGCAATCCATTTCGCTGGGTGAACTGGCGAATATGGCGAACCCGATGCGCGGCGCGGTCAAGCCTGGGACAGAGCCCGGGTTGGAAGCGACCAACTATTTCGGTCCAGAAAGAGGCGCCACTGCAAGTGGCATCCATGCGATGATCGTGGAAGTGAATCCCGAGACGATGCAGATCCACATCCAGAAATATCTCGTCGTGCACGATTGCGGCAAGGTCATCAACCCGCTGATTCTCGATGGGCAGATCCACGGCGGCGTGGCGCAGGGCATCGGCAATGCGTTTTTCGAGCGCCTCGCCTACGACGAGAACGGGCAACTGCTCAACGGCACGTTCATGGATTATCACCTGCCCACCAGCCTGGATGTGCCGCGCATCGATACCGCGCATGGCGAGACGCTTTCGCCGCTCAACCCGATGGGCGTGAAGGGCGCGGGGGAGGCGGGCGCGATTCCCGTCGGTCCGTTGTTTGCGCAGGCGTTGGAGGACGCGTTATATGATGTGGATTTTGAGATTTTGGAAATTCCGCTGAATTCGAATCGACTTTGGGAAATAGTGAATAGCGCTTTGCAAGGGGATGTATAATTAAGGAAGACACAGATGAAAAAGTTTCCCTGTCCTTATTTGAAAGGCGATGTAGAATTAACCGAAGAACGCGAAGCCCATATTGCGGAAACGCATCCAGATTTGTTGCCAGAATACCTACCGCAACTTGGGCAAACACTGGAAGACCCTGACGAAGTACGGCGCAGTACCCGCATGAGCGGCGCGCGAATGTTTTACCGCTGGTTTGATGATGTACGGCAGGGAAAGTATGTGGCAGTAGTATTGGTGAGCGAGTCGACTCCCACAGAACGCAACTGGATCATTACTGCTTATATTACCCGCCGCCTGATGATTGGAGAAATAGAATGGCAGAAAAATTAACTTTCCAATATGACCGTGAAACGGATATTTTATACATTAATACTGTTCCGCCTTATGCCGAACAGGAATCAGAAGAACTGGAAGATGAGATTATTGTGCGACTGAACCCGAAAACAGGCAAAGTAGAGAATTTTGAAGTGCTGTTCTTTACCAGCCGCTTGCTTCGGAGCGAGTTGTTTTCCCTGCCTGTAATTGCAGATTTACGTCAAATTCCAACAACTTAATCAGATGTTCGAGATGCACGCTTGCGCCTATCCCCTGAGACAGTATAGGTGAGTAGTCAATCGAGACCGCACGTTCATGGATTATCACCTGCCTACCAGCCTGGATGTGCCGCGCATCGAAACGGGACATGGCGAGACGCTTTCGCCGCTCAACCCGATGGGCGTGAAAGGCGCGGGCGAGGCGGGCGCGATCCCTGTCGGACCGCTGTTTGCGCAGGCACTGGAAGATGCGTTATATGATGTGGATTTTGAGATTTTGGAAATCCCGCTGAATTCGAATCGACTTTGGGAGATTGTGAATAGGAGAGACTAGAAACTTGGATATTAGTGGATTGGAGAATTGGATGAAGTAATGGTGGTTGAGTAGCGAGCGTTCGTTGCGAGCGTATCGAACCCCCGCTTCTTTCTCAGCCGACGGTTGATCCTGACCATCGGCTTTTTCTTTCGCCTTAGCCGTGTTGATGCAAGTTCAATTTTATTTTGATTCATCGACGTACTTAATAGCTTTATTGAAAAATTCTCGGACCCCTTTATATTTTTCCGACTCCCACTCTTGGCGAGCTTCCTCAGGTATTTGTACATTGGAAAGATATTTTCCAATAGCTGCAAGTTCATGACCTTTCAACTTTAGGAGAAGATTAGGATCGGTATATTTTTCATCAATAAGTAAGACAACTTGGTCAATTACTTCAAAAATATTACTCCAAGTTGAGACACCTAATACTATGCTGTTATGCATAGCTGCGTAGCTTGCCTTAGTGAAATCTTCGCTACTATCCAATAGTTTTAGAGAAGTATCAAGACCAGTAATGCGACTCTCAATTGATTGTTGTCTAATTTGCCTTAGTTGACTAATAACAACTAAGGCAGAAAATAAAAGTATTATCGCCTGAAGTGCTGACGAAATGGCGCTTACTGCTTCCCAATTGATTTGACAATTATTCATTTGAATCCTCAGTTGCATGTTGAAAATCTTTGATTAATTCGTTCTTGTCAGAAGGTACTTTACCAATGTAATGTAATCGCCAGATTTTGCATAACTCATCTGTTCCGCCCGAAATAATAGTATTGTTATCTGCAAATACAAGTGATCGTATCCATCCATTATGGGCGACAATGCGTTTTAATAATGTAAATTCGGGCAGTTTCCAAATAGCAATTTGTGAGTCGCGGCTACCTGTTGCAAGCAAATGACCTGATGGTGATAGCGCTACGGTAGTTGTTCGAGAATTGTGGGCTTCCACAACAAATAATTGTTCCTGTTTGGTCAAGTCGTATACGTTATACTTTCCTGACCATGACCCAGTAACTACCAAAGGAATATATGGATGAACTACTAGACATGAAATAGTGCCAGTTTGTTCTTTGGATACAAACAATTCACGTTGTTCACGGATAGAATAGTGTTTTAGTACTTTTCCGCTTCCCGCTGATACGATACTTTGACCGTCGGGTAAAAATCCGACACAATAGACACTTTCACTATGATGTCCTGTGCTGGATGGAGAACCAGGATTGTCAATCTGCCATAAATGAACTGGATAGTTTTTCTTATTTGTTAGTAACTGGTGTGATGAAACTAAGGAGTTACCGTCGGGTGAATATTGTAAGCCAGTTACTCTATCATCAGCCTCGGCAATCACGCTCTGTTTATCACTATATTTATTCCATAGCAAAATCGACCCATCATTATGTCCTGACACAAAATACTGTCCGTCCACAGGTGAGAAAGACAGGCTCCATACGTTGCTGTTCGACATAAATTGCTTTGTCAATTCAACTCGATTTAAGTTGCCTAGTAATATTTTTTCTGACTTTCCTCCAATCGCAAAATCTTCACCATTATTCGATATTGCGATACAGTGAATTTGAAAGCCCACGTTAATCGTAGCTTCCAGACTAATAGTTAATGGCTCCAGCGGTTTTTCAGATATTTGATACAAGCCCCATTGCAGATCGTATCCATAATATTCCAATATTTTAGTGGTAGCCCATTTGGCTTCTTTGCTAGGCAAATAACCTGATGCAACCCGTTCGACTTGACTTACAAAGACCTTCCCTTCTTTCCATAATTGAAGCAGATGTTGCTGCAAAATATGCTGCCAAAAGTCTGTATTTCCGAAATACAAATCACTCATACTCTTAGGTGAAGATGCGTTAATCTGTTCTAATATTGCAAGTTGTAAATCAAGCATGTTTGACGTTCCTCATATATTACTTACACTTATATCCATCGCTCGTGCACGAATTAGCGGGAGCATAGTTGATTTATTTCAATCTACCCAAATATCCATTAGACTCTACTTGTATTTCCTCAATAGACTCTTGCATATCTTTAATATCTTCTTCAGGAAATCTACTCCATGGAAGATTCAGTAAGACGTTGCAGAGGTATGGTTCTCTCATATCATTTGCCCACATATTGTCTATGATTGACAGTAGCATCATTGACCATAGGATCCATAATCCAGGATTTGGATCTTTTTCGGTTTTAGTTGTACCTTCAATCGCTTTGGCAGCCTCTAGTGCCGCTGTCTTTACAGCAGATTTTTTACTCCCAATACGACCAATGTCGACACCAAGTGTTACAAGATCAAGAACTATACCTGCACCACTTCCCCCTTTAGTAACAAATCCTTTATGACCAACCAATTTATTTAATTCAATATAGTACCATGCTAATTTTGCGAAAACGTTCATAGGATTTATCGTGAATTCTGCTCTTGCCCAAGTTTCAGCGTTTTTATAATCATCCATGTTGGTTAAGATAAGAGCCATTAAACCTGCAATGCCCTTTTTTTCTTCAACATCATTGCCAGCAGCTTTGTAAGCCATAGTTAAGTAACCCTGTGCTTTGTTAAGATGCCCAGAAACCTTGCCTTTATCTGATTCCCCAAAGATTTCAAAAAAGTTTTTCATGCCTTTTTCGTAGTACTCATCCGCTTTTGATTTCTTGGAAACATCAGTATCAGTTGGATGGTCTTGAACAGGAATGAAGCTTTTGTCCTTCCCACAGTTCCTGCATATATTAGTTCTAACATTGAAATTGCTACAATTTTTACATTTCCACCCTGTATCTTCCGACAATGAGGACCCTTCTTTTGCGTTGTAATTTTCGATATTTGTGGGATGAGGGGCAAGCTTTTTTTCTAATACCCCTTCTTGGCGTCTACCACACCAAGGACAGACTAGAGTATTGTCAGCAATCTCTTCACTACAGAAAAAGCATTTCATAGCACTTCTCCCAATATATCACTTGACTATGATGAGACAATATTGCTTTGGTAGTATTAAATCATGAGTTATACAAATTGTTCCATACAGGGAACTATGCTTAGAATTATACGCCCTTATCAACCCAGTTTGCAAGAAAATAGGGTGTCAAAACAGGCAAGCCCCTTATCAAGCCATTCTTTGAGTGTATGCCAGCATTTCTCCTATCCCGTGATTGCGGTAAGGCCATCAATCCGTTGATTCTCAATAGGTAACCGATGAACCAGACTGGCGAAGGATTACACCCGATAAGCAAAAGTGGCAATCGCACGCAGAGAGTGTCTAAAACAGTGGGCTCACGAAGTCCATCACGTGGGAAGCATAATTTGGAAAACGCTGCTTGTGAAGTTGGCGGCTGTTGAAGCAGTACACAAATAACCGGAGAGCACATTCTAGTGCATAAGGACATCGAGAAAAGCAACGTGATTTGCGAGCCAGGCGAGCCAGATAGTGACGCAGTTCGGCATTGTCTGCTTCCACTGCATAGGTATCCGCTTTGCCTTGAGAAACCTCGTACCTTCCAAAGTGATACCAGAGCCATTGGTAGGCATCAAACGCATCGCTGTAATACCATTTGGCTTTGGGCGCTTGATCCACGACTTGCTGAATGGTTGCCTGAGTGCGGATCCAAACCACCGCCCAACCCAAAATGCAACGAGTTTTGCGGTCTACCACAGTGAGAATGTAGATTCTGTTTTTTTATCGCCGATAAAGGTGAATAATTCATCCATTTCGGCTTCCTTGACTTCTTCGGGCATCGGCGCATTCGGCAAGGCCTCGGCTAGATCGGTTACCCAATACGCGATGGTTTGCGGCGCAACTTTCAAATGACGAGCCACGCGTCGTAGATTACCGCCATCCACGTACATTTCCACAGCTCGCTTGCGCAGACTGTCTGGGTAGCCTTGCTGTTTCGGTTCCGGCGTGTACTTGCGGTTGCAGTGCATACACCGATACCGCTGTGAGCCTGCATTTGTGCTTCCCGCTTTGTTCTGGCGGGTCGTCTCTTGGCAATATGGGCATCTTTTCATGGCTCTATTTTAGCCCATTCTTTTGAACACTCTCGCACGCATTGCCGCCTCACATTGAACAACAATGCGGTAAACTTATTCAGAAATTCAACTTGCACTTTGGAGCCATTGACCTTATTCTTACAGAGCAATAGGTCGAGAGATTGAGGTAATAACTATGGACGATAAAGAAAAGACCAATATCACTATTTCTATAAGCAGTGGCGGTAAGAAAGAAGTGATTGCACAATCAGGTCCTGTAATAAGGGTTCAGGGCAGAGAAATCAAACAGTCTCAGGCTGTGGATTTAGTATTTGTTATTGATACTACAGGCTCTATGTCAGACAAGATCCAAGGACTGTTAGCCACATGCACAAAATTCATTGATGAGTTTGCGAGTATGAAACTCAACTCAAAAATTGCGGTTGTAGCATTTGGCGACCTCACTGTCCCTGGTGATACTATTGAGCATAGTGATTTTACAGATGATATAAATATGATAAAGAAATACCTAAAAGAGATACCAAGAAATGGTGGGGGAGGAAATGAAGGCGAATCATCTTTAGAAGCTCTTACACATGCTTTGAAACTAAACTTTCGGAAAAACGCTGTAAAGACAATAATACTCGTTACTGATGAACCTGCCTTACAACATAAAATCAAAGCAAAGGATATGATTGACAGATTGACACAGGGCGAATTTTTGACTTTTGTTATTTCAACACCGCTGAAATATTTCCAAGAAATGGCAAAAGCCAATGGAGGGAAATGGTATCAAATATCTGCGAAAACCGATTTCACGGATTTACTCGACATGTTTAGGCAAGTAGCACAAAAAGTCTCTAAAGTAGTCTCGGATGTATACAAATTGGGAGACGGCAGTGTTGCAAACTACCTGCAACTAAAAGCTCCTGAAGATTGATTCATATATAGTAAGATATGAAAGATTACTACCAAATTTTAGAAATTTCATATAACGCATCCCAAGATGAAATTCGATCTAGCTTTGCGCGCCTCAGCATGATATATCATCCCGATATGTTCAATAAGGTAACAGCCCATCTAAATGATGAACAGCTAAAGGCATTTCAAGCACAATTGACTTATTTCACAGAAAAATTCCAAGAAATTAAGGATGCTTATGATGTTTTGTCAAACTCAAAGAAACGGGCAGAATATGATCAAAAGTTCAAAGGTGGAAAGCAAACAGGCTCTTATTTACCAATAGTTGAAATTTCTCCATCAACATTAGGCTTTGGTAGTTTAAATGTCGGAGATGTTACATCTAATGTTTTCATTGTGAATTTCACTGGAAATGCAACCGAGATTAATTTTTCGCCTTATCCTGAAAATATATTTAGTATAGGTGCTATTAACTCTATTGGAGATCAAACGACGAAGCAGACTTTTCCGCTTGAAGTAGAAGTTGTGGCAGACACTAAACAACTATCTCCCACCAATACATATAAAGGGGCAGTCACAGTACATATTGATGATTTTGAAGCAAAAGTAAACTTAATTCTTAAAACATCCGCTGATAAACTGAAGACAGCTCCTATAAAACCTAAAGATTCTATTGCGCCATTAGCCTTTCATTTTCGATCAGGCGATGCTGTTTATTCCCCCGAAGAACTTGTTCCTTTTTGTGACCAATTTTGGGAGGAGGCTAGAGAATATCTTTATGATTCTAAACAATTCAAGAAATGGTTTGTTGACTTACGTCGCAATGATATGGTTGGTAAACTGGAAACATGTACGAAGGAACACAATAAAGATGTCGGACTCGAAAGATTTCTGCAAAGCATAAAGCCTGGTTTAGCTAAACCTTTCATTGAAGTGAGTGCACACAACACTCGCTTAGAGAATTACAATTATGAGGCAAGGAGTTCGCCATCGCCCAAAATCGAAATAGTAAATAAGGGTCGAGGATGCTGTTATGGAAGCATAGAAATAAATGGACAATGGCTTGGCGTAAGCTACAAAGATTTTGCAATTCCCCCTGGTCAAACTCGTGCTTTAGAATTTCACACTAAGAATAATGAATTCGTGTGGGAGACTTCCCAGTCCGCAAAGGTAGAAATCGTTACAAATAGTCATAATATTCCTAAACAGTCTTTTGACTTTTTTGTTACTACAGCGAGATATCCGTTACTTTCAGAAATTGAGGCCCTTCGTGATCAAGGAAAATGGCGACTTGCTTTTGAAAAACTAGGCGGAATTGACTCGCGGCATGCTAATGCAGATATACTCAAGAAATCAATTCAAGATAATAAAAATACAATAATGACAAACCTGCTGGTAGGAACTGCTCTTGTATACGGATTTATTGGAGGGTTGATTGGAGCTGGAAACGATCCGAGTGGAGCAGGTTTTTTCGGCGGGGCTTTTGCAGGCGGTATTTTCGGACCATTAGCGTCATTTATTTATTTTGAGAAGTGGGGAGGAAAAAATGGGAGGGAGGCTGATTATCTTTTAGGAGGTTTGGCCGCAGCAATTGCCGCTGCTGCTATATACGGCATCTGTATAATATTAATTATCTTAGCTATCCTCGGATACTTAGCTGGTGGGGGATAAAATGGAACATAAAAGGTGGATTGGATGGACTCGAATACTCTTTGGGTTACTCATATTACTGGCCCTAAGTTACGTTGTGAGCACCAATCAAAGTTTCCTGTTGAAGTATTCATACTATGGTTACCTAGGAATACTCATATCTTGTTTCATAGCAAATTCAACTGTTTTCCTGCCTGCTCCTAGTTCAACGATTGTATTTACATTTGCATCAGTATATTCTCCAGCTGTCGTAGGAACAGTTGGAGCGTTAGGAGCGGCTTTAGGGGAAATTGTGGGATATAGTTTGGGGTATTCAGGAAAAGTAGTTATTGATGACAATAAGTATCAGGTTGTCAAACAGTGGACAGGTCGCTATGGCTTTGGGACAATATTCCTCTTTGCGTTTTTACCATTACCTTTATTTGATTTAGTAGGGGTTTCATCTGGCGTGCTGAGAATACCTTTCTTTGGTTTCTTCATTCCAACTTTTCTAGGGAAGTGGTTAAAGATGCTAATTTATGCTTTTCTTGGAGCTGGCATGTTGCCAATTCTCTCACCATTCTTTGAAAGCTTTATCAAATAATATTCACAGGCACTGGTAGCAAAACAGACAGAACTTGTCACGGCGCTCTTTGAGTGCATGCCAGCATTTCCCCTATCCCTGCTTGCATTGTAAGAGACCTCATGCGATTGTGACGATTGATCGGCGTGTGGGTTGGACCTCACCCTGATTGGCGTGATTGATCCGCATATCCGTTTGTCCCTCTCCTAAAGGAGATGGCATCGGCTTGACTTCTTTTCTGGCTGATGGCGTGTTAGGTTTCCAGATCAATTTTTGTTTGATAAGCAAATAGCTTCTCCCCCTTGGGGGACATCGTACCCGAAGCGTAGCGAGTGGTAGACGGGAGAGGGGTTTGGGAACTCTCCAACAAATTACTTTACGATTCCCCTGTCATCCAAAAACTCAACAGGGTCTTTGTCCTTGCCATGCTCCCACATCAGAGAAAAGAACCAAATACCACTTTCGCCAATCCAGAAATCGGCGGGTGTAAAAGTCATGTTTGAGTCTATTGGTTTCTTGTCGCTTTCGGGTGTGTATTCCGCCTGCCAGCCGAAGATCTCTCCCTGCCAAGACTTTCCTAATTTATGAAGGTGATTCGCCAAGGCTTTGACCTCCTTCAAATCAGGAACAGCCAGCGGGAGGATGGGATTCATCACCTTTCTTTATGCCGCGACAGTTTCAAACGCAACTCGAACTGAGTCCGCTGGTGCGGTGAAATTCAACTTCTCGAATCCAATCACTTTGCCGTCACGGTCTTTCATTAATACAATCTCTTCGCCTGTTTCCTCGGTGACATATTCGTCAGCAGGATTTCCAAACCAGACCGTCAACGTGTTTCCTTCGCGGTCATAATAGACTTTTACTTGTGCCATACCTGTACTCCTTCCTTGATTGCGTCGGTTGGATACGTCGTAATCAATAAGCCTTCATCGCCTGTTCGTTTTGAAACGGCGCAAATCCATCGCTTTTCACGCTCTGCTCTATAAAACAAATACACACTTTCATCTGATTTGCTCTGACGGATTTCGTCAGGGTCTTCCAATGTCTTCTTAACATCCTCCTCGCGTCCTTCCATGGCTGGGTGCTTGACTGTAATAATGATTTCCCAATACGCCTGCGTCACACGGACTTGAAATCCCAGCGGCGTCAAAGCAGTGAAGAGGATTGCGTCGTCGGACATGAAATGATTCTACCCGAAATTTGCCCGTGAAGTCATGTAGGGTGTCATTTTTTTTCTTATCCATCCTTTACAGTTTTGACCTCACCACTTCGGCACGCCCTATCGGGCAGTCAGTGCGGCGCCTGAATAGCGTGATTGATCGGTGTGTCCGTTTGTCCCTCTCCTAAAGGAGATGGCATCGGCTTGACTTCTTTTCTGGCTGATGGCGTGTTAGGTTTCCAGATCAATTTTTGTTTGATGAGCAAATAGCTTCTCCCCTTTAGGTGAGACGGGAGAGGGGTTTTGAGAACGCAACCAACAAAAATCCGAAGCCAAGCGACTTCGGATTTTCAATCTATGCCTCCACAAACTCTGCAACAGCGACGGGCCGCTTCTTCGCCAAATTCTTTCGGTGGGTCTTGATGCGCTCGATCTCATGTAGCGTTTCCGCAGTGAGGTAGCTCTCTCCGCAATTGGGGCAGACCACCACAGGCACATTCTCAATAATCAGCAAATTTTCGCCTTTGCCATAACTGCGCGTCACATGGCGGACTTCCGCGCCTTTTTTGCCGCAAATATCACAGATCATAGTTTCTCCTGGTTTATTCACGATACACCGTAACAAAAACCAACTTGTCAGTCGGTCCAATTTTGGCTACAGCCACAACACTTTCGCCAGTCAGCGACTCGCCTTTGACGAGATACTTCCATTCGCCTGTATTCTGGTCTTTCTGACGCTCGATAATCTTACCTGACAGGATCACGCTTTCCACATCAAAGATTGACAATTCATCTTCATCCATTTCCTCATCAGCATGGAGAGTCATCACATATTGCCGTGTGCGGACCTTTTCTCTCATTTGATCTAGGATTCGCTCAAACACAGGCAACTCCACTTTTCCATTTTTATACTTCTACTTCTATTTTACCCCAACCTCATATTCTTCCTCTTTGCCCTTTTTGGGTTATCAGCGACCCTCAACTTTGGCGGCAATCGTTATCACCACATTTCCCTTTTCTGATCGGTTTCGAAATATCTGTGACCTCACCCGATTGTGACGATTGATCGGCGTGTGGGTTTGGGACCTATCCCCCGCCCGCTTCGACAGGCTCAGCGCGGCGCTTCCCAAGTGGGAAGGGAGCTGGTTGGTTGGTGATTTTGTTGATTTTCCGAGTCAATGCTTTGTTTCAAGAGGTATTGGCTTCTCCCCCTTGGGGGAGACGGGAGAGGGGTCTGTTCGCTGAAGTCAACTCAAATCATTTGCCGCTGTTATCACCACAATTCCCTTTTTCTGATCGGTTTCGACATATCTGTGACCTCACCCCGATTGTGACGATTGGTCGGCGTGTGGGTGGACCTCTCCCAAGGTAGAGGGCATGGTGTCGGCTTATGTTCTTGTTTTATGAAACTGTCTCCACGCGAATCTCCTTCAAGATTGCCGAGACTTCATCTTCCGACTGGATATGCTGTTTGAGAACCTGTGCAGTCTTTTCCAGCACGCGGTCAGCGGAGAGTTTCGCCAAATCCTGCCGCATGGCTTGCCCGATGTACAACTTGAGCAGAGCTTCCACCGACATGTCGCGTCCCGCCGCGATTCTTTCAAGTGACGCTAAAGTGTCCGCGGGGATATGAATAGTGACAGGTTTGCTGTCTCGTGACCGAAGTTTCAGGTCGAAACCCTCTTCGGTTTTTAGCGATTGTTCAGTTTGCTTCTTCATAGACTTTCCTCTCAGCACGGGTCGCAGGACGAGCAGAGATGATTCGGGTTCTGTCATCGCGCTCCGTGTATACAGCCAGTAAAAGACGTTGTGAGAAAGTATATCCGATAATAAAATCACGCTCTTCGTCGTCAGCCACCGAAGCATCACCTGTTTGGTAGAACGGATCGAAGAATACTTCGGCGGCTTCTTCAAAGGTCACGCCATGCTTTTGAATGTTGGCTTGGGCTTTGTTGTCGTCCCATTCAAAGAGAACGCCTTGCAGTTGGTACGTGACATCCATGCGCTTATTTTACTTCAACATTCGATATGCCCGCTGATATTTTTTCTTATCCGTCCTTTTCGGTTTTGGGGAATGCACCCTCACCCTACCATCTCCCGAAGGGGGAGGGGGTTTCTATGCCGCGATAGGCACAAAGATATTTGGCTTCCATTTTGCCGCGTGCGTATTAACGCGCGCAAACACGATTGGCTTGCCTTCGCTTCCGTATTTATCCAGCAAGTCCAGATTCAACATCCGCACTTCGGGGTCGTCTTCAGGCAAAAGCACCAACTCGAATTTCTCTGGCAAAACATCCAGCATTTTCGGGTTGTTCATTATGTATTTGATGATCTCGCCCGTCAAACGAACATTCCGCTCGACGACTTCATCATTTACTTTTGTTTCCGACATGCTTATTCGACCAACTTGTCATACTCGGCGTGTGTGCCGATCCAAAACCACACAATACCATCAGGTTTTTCCAAGCCCAGCGCGCGGTATTGTACGCCAACGCGCACCGACCAAAGTTTTCTGGCAGGGTTTACTATTTTGAAATGGAGGGATGGGTGATGAGGATAAGACTTGAGAAGATCAAAGTTTTTATCAGCCAACTCCTGCGTTTCTTTCGGTAATTGACGGTAATGTTTCCAGAAACGTGGCAGGGTTCGATGATTCACAACGGCTTGCTTTGTCCTGCGTTATATTCTTCATCCACTTCTGCAATCAGTTTATCGAGGCGACCTGACGCCGCGTCGCGTTCGATTTGCTCATCCCATACTTGCGCGAAATATTCGTCAAACCACTCGCGGAGACGGGCCAGTTCATCGGGTGACAGTTCTGTAATTGCCTGTTCAATTTCTTGAATTGTCATCTTATACTCCTTGCTGAAAACAACAGCCATATTTTACCTTCTTTTAGATATGCCCTCGTTGGTAAATTTCTCCCCCTCTCCTAAAAGAAGAAAGAGACTCGTTTCATTTTGCAATTGTTATCACCACATTTCCCTTTTTCTGATCGGTTGACCTCACCCCGATAGCGGTGATTGATCGGCATGTCGGTTTGCCCCTCTCCTAAAGGAGATGGCATCGACTTGACTTCTTTTCTGGCTGATGGCGTGTTAGGTTTCCAGATCAATTTTTGTTTGATGAGCAAATAGCTTCTCCCCTTTAGGTGAGACGGGAGAGGGGTTTTGAGAACGCTCCAACAAATTACTTTACGATTCCCCTATCGTCCAGAAACTCAACAGGGTCTTTGTCCTTGCCATGCTCCCACATCAGAGAAAAGAGCCAAATCCCGCTCTCGCCAATCCAAAAGTCGGCGGGAGTAAAGGCCATGTTTGAGTCAATTGGTTTCTTATCGCTTTCGGGTGTGTATTCCGCCTGCCAGGCGAAGATTTCTCCCTGCCAATGTTTACCCAACGAGTGAAGGTGATTCGCAAAGGCTTTGACCTCCTTCAAATCAGGAACTGCCAGCGGAAGAGAGGAAACCATATTGTTTCTTGATTGGTTTCAAGTGAGCGGTTGTAAACTAAGCAGGTGCTCGATCTCGAAGCCATCGTCCAATTCCTCCCAATAAACAGCAAAGCCATTCGGCTCGATTGTCCATTTGGCACGTTGTTCGGGCGTTGCATTAGCAAGCCATTTGAGCCAGTCCAACTGGTCAATTGGCAAACTGATCTCACGTCCATCGCTTAGTAAAATGTGAAGGACATTTCCCTCAAAGTGAACGCTTTTTGCCTGCACTTGAAGATCAATATTACTGGCTGAAGTATTCATTCCAAACCTCCAGCAACCTTTCCTGATTCTTGCGAGTTAATCTCAAAATACGATTTAATTCGGGCTGGTTGTAGCCGTGATTATACTCAACACTCACAGGCACAAGCCAGATTTATGCAACATCATCGCCGTGAATCACATGCACGTGCGGCGGCTCTTGAATATCAGACGAGTAAAAGCGGAACTTATACCCTTCAATAAAAATGGTCAGCATCGCTCCTCAATTCTACACCAATCACAGCATGTTCTAGAAACCCAGTTGAAGCGAAAAGACGATCCTTCCCACAGGCATTGGCGACAATTTTATTCCATCGTTATCACCACATTCCCCTTTTTCTGATATGTTTCGACGTATCTGTGACCTCACCACTTCAACACGCCCTATCGGGCAGTCAGTGCGGCGCCTAGTTGGCGTGATTAATCGGCGCGTCCGTTTGCCCCTCTCCCAAGAGAGAGGGCATGGAGTCGGTTTCTTTTCTCGGTTGATGGAAATGCACTCGTTGTCTATTTTTCAGTAAGCCAATCGGATAAGCGCGTCCTGACGCGCCCCAGCCTTTCACTGGACACCTGACCAATTGCGCCGAGAAGAGTTTCCCCCGACACGACAGCCAAGCGTCCAACCCGAATTACGCTTGGGACTTTCAATCCGCTTTCCCCATAATCATCGTCCGTTTCCTGTACCATCTCATCAAACTCATTGATATATTGATGGGTTTGGGAGGAAATCATGCAAATCAACCAGTCATCATATTCGCCTGGCAATTTCCCAAACAAAAGCGCAGGGCGTAACTTCCTTTCTTCAAGATCCGTTTGTGGAAAGCGATAAACAACGACCTGCCCCGCTTGTTTCATCCGAACGCTACTCGTATATCTGAGGTTGTGTACACGACAGGCTCATCTTCCATGTCGCGCATTGCCGAAGACAGCGACAACGATGTCCAGTCTTGTTTTTCCTGTCCCTCAGCTTTCATCAAGAGATATTGAACGAAATCGAACAATTCCTCCTGAAAAGAACGCGGTAATTTTTGTGCGTATTTTTGAATTTTCTCGTCAAGCGTCATGGTTGCTACTCCGTTCTTGCTACCTGCCTTATTTTACTCTATAGCGGCAACAGTTATCACCACATTCCCCTTTTTTTGATCGGTTTCGACATATCTGTGACCTCACCACTTCGGCACGCCCTTCGGGCAGTCAGTGCGGTTCCTGATTGGCGTGATTGATCGGCGTGTCCGTTTGCCCCTCTCCAAATGGTTTGAGGGCGGACAGGGTAAAAGAGAACCTAAAGAATCTAAAAGTAAGCTTCAAGATCAGGCAGTCCAAAGAAAAGCATGGGCATGATGACTACGAATTTGGGTCTGCCAGTTCTTGGCTT
>Ga0187893_10006639_pt1 | contig 19614 bp, 12 predicted proteins | sample MA1701074metaG_FD_139574 | JGI IMG/M metagenome (GOLD analysis project Ga0187893, IMG submission 139574) | White microbial mat communities from a basaltic lava cave in the Kipuka Kanohina Cave System on the Island of Hawaii, USA - MA170107-4 metaG ... | reverse complement strand
GAAAGCACCATGCGGAACAGCCTGACCTCATTGGCGAATTTTAGAACCGTTCAATATTATACCGCCAAAATTCTACCATGAGTAAAAACAAGGGCAAACTGGTTTTTACTATTACGGTTTTGCGTCCTTGGAACCGCCCCATGGCTGGCCCAGGCTCAGCTGCTGTAAACCCTGCCCCTGTCCCCTATTCTGAGCGCCTTCGGTTTTCCGTTCACTGTAGAGGCGAGCGCCGCGTCGTACGAAGAATGGAGGTTCACGAACGAGAGCACCTCGCCCGGGCCCAATTCGTTCGAGCACCAGAGCGTGTCGCCCCCGGAATAACCCGATACATCCTCGGGCTCTATGTGGAGCTTCCTCGGGGACTCGTTCCTGAACGCCTCGGCCTTTTTCCTTTCGGAGAATACGGCAGTGAGTATCCTGTTCGAGAACCTGTCGATATAAAGGACACAGTAGAAGGTTACTGCGCCCCGCCCCTTGCGGGGCTTCTGCGCAGGATCGCCTGCGCCATGCGTGTATTTTTTTATCTCTATCATGCGGAATAGGATAGCTGAAGACTGTTAAGGATGTATTAAGGACGGATAATTTTTTAGTAATAAACCTTTCATGCAGACGCATGACTTCCCTGCTTCACTAATTTCGTCATTCTGAACTAGTTTCAGAATCTCGTTTTTAAATCCGTAGGAGCGGCATCTTGCCGCGATATCTTTCTTCTGTCATTTCGAGTCCTTCGACTACGCTCAGGATAAACTCCGCGCGGCAATCCCCCCCTGCCTGTCATTCCTGAATGTCTCAATACGGAATCCGGTCCATTCGAATCACATATATCGCGGCTGGAAGCCGCTCCTACAATTAAAACTTCAAGCTGCGGCACGGCACCCCCTCCCCCCTCCCCCGGCGGATGATTATTTACACAAATTCCTGTAAAATATTCTTTTTTGTATACAAGACGGACGGCAAAACCGTACATGGACATCAAAACATCGCTGCTTACCCCGTTCTCGATATTCGGCTGGAAGCCAAAACCCCCGGCCGCGGCCGAGGACTGGCACAAGAAGGGGAACGCCCTCTCCGTGCACCGCGATTTCGCGGGCGCGCTGACGGCATACGAGAGGGCCATAAAGCTCAGGCCCGATTACTATTCGGCGTGGATCGGCAAGGGGAACGTGCTCGCCTCCATGGATAAATACCCCGAGGCGTTGGCCGCGTACGACGAGGCGGTCAAGCTCAAGCCCGGGCTCCTGAAAGCGGCCGAAGGGAACGGATTCGTACCCTATTATATGCGGATGCAGGCCGAAACACCCGAATCCGCCGATACACATGACAAATTCGAATTCGATTTCCATATGGCGTGGATAGGCAAGGGCGAAATCCTCACTGCGCTCGGGAGGCACTCGGGGGCGGCCGCGGCATACGGAGAAGCCGTCAATGCGGAGCCCGGGTTCCACGCGGCGTGGATAGGGAAAGGGGACGCGCTCTACGCCCTGGGCATGCACGAGGGCGCGATAGACTCATACGACAGGGCGAACGCGCTCGACCCGGAATTCCATCATTCCTGGAGGAGGAAAGGGAAAGCGCTCTCCTCGCTCGGCAGCTACTACGCGGCGATAGAGGCATTCGACCGCGCGATAAGCTTAAAACCCGACTACGAGAACGACTGGTACAGCAGGGGCCTCGCATATGCTAAGCTCGGCAAACACTTGGACGCCATAGAGGCGTACGACAGGGCGCTCAGGCTGAACCCCGCTTACTCGGACGCCCTCTACGAGAAGGGGCGATCCCTCTCGGCGCTGGGCAGACCCGCTGACGCCTTAGCCCTCTACGACGAGGCGGTGAAGGTAAAACCGGCCCGCACGGACGCACTTATAGAGAAAGGCAGGACGCTCGCCGCGCTCGGCAGGTACGACGAGGCGTTCGATTCCTTCGACGATGCGATCAGGATAAACCCCTTCTCTCACACCGCCTGGATAAGCAAGGGGGACACTCTCGCCAGCCTCGGGAAATTCGACGACGCCGCGAGAGCGTTCGATCTCGCGCTGAATTTGAAACCCGACGACCCCGTCCCGTATTTGAGGAAAGGGGATGCATATTCCGGGATGAAAAAATACGAAGACGCATTGCAATCATACGAAGGGGCTCTCGCGCTCGATCCGGGCGGCCCGGTTGCGCTCACGAGAAAAGGGGACGCACTGAACGGCCTCGGGAAATACGGGGAGGCAGCGGAGGAGTTCGCCAGGGCTATCGGCATAATGCCGGGGCTCCCGGACGCGTGGAGGGGAGAAGGAGACTCGCTCCTCGGACAGGGGAAGTTCGAGGACGCGCTCAGGTCCTACGCCAGGGCTATAGAGCTCGACCGGGCATGCTTCAGAGCCTGGTCGGGAAGAGGGGACGCGCTCGCCGGTATGGGGATGCACAGGGACGCGGTTACGGCATACGACCGCGCCGTCGAAGCGGGGCCCGCTTACGAGCCCGCGCTTCGCGGGAAAGGGTACGCGCTCTTAAGGGCGGGACACCCGGGCGAAGCGCTCGCGTCGTTCGATGAAGCGGTGAAATTCGACCCCTCGTCCGAGCCCGCATGGCGTGGGAGAGCGGAAGCCCTCGCCGAGCTCGGCGAATTCTCGTCCGCGGCGGATTCATACTCGCGCGCATCGTCATTGAATCCCGGCAGCGCTTCCCATCTCATCGGAATGGGCGAGGCGCTTGCGGCCGCCGGAAGGTATGCGGAAGCGGAAGCGGCATTCGACAGGGCGGGAGCTATCAGCCCCGGAGACGCCCGCGCGTGGCAGGGCAGAGGGATTTCGCTCGTACATTTGAAGAGGTTTCAGGAAGCCGCGGACTCCTTCGACAGGGTGATCGCGATAGAACCCGGAAACCCGGCCGCCCGGAACGGAAAAGGCGGTGCGTTATACCACATGAAAAAATACGGCGAAGCGGTCGAGGCATTCGACGAGGCAATAAAGCTCGAGCCCGGAAACGCCCCGGCGTGGAACAACAAGGCCCTCGCCCTCGCCGAGATGAAGGATTACAGGGGGGCCGAGGCCTCGTTCGAGCGGGCAAAGGGGATCGCCGGCTGGTGGACCGAGCCCCGCATAGGGAAGGTGAGCCTGTACCTCGCGCTCGGCAATACGGCGAACGCCCACAAGACGGCGGAAGAAGCGCTTTCCGAGATCGGGAGCGGCGCGGAGCTGCTTGCGGCCAAAGGTTTCACGGGGCTTGCGATGCGGGATTACGGGAGCGCAGCGGATTCATTCCGGGAGGCCGCAGTCCGAGACCCCGGGAACCCCGCCCACCTCTTGTGGCAAGCATACGCGGATTACCTCTCGGCCGGGATCGATTCAGGAATCGAGGAGAACGTATACAGGGACAGGGTCGCGTCCGTGCTCGACGCGCTCGACAAGGCGCACAAATTGACAAGACCAGAAGAGAGAGACGAACCCCTGCCTCCGTGGGTCCCGCAGGAAGATAAGAAGCCCGGCGAGAAAGACGCCCGGCTCATGTCCGATATCCTGTATTTCAAAGCGCGCTGCTATTTCAACCTCGGGGATTACGGCAAGACGGTCCGGGCGCTTAAAGAATGCGCGCGCCTCGATGCGGGAGGCGGGAGGGACGTAAACCGCGTCTTAAAGAGCATATGGAAGAACTACACGAAGCCCTCTCTATGGAGATGGTGGCTCTCATCTCCGGTGAACCCGTGGCCGAAGAGGATTTTATTTTTCACCGTATCGCTCCTCGCGCTCGGGCTCCTAGCGACTCATCCGCTCCTGGTCGAGCTGATAAAGCCCTACACAGTGGACACGGCTATCTATATTTCCCTCGCCGCTCTATTGATCGGGATACTTTTCGTGCCCCTCACGGAGAAGACGAGGGAGGAAGAATACGAATTCAGCCTCACGCCCGATCTACGGAGAGACCCCGTCGTTACGCCCGTAACGCTCGACGGCCACATCAAACAGATGCGCCGAAACCTCTCGGTTTAAATCCTTTTTATTATCATCTTCCAATCCGTCATTGCGAGCGACGTTGGCAATCCTATTAAAAGCGAGAGCGCCGCGGTCGATCCTCTCCCTCGCGATGACAGATAATGGTGTCATTGCGAGCGTCGCGAAGCAAAGCGCGGCAATCTTATTTTTCGCCTTTGTCTTTCCCCGACATTACAGAATTTGCGTTAAGAAAATAGATTATTAAGGCGTGAAAATCGTTCAGGGGATGATTCCGAGCAAGTGAGGAATCGGACGCCCTTTCCTACCAGCAATAACATAACTAAACTTGCATCATTGCTAATTAGGGAGGAATTGAACGATTTTAGCCTTAATATGATATTTTTAGCAAATTATGTACAGTCGGATGATTTTTGCTTCTTTTCATCAAGGAAAAGAAGGATAAAGAAACAGCTATTCTTCTTTCTATGCCTTGTCATAATCCACACTACGTGTGTGTCGCGATTTATGACAGAGATCGGGTGTTTATCACCCCCACCTATATCCTCCCCCCTCAAGGGGGAGGAAAGGAATATGGATCGTGGCTGGAAGCGGCTCCGCACCCGCCGGGGACCAATAGCGCACCATAAACACCCCATAAGTACACCAAATACAGAATCCCGAATCCTTTTCCTTCTTTTTGCATCTCAGTGCAGGACGTGCCTGGAATGCGGGGAATACCCCACACGGCCCGTTTACCAAAAATAAATCCCAATCCCCTGAATCCATCCTCGTTGCAAGAGCAACTAATAAGTCAAATACATTGTTTAAGGAGGCAGTAAAATGAAGAAGTTAATAGTTGCAGGTACATTAGTAGCGGCCCTCGCGTTCCCGCTAGTTTCACAGGCTGAGATAAACGCGTTCGGAGTGCAGCTTCCCGTAGGTCAGAGCGAGGTATCCGGCAATGCCAGGGGCGGATACGTGGCTCAGGACCTTAACGACACGTTCCACGTCCAGACGCTCTCGGGCAATAGCGAATCTGCGTCTTCGGACGAGACGATTTACGAGAACGTGTATACGGTATTCGGCGTCCGCGTGAGCGGGAACGATGTCATATAGCGGATGCGCGCAGTGCGCGCAAGCATATAACAAAGTGAAACGGAAGCCCGGTGTGTACCGGGCTTCCTAATTTATAAGCCGCGGGTTAAGTATAGAGCCTATTATTATTTAGCCTTGGGGATTTTTACACGCACGGCGTTGTCAGCCGGGCCGTTATCCAAAGCAGGACCGCCCGGAGATATTATTCTCTTCCGTCCGAAACCCGACATAAACAGTCCCGCGGCAGCGAGCAAGGCGCCCGCCTTGACCGCCGTCACGTTTATGACCACGAGGAAATCGAGGTGAGTCGAGAACCCGAGCACGCGCGAGACCATGACGGGCATCATCAGTATCTCGTCGTTCAGTCTTCCGAGGGTCCTGTCGAGACCGAACACGATGAACACGAGACCGTAGAGCGCGGCTATAGAGCCCGTGAGGAACAGCACCCTCCCGGTCAGCCTCCATGCTCCCAGCCTCCCGTGCGCGTATGAATAAACGAGGTAGAAGTGCGCGAGCAGGAGTATCACCGCGGACGACGCTGCGGCAATGCGGAATACACCGCTAGTCCAGACGTTATACCAGAAGTAATAAGGCCCCCTCACGGACGTTACGGCGAGTATCAGACCGAGGAGTGCGAGCACGGGAAGGAGCGAGTACGCGAACCCTCCCCGCGTGCCGAACACGGTGAACCTGAGCCCGAGGAAATAAATGAGCGCGGGTACGCCGGTCGTCAGGACGAACAGCGGCGCGCCGAAAGACGTGAACGCCTCCAGCACCCCGAACGTAAACACCGAAAGGAATAGCGGGGTCCAGAGCCCCGAGCCCGCGTGCCTGCCCTTACGTATGACGAACACGGCGAATAGGGCCAGCACCAGGAGGAGCGCCCTCGAAGCCCACACCGTGTAGCCCGTCCTCCCTGCCTGCGCCAGGCCGTTATCGGCCATGACGAAGTTGTAGGCGGGGAAATCGAGGTTCCCCTGATACCTTTCCATGTGCTCCGCTTTTGCTTTTTTATATTCCAGAGCCGAAGCCTTCCACTCCCTCTCCCTCTCGTCTCCGCCCTTGTCGAGCCACTCGTAGAACCCGAGCGTGAACTTCTTGTGCCAGGCGAGCGTCGAGAAGAGGTTCTCCTCGTAATCGAGAGACGCCTCCATACCCGGAATCCACTCCCTGCCCTTTTCTATACCGCCCTCGACCGAAGCCAGTATATCCTTCATCTTCCTCACTTCCGATACGGCGGCGAACCCGTCCCTGACCGCGTCCTGAAGCTCGCCTCGCGACGCCTTGTACACGAGGCTCATCACGGAGGTCGAGCCCTCCATCAGGTCCCAGTAGCTGTATATGACGGGAGGTATCTCCATCCCGACCCCTGTAACCTCCTTGCGGGCGAACTGCGGTATGGTGAGCCCCTTCACCGCCGTCCCGTGGGAGAGAGTCAGGAGCTCCGTGAGGCCGTCCTCGACCTCTTTGCCGCCGCCGAATGTGTCCCTCACCCACTCCCGCGTCCACTTCTCCACGGGCTCTCCGGGGTGCGCAGCGATCATCGCCGACGCGTACACGTTGGCGTCCGTCCAGAGCCAGTGCCCGGTGAACGGGTACATCATCATCGGCCCCTGCCGTATCGGCCCGCCCGCCTGCGTCCATACCCACACGCCGACGACGTTCGGGTTCCGCTCGATAAATCCGCGGAGCGCGCCCCCGTATTCGGGTCCGACGTAATTCGGTATGACGTTGAACGCCTCGAACTCCCTACGCGCCTGAAGCTCCACTATGCGCTTGTGCCTTCCCGAATAAAGGGTCGGGTTATAAGGGACGCTGTTCCAGAAGTCCCCCTTCGTCAGCTTTGTCGAGATAATAAGGTTGTCGGAATGAATGCCGCCGAGTATGCGCTCGTAAACTTCGGGGTCGGTGTGCATGCTCCCCACTTCGCCCACCCCTACCGACCATGTGCGGAATATTACGTATTTGCCGTGAGCCTCGGCCGTCCCGGTAAAAGACCCGAGCATCTCCTTCACGGATGAGACGCTCCTCACCATGAGCTCGCTCGTATAGTCCCAGCCTTTCCTGTTGTAGAGCGGCCCCGCCTCGCCTATCCGTATCATGAGGCCGTCGACGAGCGGCATCGTCTCGAAGAGCTCGGAGAGCCCCTCCGAGTAGACGCTCCAGAATTCCGGGCTCTCGACGTCCATACCGCCGGGCAGCCCGCTCAGATACCGCCTGAGCCCCGGCGTGAGCGCGACCATGTCCGTGCTCAGTATGACGCGGAGACCTTTACTGTGAGCGTAGTCGAAGAACCGCGAGTAGAATTGACGGAGCGCTTCGTGCCTCTTCCTCTCGACGCTCCCTTCGGGGTATACGTCCGTTCCGCCGCCTAATGAGTCGAAATCGATTAATTCGAGGAACGCCTGGAACTCTATGGCGTTGAACCCGAGCGCCGACATCCTGTCGACGTATTCGCGGTACTGTGAGAACACGCGGTCGGCCCCGGCCGCGTCGACGAACGGCTCCGCTGACAGGAACACCCCGTCGAACCGCCTCGTATTATGAGAGTAGTCCTTGCCCCACGCCTGTGGGTCGGCCTCTATCCCCACCCCGCCGAGGTCTACCATCCTGAACGGGAGCGGCGGCAGATCTTTCGAGGCGGCGGACGCGGAGTCCCCGAGGTCCTTCTCTTTGATGGAAATGGAAAGGAAAGCGTTTATTCTGCTGCCCAGGAACAATCCCGCAGTCAGGGCTGCCGCCAGAAAGAGCAGCGTGCGCGCGCGCATCAATGGTTCTCCCCGTCCGGCCGTCTCTCCGCGTGAGAAAATTTTATTAAGCCGGCGTTAACCTGCCGTTAAGCGGAGATGAATCCGGAGCAGGGATTAATTATACAGGCGATCGGCGGACATGATAAAAATCTTAACAATCGGACGGACGATAACACCCCCGGTGTGATTCTATGAAAAGACTGCAGCGGATTTTGCTAAATATACGCCCTTCGACCCTTTCCGGCTACGGCTCGGGCCTTCGCCGAGACGAGCGACAGGCTTCCGGCTTCGCCAAAAAGGCTACGCCGGACAAGCAGGACGAACGGGTTGAGCTTCATTCGTTGGCCAAAGAAGAGGAGATACACTAGTATCGTATATGAGCACACATTGTGTGCCGCAGGACAGGCGGGTTTGGTTTCATTGCCGGCTGTGCAGAAGATCTACATGAGAACCGTAGAACGCACACGTGCGTGCGCATGCGGGCGCTGGCCCGCCCCAGCAACGCATGCGGTGACGATTCCGCACGCGCCGCCGAAGGATTATATTCATAATTTTCCGCGCCGTAAAAAACCCGGCGCTCAAACGCGTCCCGTTTTACTCGGTCCCGGGTGATTCCGGCTCGGCCGGTGGAGAACCCGGATCGAGGACTTTATCCTTGTTGAGTATCGGGTCCGGACTGCACGCGAGGTTCTTCTTGGTGGTCATCGCGCAGGTGCCCTTTATTTCCGCTCCGCCAGTGACTACTACGACGCAGGGGTCGCCCTCGCTCTTCCCTTTGCAGGGCCCCGAGATTTCGGGCGGCAGCCCTTCTCTGGTCTGACCTTTGTCATCCTCTTCCCCGGGCTTGGTATCAGCCGGCTCCTCCGGAGTCTCGACCTCGACCTCCTCCGTCTCCTCGACCTGCTCCGTCTCGTCTTTATCTTTCGAGCAGGCCCCGAAATAGAGCCCGGCCGCGATAAGCAGGAGAGCGAGAGCCGCCGTTGACAGCTTTAAACCGGAAAAATATCTATCGAACATATTTGAACCTCCCGTTGTGCTGGTGTTGAAATTTTACCTGTTTTACCGGAGTTATAACACAGTATTTCCCGGGTCCCGAAAGTCACACCAAAAGCAACGTATATAGTCTATAGGGTTTTATGGCACATTTCTTCATATATTTTAGGGGGGTCCTGCTCAGCATTTTTACTTCCCTCTCCCTTGTGGGGAAGAAATAGAAACTTCCGCCCTGAGGAGTGTCGGCCTCAACTTTAAAATTGAGATTGCCGCGGTTCCTTCGGAACCTCGCAATTGTAGATGTTAAATAATTCGCAGCTGGAATTCTCTGGGATAAACGATAAAAAGCGGGCTTAATAGTTTTCGACATTCACAGAATTTGCGGCGGGTGAGCACCCGCGGGCATAAGATCCTCAGCAACGACTCTGCTCAACCAAACCCGTTCGCCCTGAGCCTGTCGAAGGGTGATTCTTTCCGACATTACAGAATTTGCGTTAAGAAAATCGCGTGTTTAAGCGTGAAAATCTTTCAGCTTTCCATTTGAAAGATTTTAGCTTAAACGCAAGATTTTTAGCAAATTATGTTCAGTCGGATGATTTTTGCTTCTTTTCATCAAGGAAAAGAAGGATATTCTTTGTTTTCTCTTCAAAGCTTCAGTCTCGACCGCCGCTTCCCTGAAATCCTGTCCCCGAATTACCTGACATCTACAGCAATGACAGACTTACTTTCGCGGCTGGAAGCCGCTCCTACGGGGGAGAATAATTTTACCATCTCTGTAGGAGCGCCATCCCTTCGACTACGCTCAGGACAGGCTTGGCGCGATTAGTTAAATCGAAAAGAAGAGATTCCCGATCAGTGCCTGCCCTGAACCATGTCCTGAATTTATTTCAGGATCAATTCAGGGTCGGGAATGACAAACAAAATCAAAGACTAAAGATAGATTTCTCGTTTTGGATTGTGCTGATCTTATACGATGTCAACGCGAGTTACTTGCAATTAGCAAAGGGCGACCAGTTCTTGCGCTTGCTTAGAACTGTTGCTCGAAATGTATGAGTCTCCCCTCACCCGTCTTCCTTCTGGGTTCCCGTGCGCATGAACAGGAGGGCCAGGAAGAATGCCGCGAGCACGACCCCGCCCGCGAAGTAATACCCGGCGGCGATGCTCCTCGCAACGCCCGCGTTGAGCTCGGGCATGAGCGCGGGGGAGATCGCGGATAACTCCCTTATCGCCTCCCCCTGACCCCTGAGCGCGCTGTCTATGAGGGGGGAGAGGCTTGCCGCTGCGCCATCCGTGCCGCCGAAGCCGCTTATGATCTTCGAGACCTCGCCTTTCTGAACCGTCGCGACGAGCCCGCCGATCGATGCGAGCCCGACGGTCGCCCCTATCTGCCTCATCGTCTGCACGACCCCTGACGCCTGCCCCCTGAACTCGCTCCCGGCGCGGTTGAGCGCGTCCGTGCTCGTCGGGACCATCACGAACCCGATCCCGAAACCGAGGATTATCATCCCGGGCAGAATCTTGAGGAAATCGCCCCCCTCGAGGAAGGGAGCCTGAAGGAAGAACCCGGCCGCAATCAGGAACGCGCCGGTGAGCGCGGGGACTTTCACCCCTACCCTGTCGAAGAGGCGGCCCGACACCTGGGACATTATCACTACGGAGAATATAATCGGCATGATCCCGAGCCCCGCCTGAAGCGGCGTGAAACCGAGGTTTTTCTGGAGGTATATCGCGCCGAATACAATGAGGCTTATCATCGCGAACTGGATGCAGAAGAGGAGAACGCAGTCCATAGCGAAGGCCGGGTTCCTGAAGAGTCTCAACTGTATCAACGGGTCGTCGCTCTTTATCTGAATGAACGAGAATATCTCGAGGAGCACGAGACCCGAGGCGAGGAAGCCCAGTGTTATCGGAGACGTCCACCCCCAGAGGTGCCCCTGCTGGAGCCCGTACACGAACGCGAACATGCCGATCATTAGCAAGAGAGCGTAAGCGGGGCGCACTCCGCCGCCGGCGGATTCCATGCCCGCGGGCTTCGATATCCAGGTCATTATCAACGCGAGCGCGCCCACGGGGAGGTTGATCCAGAACACCCACCTCCACGAAAGATACTCGGTCAGGAAACCGCCCAGGAGGGGGCCCATCGCGAGGAAGGCCTGCGCCACGCCCACGTAAATCGCCATCGCCTTCCCCCTCTCCCTTATGTCGAACGATTCTATGACTATCGCAGCCGAGGAAGGGAGCATGAGCGCAGCGCCCAGGCCCTGGAGCGCGCGGGCGACGATTATCACGCCTTCGTTCGGGGCGAGGCCGCAGAGGGCCGAGGCCGCGGCGAAGACTATTACTCCCGTGACGAACGCGCGCACCCTGCCGAATATGTCCCCGAGCTTCCCGCCAAGCGCGACCGTCACGGCGAGCGCGAGCACGTACGCGTTCACTATCCATTCGAGCCCGGTCTGGGATACGGCCAGGTCCGACTGGATCCTCGGGAGCGCAACGCTCACCACCGTCTGGTCGACGAATATCATAGAGAGCGACCCCGTCATCGCGATGAGTGTGAGCCACTTGTGGGAATATTGTCTATTCATCGGGCAGGTTACGGGGCGCTCAGGCTGCCCCCGCGCGGGCAGGGTTAATGTAATTGGGTGGAATTAAATGTCAACAGAACCCTTTTGCTCCCCGGCGCGGGGTTTCTCACCTTAGGGGCGAAGGACTCTTTCCTCGACAAGCGCAGCGGTCCGGCCGGGAGTTCGGCGGAGGTAATCTTCCCCGGCAAGCCGCTCGCCGGTTAAGGTCCTGAAACGAAGGAAACACTTCAGTATATAGGGAAATAGAACCGGGCCGTTTGAGGACGGCCGTCTCTTATTTCCGGGACCCGGAGTTTTCCGAGAAAACGAGGAGAAGAAGCTCCGTGCCTTCGATGCGCAGGTACGAGAGCTCTATGACCGTGGAAGGGAACGCCCACTTCCTCTCGGCGGAGGTGCCGGGGTCGTTGGACGTCTCCTCCTCGTCGGGGTCCCCGTATTTAGAGACGAGCTCTTCTTCCACTTTTATAAAAGTCTCGGCCCGCGCGTACCCCTCGGACTCTCCCTTGGGGACGAACACTATCTTCGTGAGCTTCTTCGTGTCCGTGCCCATCCAGAGGCTCGCCCTGAAAGGCTCGCCGCCTATCGTGAGACCCGTGAGCTCGAGGTCGCTGTACACGCCCTCGCCCGCGTCCTCTCTGGGCTTGTGCACCTTGATGTCCTTTCCGAACGCGGCCTTTATCACCTCCCCGGTCATGCCCCATTTGAGCTTATCCCAGCCGTAGACGTCAGGGGGCTTCTGAGCCGCGTTAGCTCCCTCCACAAATATGAATAGAAACGCAATCAGCAGGACCCGAACCGAAACTCTTGTCACGACGACCTCCCCGTTTTCATATTAAATTTCACAATAACAAGGAACTTTCTAATACAAGAACTATAAAATATGGGATGTGAAAATGGAAATTGTTTTTACAACGCATGTACATTGCACATACTCACGATTGCCCCATCCCTCCTACGTCTGCTCGAACCCACCACACTTTGTAGGAGCGGCTTCCAGCCGCGACACACGTAGTGTGCTCTCCGGTTTCGGCGTTATTCCTCACACAATCCGGGCGTCTCATCCACACCCATTTGTAGGAGCGGCTTCCAGCCGCGATGATTGTTGTATAAAATGCACACTTACACATCATAGGAGCAATACCAAAATCGATATTCCCTATAATCGCATACAATCCCTTTCCTCACAGGATTCTCAAGACAATATCTGATCAAACTGTTTAAAGACGGTTCATCCTTTATTCCACGCTCGTAATACTGACTTTCCCAAACATTACCGTTTTGACCAAGCACTCTATTTATTTCATTAGCCGTATAGCTCTTTAGCGAATGCATCAACTTAACGAGGGATACACTTTTCAGTTCAGCTATAAAGTGAACGTGATCCGGCATCACTACGGCTGCGATGAGAGTAATCCGATCATTATCGTCCAGCCACTTGAGGGAATTCAGTACAATTTGTGCTGCAGCGCTCTCTAAAAAAATCGGTCTTCTCTTTTTAGTTACAGTGGTCAGAAAATAGTAGAAACCAGCTTCGTCAAAGCGTCCCCGGCGGAGAGATTTTTGATGTGATTCTTGTTCCGGCATGTTTTCTCATTTTACAATACAAAATGACAAGAGTTAACTGTTCGCGGCTGGAAGCCGCTCCTACGAGGTAGGAATTGTATCGTTACACGAGCGCCGGGACAGGTACCCGAGCCCCTTATCCGCAGGACGCGTGCGGAGGCTATTCCTACCTCCCCCTCCCCACCCGCATCTCGTGCTCCCTCGACCTGTGGAGCAGGCCGAAGTCGAACCCGCCCCCCTCGCCCATGAGGACGAGCCTTATGACCGAGCGCCCCGTCGTCCACTCGGACAAGTAGACGAGCGGGCACGAATCCCGGCACTCCTCCCCGGAGCTCCTGACGCAGTATCCTCCGCATTCCCCGCACTTGCCCTCGTCGTACGACGGCTCCCCGTAAGACCCGGTGAGGATGCCCTTCACCTTCGAGTATTCGCGTATGAATACTCGCTCGCCGCCGAAGGGTTCCCTGAACGCGTAACCCGCCTCCACGAGCGCCCCCTCAAGGAAATGATATCCCACTACGGATGCGAGGCCCATAAAACGCTCACTGTAGGTGATGTAGCCCTCCCCTTCATTCAGCGGCACGAGGACTTCCGAGCGTTTGACCTCCTCCCTGGACATGCCCCAGGACGCCCCCCTGAAGTCGCTTCCGGCATCTGAAAACTCAGAAACAGCGTATACGCGATTCATCTCACTCCCTCCTTTAAGTCCGTGATAACTCAAATTCGCCGTAAACGCCCGTGACGCTTACGATCTCTCGTCCGGGCCCGCCCGCCGCCGTCCGGCGGAGCCGCCCTGACTCCGTGCGGATTTCCTCCATAGGGCGCACTGATCGCCCGCGGAAGGGAGAGCCGGGATAACCGTCCCTCCCACTTCAGTGCATATACATATAATATCCGCGCTTATCGTATCCGCAACCCTGCTATTGCCCATCTTTCCTTACACCGCCAGATATAAACAGTTTTTATCCGCAATGTTAAGACCGCGTTAATCCGGGCCCCTGCCCTCGTCCCTCCCCCCTCGCTCTTGCGTCCCGCACGCCTCTGCGACCCGCCCCTATCTGCCCGCCCCCTACCTGAACACGTTAATCACGCTGCAGAACACCCTGCCCACGACCATCTCCGGGTCGAACTCGTTCCAGCCGAGCACCGAGACAGGGTAGTTCCTGTTGTACGGCCTCAGCAGGAGACCCTGAGACCCCGAATGACACTCCCTCAGAATGCAGCCCTCCTTAGGAATGCTGAGGGCGTAGATGGAGCCCGACACGATCTCCCTCGACGATATGTCAATGACCACGCTCGCGCCGTCCATGATGAGCTTCTCCATCGAATCCCCCCTGTTCCGGATCACGATGAAACCGTCTTCAAACAGCTGCTTCGGTATCTCGATCGCCTGGGCGGGATCGAATTTCGCAAGCTCCGTCAACAAAGCCTCTCCCTACCTGCGGTTATAGCCGCGCACCGTATTTCCGCGTCAGGGACCGCTCTTGTATATACGTCCGGATTCTTGAGCGGCATTTAGTCCCGCGCCTCTTACCCGCCGCGCGGCGGGAGAAGCCTTCCGCCGGAATAAGACTTTTATTGCCGCTCATACTGGAGAGTCCCCCTCTCGAAATCACGGTACGATCTGTATCTACAATGATTATCCGAATTCGCCGCGATCATTTCAATCGGGTGATGCCTGTATTTTATATAGGGTATCTATGTAGAAATGGTGCGTAACATGCCGGAATATCATGATAATATCTCCGGGGGAAAATTTTTCGGGAATGTCGAAAGAACGGCCGATCAGCGCCGGGCGCACTCAAGATTCGGGACCTTTCGCCCCTCCCGCGCCGGGGGCGGTCAGTCCTTGCCGGCACCCCGGCTTTCGTCTTCCGGGGGATACTCGGTACCGCTTATGCTCGCGCCGACGAGAGTATAGGAGGCGGGTCCCTTTTCCGATTTCTGCTCGTGCAGCACGAGACCGACGCCCTTTGCGTATACGTCCCTGAACCAGAAATCCCCGCCCTCGGGCACGGTCACGACCATCACTTCGCTGAATGTCCCGGCAGGCGTACTGACAGGCCCCTTCGGGAACTCGGTCACCGCGCCAGGGTTATAGAACGTCTTTATCCCGCCCCCGGACGATATGAAGATGTCCCCGCCCGGGGATATCTTCATGCCGACGCCGGGCACGCCGAAGAACGTGTCGAAGACCGACCACCCGTCGGACTCGGAGACGACTGTATTCGTCACCTCTGACGGGCCCTTGCCGGTTTCGGATTTGTATTTCCATGTGTTCCCCTTATCGAGCGGAAGGAATTCAGCGACGGAGACGTTTTCCCTGCCAGCGAGCACGTTCGTGTACTCCCTGAACTGCCCGAGCCCCGTACCGGAGGCCAGGGTGCTCACGTAGTCCTCGTCGATTAGCCTCACTGGGACTCCCGCGCCCGGGGCCGGGACCAGCTTCACGATGAGATACGGCCAGGAGGCCTTCACCGGCCCTTCGGGACGAGGCCCTTCGGACCTGACCCTGTACCTCGCTTCGAGCGCGCCGCCGGACGCCGGGGACACGCCGGTAATCTCAATAATTCCGCCCGTACCTTCGCCCGGTATAATCAGCAGCAGCGCGTGCTTCCCGAATTCCGCTTCGGGCAGGTGGCCCGTCATTCCGAGCGCTTCCTTAGCCTTTTCGAGCTCTTCGCCGCTCCTTATGAGAGCGCTCGTTAGAGCGGGCTCTTCCGCCAGTATGCCGCCCGACCAGGGCTCGACGGTGTACTCCGCGGCCAGGGACGCCCGTATCAGGAGCGATAGCAAGGCCAGAACGGTCGTGAAGCATAGAGTGTTTTTCATAGAGGCTTCAATCTCCGGCTCATATCCATACAATTATACTTCCGATACGCGGTTTATGCGGCCCACACGCACATAGTGCGTTTTATGATTCTAGTGTGACACCTCTGCCCGACCCGCCCTGTCATTGCGAGGAACGGTTCTGAGCAAGCGTAAGAACCGGTCGCTGTCGGTTGATTGCAATTGCGAATGTTATCTATGCGCCATACCGGATGAAAACGGCGACCGCGGCAATCTCGTCTTTTTCCTCTCCCGACATTACAGAATTTGCGGCGGGTGAGCACAACAATATTTCCTTCCCCCTAGAGGGGGGAAGGTTAGGATGGGGGTGTCACCTTTCACTCATTAAATCATCCAGAAAGTTTTTTCCTTCCCGACATTACAGAATTTGCGTGAAGAAAATCGCGTGTTCAAGCGTATAAAAATCTTTCAGCTGTCCATTTGAAAGATTTTAGCTTAAACGGAAGATTTTTAGCAAATTATGTTCAGTCTTTTCATAGAACACACTACGTGTGTGATTTTTGCTTCTTTTCATCCCTGTCCTGAACTTGTTTCAGGAAAGGAAAAGAAGGATAAAGAAACAGCTTTTCTTCTTTCTATGCCTCGTCATAAACCACACATTGTGCGTGTCGCGGCTGGAAGCCGCTCCTACGGTGAAGATTCCAACTATGATCGGTGTGCAGAGTGGGATAATAAGGGACTGATTCCGTCAGGACGTTTCGACGGCCTTCAGCGCATCTTTGAACTCGTCTATCTTGAACGGCTTCGACAGGAACCTGTTGCCCGTGCTGTTTATGAAATCGAGGGTCTCCGTGCTCGGGTCCCCGGTCATGAACAGCATCTTTCCGGCCAGACCCGCGTCCATATCCTTAACGCGCCTGTAGAACTCCTTGCCGTTCATGTGAGGCATCTTGATGTCGCATATGATGATGCTGTACGCCCCGCGCTTTATGCACTCGAGCGCCTCCTCTCCGTTCGAAACGAAATCGGCGTCATAGCCCTCGCCCTCGAGTATCCCGCCTATCAGCATCGTAACCAGCTCTTCGTCGTCGACGACCAGTACTGTCCGCCCCTTCCTTTCGGTCAGGGGCTCGTCGCGCCACTCCCTGCCGTTATCTTCGGCGAGGAGATAGTCCCTGAAATCGCGCAACGGCAGCCTCACGGTGAAAGTCGCCCCCTTTCCCGGCTCGCTCTCGACCGCTATCTCCCCGTCGTGCTCTTTCATTATCCCGTATGAAACCGAGAGCCCGAGGCCCGTGCCGACGCCCGGAGGCTTCGTCGTAAAAAACGGGTCAAAAATCCTGCGCACGTTGTCCTCGCTTATCCCGTGGCCGGTGTCCGATATAACGGCTTCGATATCGTCCCTCTCCCCTCTCCTCGTCTTAATCGTTATCGTGCCCCCGTTAGCGGAAGCTGCGCTTATCGCGTGGCAGGCGTTCAATATGAGGTTCGTGAACACCTGGTCTATCTGCGTCGAGTCAGCCATTGTCTTCGGCAGGCCGCCGTCGAGGTCCATGACCACGCGGATTTTCTCGAGGTCGAGCTGGTACTGCCTGAATTCGACCGCGTTACGGATTATTTCGTTTATGTCCAGGTACTCCCTCCTCGGCTTGTCCTTCCTGGCGAAGGAGAGGAGGTTCTCGACTATCTTCCTTACCTTGTCCGCCGAATTATGTATTACCTCGATGAACTTCTGCCTCTTGTCCGCCTCCGTCTCGGGAGCCGCGATGAGCATCTGGGAATACCCGAGTATGGGCGTGAGGGGGTTATTTATCTCGTGCGCTATGCTCGACACGAGCTGTCCGAGAGAGGCGAGCTTCTCGTTCTGAATGAGCTGGTCCTGCGTCGTTTTCAGGTCGTGATAGAGTATTTCGAGCTCTTTCGCCCTCTCCCCGGCCTCTTCGAACATCTTCGCCTTGGAGACCGCCGTCCCCATCTGGTTGCCGAGAGAGTAGAGTATGTCGAGCTCGTACTTCTCGAATGCCCTCTTTTCCAGTCTCGTGAAATGGATTACGCCTATAGTCTGCCCCCTGTGCTTTAGCGGCAGGGAGAGGACGACTCCGGGCGCAAGCGCCCGCCCCGCGGGCCCTAAAGGACACGGCTCTCCCGGGAACCCCTTGAAATATACGGGCTCGCCCGTCTTTATGACCTCCCATGTCACCCCTTTGGGATAAGGTATTCTCCCGGCCTTTTTTATATATCCATCGGAAAGTCCGCGGTGTACGCGGAGCACCGCCTGCCGCGAATCCCCCTCGCCCTCGACGAGGTATACGCACATGATGTCTATCATCTTCATTCCGCCGATCATGCCGAGGAACGTCTCGAATATGAGCCTCAGGTCGGCGGAGCCGTGTACCTTTTCCACGATCGCGCTCAGTATGGAAAGGTTCTCGTTCCTCTCTTCGAGCTCCCTCGTCTGCTTTGCCCTCGCGATGGCGATCGCGATCTGATTGCCTATGGTCGTGAGGAGCTCCACCTCCTTCTTCGTGAACCTCTCTTCTTCATACCGGGCAAACCAGATGACCCCTATCGCCTTGCCCTCGATGAGGACCGGCACCCCCAGTATGCCGTGGTATCCCGCCTTCTTTCCCGCGGGCCCTACCTCCTTTACCTTGTGTATGTCGTCTATGTTGAGCGGCTGACCGGAGTTGATAACCCTCCACGTGATCCCGGCCGGATACGGTATGACGGAGGCCTTGGCTACGTACTCCGGCGGGAAATTCCTGTGGGCCTGGAGCACCGCCGTGTTCGAGGGATCGTCCACGATGTATATGGCAGCCATATCGACTTTCTCGAGCTCCATAACGAGGTCGAGCGCCGTGTCGTATATCTCCTTCAGGTCGGAGGACTTGTGCACGGCCTCGACGATCTTTATCAGTACTCTGAGATTATCGGTTATTCTTTTTGGCAGTCTTAGAGACTGTTTAATTTCCATTGGCTGGGCGTCCGATAAGGCTAATTATATCTACTGTTGATTTGATTATGCAAGTGCAGGGAGAGGCGCTCGTCACGGCGGCTGAAATCGATGCATAGTATGATAGACTTAATATACGTATGCGTCCGGCGTCGCCGGACGGCCGCGGGGGGCAAAATGAAAAGGCGACTGGCACCTTTAATCCTGTTTGCAATTGTTTCACTCAGCTTGACGCACGCGCTCCGGACGAGTGCGGAAGATGACGCCGGCGGGGCGCAGGAGGGACAGAAGGCTGTAAAGGAAATAGAGGTAGATGAGGCGCGCGTCATCATAGAGGAGAAGAAAGGGAGCCCCGATTTCGTAATACTCGACGTGAGGACGGCCGGGGAATACTCGGAAGGGCACATCGAAGGCTCTACGAACATCGACGTGGAGTCCGTATCTTTCAAAGAAGAGGCTGGCAAGCTCGACAGGTCGAAGACGTACCTCGTACACTGCCGCACGGGGAGGAGGAGCGAGACCGCGGTGAAGGTAATGGAGGAAATGGGGTTCGCTGATATTTACTGGATGCCGGGCGGCATCGTCGGCTGGCAGGACGCGGGTTATCCGGTGACGGAGTAACTTATTCCGTGCGATGCGGTCTTCTTAGTATGTCATTTCGAGCAACGGTTCTGAGCAAGCGCAAGAACCGGTCACTCTTGGCTGATTGCTAGCGACTCACATTTACACCGTATACAATCAGCATAATCCAAAACGAGAAATCTATATTTTGCCTTTGCTTTATCTTTATAAATCGCGGCTGGAAGCCGCTCCTACAGGGTTTGGGATTAATTTTTGTAGGAGCACCATCCTGGTGCGACAATCTCTTCTTTTTTTCTTCCCCGACATTACAGAATTTGCGTTAAGAAAAGCGGGCAAGCGCCCGCATGCGTACGGTCTCTAACCGCCACTTCCGCTAAATTTGTACT
>Ga0187893_10006638_pt1 | contig 19620 bp, 14 predicted proteins | sample MA1701074metaG_FD_139574 | JGI IMG/M metagenome (GOLD analysis project Ga0187893, IMG submission 139574) | White microbial mat communities from a basaltic lava cave in the Kipuka Kanohina Cave System on the Island of Hawaii, USA - MA170107-4 metaG ... | reverse complement strand
AGTTTGTCGGACAACTCGCGCCGACAATAGTTCCAGGGCCATTGGCGCCAATCATTCACCAGACCAGCTTTCACCGGATTATTGAGAACGTAACGCACCGTCTTGTCGAACTTACCGGGTCGAATCACATGATCAAAGCTCTCGTGCTCCCAGAACTGCCCTGACCGATTCAAGATCAAATTACATTCACGAGCACTGCGGCCTTTCAGTGAATGCATGATCTTTGACAGACTCGGATGGTGTAGCAGGGAAAACGGATCCTCTTCCATGAATACTTCCTGCAATTCTTGCTCGGACAGGGACGGGTGAAAGACCGTGTGGACGTGATTTGACATCACTGAATACGCGTCCAACCTGTAGGCATCACCATCAAGTCGACGAAGGTTCTCGGCCACTCTGTCAGCAATTCTCGGGTCCTGCATCCATCGTGGGCCAACCCTAGCCTGATCGAGTATTTCTTCAAACCTTAGGAACCACTCGCGGGTAAACTTTTCGGCTCGCGCCTGCCAGTCACTCTGTCGGGCTGCTTCACTTGGCTGCATTTTGCGCGACTGCTCGATTGCCTTCCTCAACCAATCCCTTTTAGCTTTGTACAAACGGACTGTGGATTGTGGAATTGATCCCGCAAGGCGATAAGTGACAAATAGCGTCGCATCCGGCTGGTGAATATGCGGACGATGTCGCCGTGAGAATTGTTTGAAGTCAAGATTACTCATCGTGAGGCCCCCCATGTCCGACAAACTTCAGTTTGTCGTCTTAGTTTGAATGTCCTGAACCCATGTCCGACAAACTTCAGTTTGTCGTCTTAGTTTGAATGTCCTGAACCCATGTCCGACAAACTTCAGTTTGTCGTCTTAGTGAATGCCCTGAATCCATGTCCGACAAACTTCAGTTTGTCGTCTTAGTGAATGCCCTAAACCCATGTTCGACAAACTAAAGTTTGTCGGACACCAAGAGCTTCTCCTGCGGCAGCATTGCCGGCATGCCTTTGTGTTGCCAACAGCGCACTGGGCCATGCACACGCCGGGAGCATGGCTTTCCCTTTTTCGTGCGCGCACCACAGATGTACACTTCGGCAGACTCGGTTCCAGAGTTAGCAGTTACAGAACTAGCAGACGAACTTCCCCCCGACACTCCCGACTCTTCCGAAGTCGCATCCTTGTCTTCCATCGCGTTATCTCCCTGCTCCTCGAGAGGCGCGTTCGAACGCTCGATGATCAAAGGAGGCGGTGCGGGACGTCCTGCGCGGCCCGCAAGCATTCCGACACCTAACAACGCCACCGCAGCCAACAGCGGTACAGTCACACGCTCCTTGCGGAGACGCGCGGAGCAGGTATCGCAGAATCGGCGGCTGCTCCACGCGCGCCAATGCAGGCGAATGATTTTCGCGCCGCATTCAGAACAAAAGTTTGGCCGATACATTTTCATCGCCACTCAGATAACAACACTTGGCAAGATCCTTCCCTTTGTCGGATCACACGCCGTTAATCCCACGGAATGCGGCAGGAAATCAGACGCTGGCGAAGTCTTGCGCCGGTGCGTCGGGAAACACGCGCTTTCCGAGGTGCTGCCTGCGCCGGCAGGACACCGCACTTTCTAAAACGCCTTAAGTGGGGGCGTGAGGTAAAGATCAGCGATTACTGACGATTCCTGAGGAAGCCGCAATTAAACGCGAGCCATTATAAGCCGGAGCCTGCCGGACGGACGAACAAATTCTCTTCCGAGGACAGGCTCTAAGTTTCTCATTCCAAAAATCGTGCCCGGTCCCTTTTTCCGATTTTTCGTTTCCAGTTCCCCTGTTTTCTGCTTCTTCTTCCCTGTTTTTGGTTTTAATCCGCGTTTATCCGCGAAGATCCCGCGGCTAAGTCTCCCGGTAAATCCTCGGCGAACTCTTCCAAGCAACTGGAAGCCAGGGTTTTGGCGTCCGAAGTCAACGCCGCGCCGGGGAACTTGGCGCCAGAATTGCAAAAAACCTAACCCGACAGGCATACTCCCTGACAGAAATGCGGACTACATATCTTGCCATGAATCTTTTTCGAATCCTTTTTACACGATTTTTTCGGATGGTTTTCTTAGCCTCAAGTTTTGTCCTGCTGCATTCCGCGACGGCTGCCTTCAGTTCGGCCCAGGAGACGGACGACGTTGTGCGAACCACGATCTCATTGGTGCAACTGAACGTCGGTGTCGTCGATCGGCAAGGACGCGCGGTCACCTCTCTTTCGCGCAATGACTTTGCTGTTTTTGAAGACGGAGTTAAGCAATCGATCGCCTCGTTCGAGCCGGCCTATGCTCCGTTCAGCCTGGTGCTTCTCCTCGACATGTCGGGTTCGACAGTGAGCTTTCGCCCGCAGTTGAAACTGGCTACGACGCGCTTTCTGGATGCACTGGCGCCGGATGACCGCGTCGCTGTCGTCCAGTTCAATGCCCGAATCAAGAAACTGACGGACTTTTCGACTGATCGGCAGAAGACCGCCTACGCCATCCAGATTGCTGACGGCGCCGGAGATACGCACTTCTATGAGGCCCTTAAATATGCTCTAAAGGAATTGGAAAAAGAAGGCAAGCGCCGCAAAGCGATTGTGGTGCTGACGGATGGTCTTGATACGGGGATGCGCAATGAAGATCGCGCGGCGGTTGCGAGAGCCCAAACTGATGAAGAAGCCCTCGCCGCCATTCAGCCTAATTCGAGTGCTCCGCTCAATGCAGTTCTTAATGCGGCGGATCGGCAGGGAGTGACGATTTATCCGCTCGCTTTACCTTCCGGCGATCCCAAGCGGTTGCCACTGCCCGGTCCTGATATCACCGGCATCTATGCGGCCGCGCGAAGCCGGCTCGAGACGGTCGCCAATCGCACCGGGGGGCGTCTTACCGAGATCAATAGGCTCGATCAAATGGCGCGACTTTATGCGGAGGTGGCGGCTAACCTAAGGACGCTATACACCGTGGCTTACCAGGCGCCGGTGGATCGCCCCCGCGACGGCAAGTGGCATGAGATCCGAGTTGAGGTGGTCCATCCCGATTTAATCGCCCGCACACGTCCCGGGTATTTCGCGCGGTAACGCAAGCACCAGGTTCAAAGTTCCAAGTTCCAAGTTCCAAGTTCCAAGTTTACAGTACCCCCACTTGGACTATTTCCCATTTACCATTTACTATTTACCTCTTCCGGGCACCCGTAGCTCAGCTGGATAGAGTACCTGACTACGAATCAGGGGGTCGCACGTTCGAGTCGTGCCGGGTGCACCATTTCAATGACTTGCGGCAGGTTGAAGGGCCCGCCGTTTTCTTTTCTTGCAGTCTAAATCATTCGCTCAATGTGCGGACGCTACACACTTCGATCTCCCCGTCGATTTGAGTTCGACAGCCTGCGCAATTCCAGCCTTCCGTTGGATTCGCGCTATAACATTGCTCCCGGCCAACTGGTCCCCGTGATAGCGGATTTTGGAAACGGGTTGGAGCTCAAGTGCGTGGGGTGGGGTCTCATTCCATCGTGGAGCGCGGATAAAAAGGGATTCATCAACGCCCGATCCGAAACGCTTGAAGATAAGCCCAGCTTCAACGAGTCGTTTCAAAAACGGCGCTGCCTGATTCCGGCCGATGGGTTCTTCGAATGGAAGCGTTCCGGACGAGCTAAGCAGGCACATTATTTCCAACTGACCGATGAGAATCCGTTTGCTTTCGCCGGGATTTGGGATAAATGGATACAGGGAGAAGCAGCGATCACTTGCGCGATCATCACCACCAAGGCTAACGAAACGGTCGGTCTATTTCACGATCGCATGCCTGCCATCCTAACCCCGGATTCCTATGACGCCTGGCTCGATCCCGACGCAACCACGGCTTCGCTAAAACAACTGCTCATGCCGTTTCCGGGCTCGAGAATGACCTATCATCCGGTCAGTAGCGCTGTGAACCATCCTGATAACGAGGGCGAGAAACTCATTGAGCGAGTCGACTCGGAGATAGGAACTACGCCAAGTTTGTTCTAAAGGCTTCTCAAATCCCCTCCGAACTGGCGATCTCAGTTTGTGTCCCAAGGAAATTGCCGCGATTGAAAGCTGCGACAGATGTTCGCACAATTTGTTTCTCATCTTGCTGCGTCATGCCACCCGTCCCTACAAGTCGTCTTCGTGGCTCTTGGGAACCGGTCGCATTTTGCAGCCGGTGTGCAGCCCAATAATGCAAAACAGTCTGGGGCCTTGTGAGCAGGAGTATGGGTGCGCATTTCAGGCGTGACAGCGTAAGGAGCGGCAGTGGAGGTTTACTCCAACTGGCAACGACGCACGAAGACAAAGAGGGGCGGCCATGGAGGGCCGCCCCTACAGTCAGGGTAAACCTTGGAGGGTAAAACCCGTTGAATATCTTGGGAAACTCAATTGACGATCACGCGGAGTTAATTGACGCCAAGTAAATCGGCGAATTGACAATCACGTGATGTTAAGTTTGACGCCAAGCTCAATTTAACCAATTGACGCCCCGCCAGGCTAATTGACCATCAGGGCTTTTGCCTGGTTCTTGCGCGCGATTGCCTGGTTTATCAGCGCGTTTCTCAAACCCTGATTGTGGGTTATTAACGCCACCGCATCAATGGCCGCAGCCTCTCTCAGCTTCCTGACTGCGTTCGGATGCAGATTGCCGCAATCTAACACTTCAATCGCATCCTGGAGCTCGGAGATCGAAAGCTTTATCAGCTCCTGAGCCTGATTGAAGCTAACGGCGACTTTGGCTCGTTCCTCGAGGTCTACTGAAGACCGGATGTTCTCCAGCGCGTTGATAACCCGCAGGAAGGCCGCTACCGCCTCGACTTCGGTGGCCTCCAGCCTGATTCCTCCGACCACAGCGCCAAATCCCGGAGCGTTATTAAACGCCTCGCTATTGTAAAAATCCACAGCGCCCTCGATCGTCGTGATCGAGTTATTGTGGAAGAACGGCGGCGTGTCGGCCGCTTCGACCAGCACCGGAGTGTTGAAGGAGCCATTCCCAATGCCGAAGACTCCCGGCGGCGGCGTGCCCTGGCCGAAACCTCCATCAGCCGGATTGAGCTGGGCCGGTAGCACCAGATCGGCCGGTTGCGAAGGAAGCTGCTCGACGTTCGTGTTGAAGTTAGCGTTCTGTCCGGGGAAGAAGAAGTCGCTCGCCCCGGCGTTGAGATGGCAGAAGAAGCACTTGCCGGCGCCTTCGTTCGACTGACCGAAAACCGAGCCGGGGTTATTGAAGATCTCCTGCCCCTTGGCAGCCACCTCACTCTTCAGACTCAAAGCGCCCGGCCCCTGCAAGACAAGGTCTTCGCGGCGGCCGGCAGATTTCTGAAACGCTTCGAGGGCGTCGAGCTGAGCCACGGTCGGCAGAATAAAGTCGGATCCCACCTGCCGGGCAAGAGTCTTCGGGTAGTGTTGAGTGATCGCTCCGATAATAAATTCCCTGAGGGTTCCGGTGCCGGGAGCGCCGTCGCCTCCCCAACCGGTTCTCTCGTTCGGCGGGATCGTTGTGCCATCGGCTCCTCCACCGACGGGAGTTAAGGTGTTTTGCAGTAGCGCGAGCGTGTGCGGCACACCACGCATAACGAACCTGTTAGCCAGATCGCCGAACCCGTCCGGATTCTCAAGGATTAACCCGAACTTGCGCATCAGCACGGGATTCTCGAAATTGGCCGAAAGCGCCGGGATAAATTCGGCCACGAATAACGGATCGTTGGGCGGAAGCGTCTCGATGAACTCCGCATCGATGGTGAGATTATTGTCCTCGCGATGACAAGTCCCGCAGGTCCTGCCGTTACCCTCAAACGTGTCATTGAAAAAGCTCTGCCTGCCGGCGGTGATCAGGATCTCCTGGGGGGTGGAAGGATTTGGAATTGGCCCGATCTGCGCCAGCGCGGTTGGGCTGATCGCGTCGACCAGGCGTTGAAACACGTTGCGCTGGTCGGGTGCCGGCGGAACCGGATCAGCATCCGCGAGTACTCCGAACTGCCCTCGCTGGGCACTGCGATACATCCGGTGGAAAAGCGAAGTGGTGCCGACCAGCGTCCGGTCTTCGGTGGGATTCGTGCCCGCCTTCGTGACAATGATCAAATCCATATCGAAGCTCGCGAAGGCGTCGCTGCCAAGGTTGGCATAGAGACGAGCCAGCTTCCCTTCGTGCTTCAAGCTGCCCAAACGCAGCATCGCGTCGTCGGGTTCGGGCATGGTGCTCTTACCGGCGACGCTATCAACTAACCACAAGTCCCAGCCTTCCTCTTTAGGAAGACCGTTGATCTCGACGGAAACCACGCCGTCGATCAGGTTCAAACGGGCGACTCCGTTGGCGCGAGATGCGCCAGTGGAAAGGCCCTTGAACCAGCCCATGGCCAGGACCATGTTCTGTTCCCCGCCGTTTTTTACATATTCCGCCTCCCAATCTTTGTAATTGGCGTCAAACGTCTCAACACTGCTCAGGCCCATGCCCGCAGATGACGGGTCGGGTTCTGAAGACGTTTGACCGCTAAAAAACAATACCGGGAGCGCGCAAGCTACCATCAAAAAGCCTAACACTAACAGCTTTAGGATCTTGATTCTCATGGCTCCTCCTCACGAGGTCTCTACTAGTTGTTGCCCGACGCCGGTTCAGCCATAGAAGAGCCCGGACCAACGCCCGCACTACCCTGTCAAACACCAGAGAGCGCGTAACCCCTTTGAAAGCTTTGTTTACCCCTGGAAACCCCTGGAACCCAGACTGGTCGAAATTGTTGGTCTGAAATGCAGAAATAACCTCAGCCTACAATCGCAGACCAAAGTGAAAGACAAGAGAGAAATATGTGAGTTAAGTGCTATCTCTCCAGGATTCTGGGCATGTTCTGTACCATCAGCACCCAAGCGTAAGCCTTTGGGAACTCATGGTCGGGAGTCTCAATACGGTGAGAAATCAAAACTAAATGGCGAGGCGTGGTTTATCACCAACCAACAGTCGCTGTCAAGGAATTTTCAGGAATTCTCTGGAACTTTTGTGAGGATTGGTCAAAGGAGTTTCGGGAGAAAAACTCTTTTCAGAAATTTTCAGACGAATTGCCTATGTCTCTTTACCGGGCATCGCTGGTTTGCCTTAGTAGTTGGACGACGTCTGTGCGGTGCTGTTCTTCCGCGAGATTCAAGGCTGTCTTGCCATTCAAATCCGTGGCGTTCAGATCCGCGCCCTTCTCGATCAGGATTTTCGCGACCTCGGTATGCCCTTTTTCAGCAGCTTTTAGCAAAGCTGTCTTATTCTCGCTGTTCCGGGCATTCACTTCAGCACCGCGCTCCAATAGAATGCTCACAGCCCCGGCATGCCCAGCGTCAGCAGCGCTTATCAACGCAGTATCACCATCGTGAGAATGGGCATTCACGTCTGCGCCCTTGGCAATCAAGGCCAGGACCGCCTCCGTGTGTCCTTTGAACGCCGCCCTCATCAGCGCGGTCCAGCCATTGATGTCAGTGGCATCCACTTCGGCGCCCTTATCGAGTAACGACTTAAGAATCTCCGGATGGTTTTCCCAGGCGGCGAACATCAAGGCAGTCATGCCGCGATTGTCCTTGATGTTGAGGTTCGGATCTTCGGCCAGCAGGAGCCGAGCGACTTCTTCGTGGCCCTTCCACGCGGCGGACATCAAAGCCGTACCGTTATACCGGTTTCTCGCGTCAACATCGGCGCCATTTTCAAGCAAGACCTTAACGACTTCGATGCGATTGGCGAGCGCCGCCACCATCAGGGCTGTCTGTCCTTCGCGAGTCTTGACCTCGGAATTCATGCCGGCGTCCAAAAACAATCTGACGGCATCGCTGTTTCCATCTCGCGCATTCTCCAGGAAAGCGGAATCAGTGAAAACGATGTTCAGGCGCGCGAGCTCCAGGCGCGCTTTCTCTTCGCTCTTGCTGCATCCTCCAAGGGCGATTGCGAGAATCAGCAATAACGGCAGTCCAGCTTTGCAGTTATGGGCCATAGTGCCAACCACAACCCAATCAAGGTGTCCCTTGAAGTTCCGAGTACAGCTCCTGCGCCAGCTTATCGTCGAGACCCTTAAGGACGGCATACTGTTCCTCAGCGCACTTTCTGTTACCTAATTCCAGACAGGTTTGCCCAAGGCTAAAACGAGCGTCCACGCCGTCCGGATTCAATCGAACTGCGGTCCTTAGAAAGCCAATCGCCTTCGCATAATTATCTGCCCCAAGATAGGCAGAGGCGATACCATAGTGAGCATCCGCGAGTTGTGGATTCAACTGGATCGCCTTGACCAATGGCGCAAAGGCGTCCCCGAATTGTCCCATCTCAATGTAGGCCCAACCAAGCGCATTGAAGGCCTTTGCGTAATTAGGAGCAAGCTGAATGGCATGTTGATAGACAGCGAGCGCTTCCTCCCACTTACTCGTTTTCATTAACTCATCGCCGCGTTCGACCAGGGTGGCGGCTTCACTTGAGATTTTTGGCGCCGCCACGGCCAGCGGCATCGAGTTGACGGCGGCGCGTTTCTTTCGCGTCGGTCCAACTTGCTTTGAGGGGCGCTTCGAATCTGACGCGTTGACAACCGCATCCGCAACCGAGTTAGTTACAAAAGAAGAGGGCGCGTAAGCTCCTAGATAGCGCCCTCCTTTACCTCGCAAAGAAGCGATCGAAGATGCCGGAACCAGATTGTAGTCCGATCCCAACTTAACAAATCCGGGGTCCAAACTAATGTCTGTTTCGCTCTTGAGATCATATGCCGGATACACGTCGATGGGAACCTTGCGACCGTCACGAGTTGTGTAACGATCGGCTCGGCCGTAATTACCATCCTGGAGTGGAAACTCAGTGGAGGCCAGATTGCCAAAGATGTTGTTGTAGCCGGTCTTGTGCGTGGCCGTTATGTCGATGAAAAGCCCGAATGAGTTGAACGCAACGATGTTGTTGAACATTTCTGCTTCGGAGCGTGCGCGCACATTCACGCCGGCGAAACGCTGAAGCACTACAGTGTTGTTCTCAATGGCGGCGGCGGACTGCTCCAGGTCTACTCCCGACCCGTTGGCCTCGATCAGGTTTTCGTTAACCGTGACCTGTCTGAATTTATCGACCTCAATTGCGTTTCTTTCGTTTCCGGATAATGTGTTGCGCAGGATGGAAACTTGCTGCGGAGTGGTTTGAGGCTCCTTTTCTCTGCCGCTGACGTAAATTCCTGAGAGCAGATTCTGCATGATGAGATTCTCGCTTACGACCGCCGGGCTCGCTATCAGAACGATTCCATACTCGGTCTGGGTGACGGTGCCCTCTCTGATCTTCGCTGCCTCAGGAGCATCGGTCACCATGATCCCGTACCGGTGCCGCCGGACAACATTCTTGACTAAGTCGGCCCGCGCTTTTTCAAGTCTGAATCCAAAAGTGGGCGGCGCATCCTTTTTGTCGTGCTGCCACGATCCGCTCATCACATTGTTAATCGCCTTGAGCTCTGAGTTATAGACGAGTATGCCGTTGGTGTTGGCATCAAGCAGATTCCTTGTGATCTCTGCTCTGGAGTCACGCGCCAGTACGATGGCGGCATTGCCATGTCCCATAAAGATGCTTTCGCTGACCGCCAGTTGAGACCCTTGCGCGGAGATGCCGGCGGTCCCAGCCGCTCCGCGAAAAGTGGATCTCTTTACAGTAATTGCTCGCGAATTGGTGAGCATCAACCCGTTTTTCTTTTCCGCGAGCTGAAACTCGCAGTCGCTTAAAGTGAGATTGTCTCCGTTCTCTACGATCAACCCCGCTTCTGAAAAAACGACTCCAGAAAGTTCGGCTTCTCCACCGCCGATCAAAAGCCACGGCGTTTTAGTCTCGACGCGCGCCAAAGATTTCTCAGCGGCTCGGATGCTTACCCCAGGCGGCAGAAAGACACTTTCAGCGTAGCGGCCGGGCTTTATCGCTATCCCGTCTCCGGACTGTGCTCGTAACAGCGCCGCAGTCAAAGTCCGAAAATTACCTGATCCCTCGGGATCGACGATGAAAGTTTCAGCCGCCCGGACCGTGCCTGACGATCTTATGAGATCAAGTGCCGCATCGTCGGCCAACTTTGCGCTGGCGGCAGTTAAGGTCTGGGCGACGCCGTCGCGAACGATCTGGATACTTCCCTGTTTGCCTGCTTCCGACCAGATCTCGCGGGGCGACCATTCCGCGACGATGTCTCCCGGTTTGAGACCCGCTTTCTCGGCGGCACTCGTTCGCGCTATGGCGATCACCAGCAACCCCTTCGAGCGCGCCAACCCGAGATCCTTCGCCAATGCGTCATTGATCGTGGTGGCGTAAAGACCCAAACCGGGACTCCACCACCACTGCAACGAATTATCCTGGGCGCGCGCCGGCGCCACTGACAGAGCCACCAGCAAGGAAGCAAAGAAAAGTCGTTTGACAATCATCATGGTGATCTATTCCTGGGTTTCCACAACTGGTTTGCCCGTGCGGTCTCGGTGCACATAAACCGAGAAGCGACGGATTTTATCCGGGGTTTCAACGCGGGTCAGTGGGTAGCTTTTCGCCCAATCCAAGGCCAGCGGTACCTGGTTTTGCTTGAGCCATCGAACGACGGCAACAGATTTGGCCGCTTCTTTGAGCTCGGCCAAAACCGGAAATGAGCGCGCATAATCGTCGTAGTGCCGCGTCAGGTGTATGCCTTCGAGCCTCGAGCTCGGACGAACATTGTCCTCGCGCACTCCCCAGACGTTGCATTTCATGGTGGCTTTCACGAACTCGAATTCATTCGTTGCAGAAGACAGTTGTAGAGAGATCTCATCGGGAGTCCAGACAAACCAGACCGTGTCTTCCCACCAGTTCTTAGACGGTTCCCCTCTTGGCGGCATCTGTTCGTCGGGATTGCCGGTTTGCCTCAGGTCGGTTTCGATGGAGCTTTCATATCCGTCAAGCTTGGCCGGGTCCAAGGGCTTTCCCGTGCGCCAATCAACGCCGTACCAGTACATCGAGAAAACCATGTCTGCCTCTTGGACCACCCTTCCCAGAATATTCCCTTTGAGTGGGCCGTAATAGGTGACTCGATCGTGGCTCGGATCGGGCAGGCTCAGCACGCCGACGCCGGGACCAAGTTCGAGCGCCAGGGTTTCTCCCAGTTTGAGATTCTCGGGAAGACCGGGAAGAAATTCTTTTTTCCAAGCCACGTCGCCGTATTGCTCCTTGCCGGTACTGAGAACCACCGCGTTTGATTCATTCGCCAGAAGTATACCTTTGACAAGTCCTTCACCACCGTAAACGCTGCGAATCGCGAGCGCGAGAAACTGTGGGTCGAGTTTGGGAAAGAAGAGCTTCCGTCCGTCATAGACAAGAACAAGCCGCTCACCTTCGATCTGCGCCATGGTCATCTTGGAAGGATCCAGAGGAGTTAACACGGTGGCGGCCTTGTAGAGGGCCACGCCTCCAGCGCCCGCGCGGCCCTCCTTGAAAGCTTCGGTGGCACGAGCTTTGCCGCCCGATTCACTTTTGCTTTTGGCAGCCTCGGTCGAATCCACGTTACTCTGTTTGAGTTGCTCGAGGGCTCCCCAGGTCTGCTTCAGATTCAGGCGTCGATCTCCGGCCGGCGCTGCGCCCTGAGTTGATCCCTGAGTTGATCCCTGGGCCTGCTGGCTATTGGCTGGCGGCGCGGCAGGAGGCCCGACCAGGGTTTGAGTCATTGCCTGTACTGTTTCAGACTTTAGTTGAGCTTCTTTCAACAGCACCTGGCGCTCTGCGGGGTTAGTGGTTTTCTCGGCCCGCTCTTGCGCCTGCCTTGCCTGCTCCCGCTGCGACCGGAGAAACATCGCCCGAATTTCCAATTCCTCAACCAGCCTATCCTCCTTTGCAGGTGGTTTTGGCGGTGTCCCTTCTTTCTTCTCTTCTTTGGGAATCTTTCGAATTACCTCAAACACTTCTTCTTCGGGCGGCGGCGTGGGCGAGGGGGGCGGGGTGGGCGAGGGCTGAGGGCTGCCGATCGCAAACATTGCTCCCTTATTACCGGCATGTGCGCTCGCCCGAAATGAGGTTGTCACCACACCGGCAAGCAAGACAGCCAGCGCAATGCCTAACGAGATTCTTTTAATGACCTCGGCTTTTATCTTTGTTCTCATTCTTGTCCTGCCTTTTTGGTCTCTATCTCATAGAATTTAATTAGTTCATTTGTCGTCACCAGCCGTTGTTGCGCTGCGAGTTTGGCTCTTTGACTCGAAACGAGCGCATCCACCAACGATTGCTTGTCGTGCTCGATCCGCCAGAGAACGATGCCCGCCCCTGTGGCGTGGACTGCGGAGCGTGCTGCTCCCAACGGCGCGTAAACAACACCGGCGACTGCCGCGATTCCATCCAGGGCTTTGGCGACTCGCTCCGCCACTGGTTTGCCATCAACCTGCCGCTTCGCGTCCATAGCTTTCACAACCTCGAAAGAAGCCTCTATGAATTTCGAGAGCGCTTCTTTCTCTTTAGCTGGACCAGCCGTTTTCGCGATCTGACTCAGCAGGCTCGCGTGCGCATCCAGGGCTTTCTCGCGAGCCCTTTGTCTGTCCGGCCCTGCCTGGGCTGACGCCACCGCGTCCACTGCCGACTTAAATAGCTTGGTGGCTCCGGCAATTTCCTGAGCAGCCTGTACCGACATGCCCGGTATCCTGGTAAGCAGCTCGGTCGTGGACACTACTGCCAGGAGGTCCCCCACACAGTCGTAAACCATCTGCTCCCGCATCTCTCCCATCTGTTGCAAGTAGCCGTCCTGCTCTTCTCGTAACTTTTCGAGGTCCGAGAGCTGCTTTTCGAGTCTGTCCCGGCGTGCCCGCAAGCGCACGAGTTCGCCATTAATCAGAGCTGACTGTTCGGCCGAGACGAAAAAGGCAGGATCAACCGTCGGCAGCTTGAGAATGCATTGACCCTGACGCTGAACATAACCCGGCAAGCACTTGCACAAGGTGCGTTCCTCATCACCGACGCGTTCCACCCGCAGTTGTTGGGCCCCGGGAGGGCAATCGGCGAAAACGGGTGATGACAGAAACACAACCAGAGCCGCCGAGGCGAAAACTGACGACTTGATCCGATCTATGGTGCGATAAAACGCACAACGAGCCAACACATCATTGAAGCTCATCTAGCACTCCTCGTGAAGACAAATTAAATGGGGCTGGCGCCGCGAAGCGTTTTTAATTACCGTTTTAAGGGTTCCCGCGCGAACCGGTTGCGGGATGAGCCCTTGGAGCGGGCTCGGCTAGCGTTCACTCTTATATTATTAACCTGCTAACTGAGTCAATGGTTAAATTTGGAAGGGCAGATTTTATCGATTGACTACCGCGGATGAAAAGAATCGGCGCACTGTTACTTTCGTCGGCGCGGATTGGGCTGGGGTTGCTTTTGGACTGTGGCCGGCCTGGAAGGCGGGCGCGTTTGAATCCAATCGAAGCACTCAGATATGAATATGAATAAGCATGAGGAAGATCCCACATGTCTGAAAGTCTCGCATTCCAACTTGAGGCGGGGGCAAGCCACCCTTTCCAACCTGCGAGACATTCAAGCTTGAGTGATCGACTCGGTATACTTTTTTGAGGAGCCAGGAGGCGGGCACTCTCCTACAATGTCGCATCTGTGGCAGCGGCCATTTCGCCTGATTGCTTTTCTGCCGCCGCCCGCAGCGCGGCTTGAGCTGCCGCGAGGCGCGCAACGGGAAGACGAAAAGGCGAGCAGCTAACATAATCAAGATTGATCTCGTGACAAAAATCAATTGAGCTCGGATCGCCGCCATGTTCACCGCAGATGCCGATCTTCAGATCGGGTCTTGCTTCACGGCCTCGCTCGGTGCCAATCTTGATCAACTGGCCCACACCCTCGCGGTCGAGCACTTGAAAAGGATCTTCCGGCAAAATGTGACGTTCGATGTAGCTGGGTAGAAAGCGGCCGGAATCGTCGCGGCTCAGACCGAAGGTTGTCTGGGTCAGATCGTTGGTGCCAAAGGAAAAGAAGTCCGCGTGAGGCGCAATGCGATCAGCCATTAAAGCGGCGCGCGGCAGTTCGATCATAGTTCCCACATGATACTCAATGGTCATCCCGTGTTCGCCCATCACTTGCTTAGCCACTTCCTCAATGACCTCGCGCTGTTGCTGAAGTTCATGGCTGTGTGACACGAGCGGCACCATGATCTCGAGCGACACCTTTCTCTTCTCGCCTTGCGCCTGACAAGCTGCCTCAAAGATCGCTCGGCATTGCATGCGCGTGACTTCGGGAAATAGCAGGCCCAACCGGCAGCCTCTGAATCCCAGCATCGGATTAGATTCTCGAGTTCGCACCACTTGGCGCAGCAGCCGGCGCTTTTCATCGATCTCATCCAGCAGCTTATCCATATCCGCCAAAGTAGCAGCCAGCCGCACCGCCATCTTCAGCTCCGCGAGCTCGCTGAGCAGATCGTCGACGCTGGGCAGAAACTCATGCAATGGCGGATCGAGCAGCCGAATCGTCACGGGCAGTCCGGCCATCTCGCGGAAGATTCCGATGAAGTCTCCGCGCTGGAGCGGCAACAGCTTCTCGAGCGCCTTTTCGCGCGCGCCGACTCCATCCGACAGGATCATTTCGCGCATCGCGGCCAGACGCTGGTCACCAAAGAACATGTGCTCGGTGCGGCAAAGGCCGATGCCTTCGGCGCCAAACTGCCGGGCGACCTTTGCATCGCGCGGCGTATCGGCATTCGCGCGCACCCGCAGGCGGCGGATTTTGTCCGCCCAGCTCATCAACTCGTAAAAGTCCGGACTCAAGGTTGGCTGGACAGTGGGTACCTGTCCGAGAAAGACGCGCCCCGTCGATCCGTCGACAGTGATCCACTCGCCCTTGGTGACGATCGCGCCGTTCACACTAAACTGCTGCTGGCCGTAATCGATCTGGATTGAGTTGGCGCCGCTGACGCACGTTTTACCCATGCCTCGGGCTACCACCGCCGCGTGGCTGGTCATGCCGCCCCGCGCGGTCACGATCGCCTGCGCGGCAACCATCCCATGAAAATCGTCCGGACTGGTTTCCTGTCTTACCAAAACGACTTTCGCGCCCTCGCGCGCTAACTCCTCGGCCTCATCCGCGCTGAAGACCACCTGACCCTGAGCCGCGCCGGGACTCGCGGGAAGCCCGGTTGCCAGCACCGTGGCGTCTGTCTTTGGATCAACCGTCGGATGCAGTAACTGATCGAGCTGCTCGGGCGTAACGCGTTGGACCGCCAGCGATCGATCGATCAATTTCTCATGGGCCATCTCGACGGCAATCCGCACCGCGGCAGCGCCGCTGCGCTTACCGGTGCGCGTTTGCAGCATCCAGAGCTTGCCTCGCTCGATCGTGAACTCGACATCCTGCATGTCGCGGTAGTGCTGTTCGAGCAGGTTCGCGATCGAGGCAAACTCCTCATAAACCTTGGGCAGCTCTTTTTTCAGTTGGCTGATCGGATGAGGCGTGCGGATCCCGGCGACGACGTCTTCGCCCTGGGCGTTCAGTAAATATTCTCCATAAAGTTTTTTCTCGCCGGTTGAAGGGTTACGGGTGAAGGCCACGCCGGTTCCGCTTTCGCCGCCCATGTTGCCGAAAACCATCGCCTGAATGTTGACGGCTGTACCCAACGAGTCAGGGATGCGATTCACGCGACGATAATCCACGGCGCGCCGGCCCATCCACGAGTTGAAGACCGCGGCGATAGCAACGCGCAGTTGTTCGTAAGGGTCTTCCGGGATGGCGTGTTGCTCGGCGAGAATGATCTGCTTTTCGGCGGCGATGATGTCACGCAGGTCATCGGTTTTGAGGTCGGTATCGCTCCCGCCCTTGGTCTGGGCCTTGAACCGATCCATTACTCTTTCAAACTTCTCGTGCGCGACACCCATGACAATCTCGCCAAAGAGCGAGGCAAACCGCCGGTAAGCATCCAGGGCAAATCGCAGGTCCCCGGTCTGGGCGGCCAGGCCTTTTACGGTTTCCTCGTTAAGGCCCAGGTTCAAAACCGTGTCCATCATTCCCGGCATCGAGAACGCGGCGCCGGAACGGACAGAGACAAGCAGGGGATTTTGGGGATCGCCAAAGCGCTTGCCGACCTTTTCTTCGATTTTAATCAGGCCCTCTTTGACCTGGTCCCAGAGGCCATCAGGAAAATTTTTGTGGTTGTCGAAAAAAGCGTTACAGGCCTCGGTAGTGACAATAAAGCCCGGGGGCACCGGCAATCCGGCGCGCGTCATCTCAGCGAGGCCGGCGCCCTTTCCACCGAGTAATGATTTGTCCTCGCCGCTGCCTTCTTCGAACAGATAGACCCATTTTTGCGTGGTTTCTTCAGTTTCGGCGGCTGGGGTTTCTTCGGTTACGTCGATTGTCTGGCTCAATGTAGATTCACCTCAGTGACAGCAGTTCCAGGATGGACTGACAAATAATACACCGAGAGCCTGAAGCTTGCGATCAGGAATGTGATCTTAAGCTTAACTCTTCCTTAAACCTAAACAGTAATGTTTGTATATGCTATGCTCCTTCATGAGAGGTTTAGTGTATGCATCAAGTAAATATCGAAGACGCGAAAAGCCATTTACCCGACCTAATAGATGCGGCGGTGAATGGAGAAGAAGTTGTAATTGCCAAAGATGACCAGCACATCGTCAAGCTTGTTCCGGTTGCGCGGGCGAAGTCTCGCCCACAGTTTGGGAGCGCTAAAGGGCTAATTACGATGTCCGAGGACTTTGATGAGCCACTGGATGAATTTGAAGAATATATGGAATAAAGCTCCTACTGGACACTCACACCTTCCTCTGGTTCATCATGGGCAACCGTAATCTTGGCTCTAGTGCCCGTGAGTTAATCGAAGATATTGCGAACGAAAAGTTTTTCAGCGTAGCCAGCTTGTGGGAGATGGCAATCAAGTTGAGCCTCGGAAAGCTTACTTTGACAGCACCCTTAGATGAGTTGATTCCACAGCAACTCAGCATGAATGGCGTTGAGTTGCTGAATATCACAATAGATCATGTGACGGAGGTAGCGAGGTTGCCATTTCATCATCGCGATCCGTTTGACCGCTTGCTGATAGCTCAAGCGGTAGTCGAGAAAATGGTTGTCGTAGGGATTGATGCAGCATTCGATGCTTATCAGGTGACCCGCCTTTGGTAAGGTTGGCGTTTTTAGATTGCGAGAGGTTTTTTGCAGAGAACCCATACTGAGAATCAACCGACTGGCATGGCGCAAGCACAATCAAAACCTGTGAATTTTGCTAAGGAAATAATCAAGGCGGCAAAGTCGGGCATTGAGTCAAGAGTCCGCGAACTCCTTCAACAGGACCCTTCCCTGATCCACGCTCGCGATGCCGACGGCTCGACTCCACTTCATTGCGCTACCTGGAAAGGCCATCTGAAAGTTGTTGAGACGCTGCTCAATCACGGTGCGGACATAAATGCCAGAAACAATAATGAGCACTGGGGAACTACGCCATTGCACGCCGCGGCACATGGCAATCAACGAGCTATCGCCGAATTGCTGATCGCACGCGGCGCCGATATTCATGCTAAAAATCTGAACGGTAGAACTCCGTTGGATGAGACTCAATTTCACAAAGCCACGCCGGTGGCCAATCTTCTCAAGCAGCATGGCGCATAAAAGGAGCACCTAAATGCCGGAACGCAAGCGCCAGGTTCGTTGGGTGGCACTGATTGCCGTCACCGTCATCGCTCTGTACCTCTGCTGGCTGATGTTAAAGCCTTTCGTCAGCGTGTTGGGCTGGGCTACGGTGCTCGTGATCTGCTTCTATCCGTTGCACAAGCGTCTTGAAAGCCGCATCAGAAAGAGCAGTCTGAGCGCCCTGGTTTCATGCGTGCTGGTAATACTCACCATCCTGGTTCCCGTCTCCCTCCTAACGATCGCAGTTTTCAGGGAACTCGCAGGCGCCTTGCAAAATCTGCAAGCCGCAATCGCGTATGTGCTCGATCCAAATTCGCCCGTTACCGGAAGGATGTTGAGCTGGCTGGGCCAATACATAGATATCAATGAGCTTGGTTCCCAGGAGAATCTCCTCGACCAAATCAAAGCCAGGAGCGGCGCCATTGCCGGACAGACGCTGGGATTTTTGGGGGGAGTAGCCGGCGTCATCGTGCAGATGTTTTTTGTAATCTTCACCATGTACTACCTGTTTCGTGACGGCGATAAGATTTTTGCGGCGGTAAGGGATGCACTTCCGCTGGAGCAGGAACGAGCCACGGCGATCATGGCCAGAACGCAGGAGGTGATTGGCGCCAGCGTCTATGGCGTATTCATCATCGCCATCATTCAGGGAACGTTGGGCGGACTGGCCTTCTGGACGCTTGGTCTGCCTTCGGCCATCGTCTGGGGCGTCGCGATGATTTTCCTCTCGATGATCCCCATGCTGGGAGCTTTTCTGGTGTGGGTTCCGGCGGCAATCTACCTCGCGGTTACGGGCCACCCGGTTAAAGCAATTTTGCTGGCGGTGTGGGGTACGCTGGTGATTGGCATGATTGATAATTTCCTGCGGCCCAGACTGGTGGGAAGCAGAACCCGTTTACACGAGTTGCTGATTTTCTTTGCAGTGCTGGGAGGGTTGCAGGTTTTTGGGGTGCTGGGAATCGTACTGGGCCCGGTGGTGCTGGCAATCACGATGGCGCTGGTTGACATATTTCGCACCGTAGACCGTTCCCCTGAGCGTAGACACATTGAGGATATGGAGCCGGATGTTTGACGATACGGGAAGGCGTCTTCTCCAGACTATTGTATTTCTGGCAGCAGACTTCGCTTTCGCGCCCTACGGACTGGGTTAAGTAGCACAGACCTTACTCAGCGTGTCTGCCCACTTACTGACCACCACGTCCCCATACATCTCCTGTTCCTTCTGCCGGCGGATGGCGCACGCTCTTCGAAAAGCTCCGATCTCTCCGTACTTCCTGATCGAGACGCAGGTTTGTCCACGCTTTTCTCTGCCGGCGTGCCAGGACACTTGATAGACTTCATTCAAGTAAACCTTGCCATCTTTGCCCTTGTATTTCTTCACCGCCCGGCGAACTCCCACCACGCCGCTTTTGTTTCGCGGGTTGTCCCCTACGATCACCCAATCAGTCCGTGGTTTTCCCAACTCTTGCTCGAGCTGGTTACGACATTCAACGGCTCGCTTCAAAGCCTCTTCCTTGCCACCATGAGCGCTATCGCTAATGAATTTCGACTTGGTGACTTTGTTCAATCGCACCCGCACATACCAGCCGACCGTCTTGTTCTCGGGACAATCGATCCGGCTAATGCCCTTATGTCCACTCTTAGCCATAAGTTCTTAACGAACTCTCCTTCGAGATTAAATTGTGTGGGAGTGTTAACAACTTATCTCCTTACCGCATAGAATGTCAAAAAGAATTTGCCGTCCCGAATTAGAGTGGATCATTAAATTCGCTTTTCGTATAGTTTTTTGGGCAACTCATTACAGGAATCGCAGGTTCAGTGGCACAGGCTTCAGCCTGGGTTTGAGATTCGTAGCACAGGCTTCAGACTGTTGTTTGAGATTCGTGGCACAGGCTTCAGCCTGTGTTGGAGATTCGTAGCACAGGCTTCAGACTGTGTTTGAGATTCGTGGCACAGGCTTCAGCCTGTGTGTTTGAGATTCGTGGCACAGGCTTCAGCCTGTGTTTGGAGATTCGTGGCACAGGCTTCAGCCTGTGT
>Ga0187893_10006637_pt1 | contig 19621 bp, 15 predicted proteins | sample MA1701074metaG_FD_139574 | JGI IMG/M metagenome (GOLD analysis project Ga0187893, IMG submission 139574) | White microbial mat communities from a basaltic lava cave in the Kipuka Kanohina Cave System on the Island of Hawaii, USA - MA170107-4 metaG ... | reverse complement strand
TTTTCCGTCAAACGACCGACCAACTGTTGGTATTTCTGCTTGGTCGTTTTGCGCAGACCTTTGTGCACGCGTAAAGAATAGAAGCTTACTATATATTGTTCAAGTTATTTCTACTAGGAGCCTTAGCACACACGCTGACCCAACGGCAAGGCACCAATCGTCTGCGCTGGGTCGTCGGCCATGGCGGTGAGTAGCGCTTCATAGTCAGCCAGCATCTGCGCCATGGTGTCGGCGTCGAACAAACCCTCTCTGTACATCCAATAGCCGGTCAGCGCGCCGTTGGCCATTGGCTCTTCCCACATCACCGGGAAGAGATCGGGCCGAATCTCGCGGTTCGTGATCTTCTCCAGGAAGGTGACCGTAACACCCGGAAGGTGCAGCTGATGGTGCGGCGTGTCTTCAAAAAAGCTGAGCACCGTGCGAAACAACGGATTGCTGCGTTTGCGGTCCGGCTCCAGCAGGGGGGCGACGGCAGCAAAAGGCACATCCTGATGGGTGAGCGCCGCCAAGACGGTCTCGCGCACCCTGGCAAGCAAGGTCAAAACGTCGGGATTGGCCGCCAAATCAAATCGGTAGGCGATAATGTTGAGCGTAGAGCCGATAAGCGGTTCGAGCTTCCAGTGACTGCGGTTGGCGGCAGGCCCGCCCACAACCACATCGGCGCATCCGCTGTAGCGATACAAGAGAGCCGCGTAGGCGGCCAGGGTCGTTACGAAGAGGGTCACGGCAGCGCGCCGGCTTAAGCGCTTAAGTTGCTGTGTCAGTTCGGGCGAAAACCGGCACCAGACCGCCCCGGCGCGGAAGGTCGGCGCCGGGGCGGGTTTGGCGAAGGTCGGCGTCCAAGGCGGCGGTTCGCCTTTGGCAAACCACTGTCGCCAGTAGGCCAGCCTGGCCTCCATGCCTGTCGAGAGGAGGGACTGCTGCCAGCGCGCATAATCGGCGTATTGCATGGGCAGCGGGGGCAAGGGCGCCGGCTTCTGTCCCGGCAGCGCGGCCAGGAAAGCCTGGTAATGCACACGCAGCTCTTTGAGCAGAGCGCCCAACGAGCCATCTTCGCAGATGACGTTGTGCAGACAGAGAAACAGAATGTGCTCTTTCTCCCCCAGCCGCAGCAGCCGCACGCGTAGGCAAGATCCGCTGCCCAGATCAAACGGCGATCGCAGTTCTGCCTGGATCAACCGGTTTGCCTCATCGGCTTGAGTCGCAGGAGGGCAGTCTCGCAGGTCTGCAACGCTCATGTTGACCTCGCCGGTCGGGGCCACTACCTGCATGAGCGCGCCGTCGATTGTTTGCAGCGTGGTCCGCAACAACTCGTGGCGGCGGATAATCTCGTCAAAACTCCGGCGCAGAAGCGTGGCATCGAGCATGCCTTGTAGATGGAACGCGTACGGGACATTGAAAAAACAATCCATCGGATTGAGCTGTTGCAACGACCAGAAATGTCGTTGCACAAAGGAAGGCGGAGCGGTGAGCACACCAATGCCAAGCTGGTTTTTCGACGGCCGGTTACGCAACAACGTCATGAGTTCGCTTTTGTGCGCCTGTAAAAGCGCCCGCAGGTCGGGCGTCAGCGCGCCTGGGAGCGCACTGTAGCGCAGGCGTTCCCCGTCCAGCCACAGTTTGATGTCTAGGCGATCGAGGTGCGTGAGCAATGCTTCGGGTGTCGTGACGGTTTCCATAACGGCTTTATTTTGGCACGATGACCCGATAAGCTCGATCTTTTCGTCTACGCTGTCGGCGTGTGACCGTCCTTCGGCGCTTCGGCCTGACGCAGAAAGTTGCGAAGCACCTGGAGGAAGGGCCTTGGTTCTTCCAGGTGCGCCATATGCGCGCTGTGCTCGAACACGGCCATCTGCGACGTTGGCAGCAGGCGGTGATAGCGAGTTGTCATCTCCGGTGTACACTCGTCGTACCGCCCACAGGTGAACAGCGTCGACACGGTGATAGTGGGGAGGCGAACGGTGCAGTCATAGTCCCGAAGGTTCCCGGTGCAGAGCAACTCGCTCGGCCCCCACATCGCTTGAAACACGGTCTGACCCATTCTCTCCCTGGCCCGATGCAATGGCTGAGGCAGCGGTTGCCGACGACACACGTGCCGTTTGCGGAACTCCTCGACGGCCTGCTGGTATTCCTCGGCGTCGGTGGTGCCCGTCGCTTCGTGGTGAGCGAGCACCCGCTGCACCTCCCCCGACAGACCCCCCCGCAGATCGATGATCCCTGTCACGGTTTGCGGCACACTGAGCATTGGACTGGCCAGGATGAGGCTCACCAGACCTGCTGGCTGCCGCAGGGCGTATTCAGCCGCCAAGGTCGTTCCCCAGGAATGGCCTAGGAGATGCACCCGCGTCAGCCCTAATGCCTCCCGCACCTGGCTTATTTCCGCCACAAATCGCTCCATCTGCCAGAGCGATGGATCGTCCGGACGGTCGGAGCGACCGCACCCCAGTTGATCATAAAAGACCACCGCTCGCTCGCCAGCCAAACCGGCCAACGGCTCCAGATAATCATGCGGCATCCCCGGCCCACCGTGCAGCGCCAACACGGGAACCCGCCGGTCGCCGGCACCGACGATCCGCCGCCACACCCGCCCGCCGGTAACCGCTACAAACCCCTTCTCAGCCAATGCCCTTCCCCCTGGTCTAGCCAACACGCGTCATAAATTCCGTAGCACCGATCACCCCTCAAATCTCCCCTTCCTCACGGTCGCCCTCTGTACCCACCATAGCGAATTCCACCGACAAATCGGGGTAGTTCTCTTGCAGGTAGGCCGCAAAACCGGCGACGGTGGGCGTGTGAAACAGCGCCAAGGGTTGGATGACGCGATTGAGCCGTCGTTGCAGCCCGCTCACAAAAGCCATGGCTTTGAGCGAATTGCCGCCCAGGGCAAAGAAATCATCCTCGACGCCGACGCGCTTCAGGTTCAACACATCGGCCCACACCTCGACCAACAGTTTCTCCAGCGGGTTGCGCGCGCCGCTGATCGCGTCCTCCGTTACCGGTTCAAGCTCCAGCGGCAACTGTGCCAGCCCCCGGCGGTCTATTTTGCCGTTAGGCGAAAGCGGCATCTGTTCCAACACCGTGAACACCGCCGGCATCATGTAATTCGGTAAATTATCGTGTAAAAATTCCTGTAGTTGCGGTATCAACCGGCGATTGAGCTTGGCGCGCTGCGGATGATTGGCGTGGTCCGACCAGGAACGCCGCCGTGCGTCCGCCGCAAATACAGCCAGGCGGCGGGGTTGGTCGTTGCGCGTGAAAACCACATCAAAAACGCCGTGTGCGCCCGCGTTGAGCCAGCTTAGCTCACCTTGGTAGCCCAGTTCCTCCGCCAACGCCAAGAGATCATCGGGTTCGCTGCCTGTGCGCGGCTGTTGCGCCAGATAGGCGCGAAGTTGGGCGATGGTTTCATCAGGACCGGCCTCGCGCAGCCATGATAGAGCAGCGACTTTCTCATCCAAACGTGCATTCGAGATATTGCGGATCGCCAGGGTGGCAGGGCGTGTCGTGGCGAGGCGGCGCCGCACTTCGGGCAGCGTCAGCTTGTGGCGTTGCCAATCGAGCCAGATCAGATCGCTCGCACGTTGAACAGGAGCACCAATGTGCAAAATCGCTTCGTAGCGGAAGCGCGTCAGTTGATTGTGGTAGCGCCCGCGCTTGGGCATCACTTGCACATGTGTAATTTCTGGGTGCTGCTGCGCCAACGCCAGGAAGAATGCAGGGTCGAGCTGCAGATCGCGCTCTTGCGCCACCTGCCGGCGAATGCGGTGCCGCACCTCGGCGCAGGTGTCGCTGCTGGCGGCGCGGTCGAGTTGCACCGAGGTGTGGAAGGTCTCCAGCAGCGCGAGGTTAATCACATCGCCCACCAGAATATAACCACCCGGTTTTACCAGCCGGAGTGCGCCCCTGAGGACACGTAATAAATACTCCACATCGGGAAAATGTTGAACCACCGAGTTGATGATGACGGTGTCGAAGCTCTGTGCCGCAAAGTCGGCTATCTCATCCGCCTCGCGTTCCAAGAGCCTGATGTGAGCCAATCCAGCCACCGACTGTTGCATGCTGCGGATGTGGTCGAGCGCCGTAGGTGAGAAATCGATGCCTACATAGCTGGTACAGTGTGGGGCCACTCTGGCTAACAGCATCCCCGTGCCACAGCCAATTTCCAACACATGCTGCGGCTTTAAGGCCAGAATGCGCGCCACTGTCTGTTCCACCCACGCGCGCATTTCGGCGGCGGGAATCGGCTGCCCGGTGTAGCTGCTGACCCAGCCGCTGGTGTTTAAGGTAGGATCAACCGGCGCGGACGTCTGGCGATAGGTTTCCTCATAGACGCTTCGCCAGAGCGCGACGTGGTCCTGCGCCTCATTGTTCCGTCGCATGCCCGGCGCCAACGTCTCCAAGGCCGCTGAATTGGCAACCAGGTAGGCCACCAACTGCTTTTCGCCCTGTTGATCGGGCAGCGCCAGCACCACGGCTTTCTCAACCGCCGGATGCCGTTCGAGCGCCGCCTCAATCTCACCCAACTCGATGCGAAAGCCGCGCACCTTCACCTGATGGTCGATGCGGCCTCGAAACTCGATGTTGCCATTCGACAAGAAGCTCGCCAGATCGCCGGTGCGATAGATGCGGCCCTTGCCAAAAGGATTCTGAACGAACTTCTCCGCCGTCAGCTCGGGCCGATTCAGATAGCCGCGCGCCAGGCCGTCACCACCCAGGCACAGTTCGCCGGGCACCCCGATCGGCGTCGGTTGCAAATGCTGGTCGAGAATATACGCCTGGGTATTGCTGATCGGCCGCCCTATTGTCGGATCTGTCGTCGCCCCTTTCTCGGTCAAGACGAACGTCGAATAAGTCGTGTCCTCGGACGGACCATACAAGTTGTAAACCTTCTGTACGGCGCCTAGTTGATAAACATCCTGCACCAGCTTGTTCGGCAGGGGTTCACCGGCTAGGTTGACCACGCGCACGTTGCCCGGCACGCCGCCCACATTGACCAGGGCGGTCATGGCCGAAGGGACGGTGTTGATCAGGGTTACCTGGTCGCGCGCCGCCAAGCTAGGCAAAATAATGGCATTCTCGGCCAAAATGACCGTGCCACCACAGCTCAAGGGTAAAAAAATCTCGAAGACCGAGAGATCGAAACAGATCGAGGTGGCGGCCAGCACCCCGGTCAACTCGGCGGGCGGAAAGACCGACCGTGCCCAACTGAGAAATGCTACAACGCTGCGATGTTCGATCGCGACTCCTTTGGGGCGACCGGTCGAACCAGAGGTGTAGAGAATATAGGCGAGATTGTGCTGAGCGATTGGAACAGCCGGATTGATGGCCGAAGCCTCGTCGATGTGGCTCCACTCATTATCCAGACGGATGAGTTTCGCCTGCGTGATGGGCAGGCCGTCCACCAACTCTTGTTGGGTAAGCAAGACCGGCATGGCGGCGTCCTCGATCATAAACACCTGCCGCACTTTTGGATACACGGGATCGAGAGCGACGTATGCGCCACCCGCCTTGAGAATGCCCAACAGAGCGATGATCGTCTCTGGTGAACGTTTGGTGCAGATCCCGACCAGCGTCTCCGGGCCGACGCCTAGGGCAAGCAGCTGATGGGCCAGGTGGTTGGCGCGGCGATTTAACTCGGCATACGTTAAACGCTGTTCTTCGAAGACCAGCGCAATTGTGTCCGGCGTGAGCGCAACCTGCTCCTCGAATAGCTGATGCAGACAACGATCGCGTGGATACGGGGTGGCGGTGTCATTCCATTCATACAACACACGGCGCCGCTCCGCCTCTGAAATCGACGATACGTCAGGTTGCGGATGTTGTTCAACCGCATGCTCTTCGGGGAGCACGGACGACGAATAGCCGTTGATGATCATGGTTGCGTGTTCCTCGTGCGTGCGATGTGTTGCGCGATAGTGATTCGTGACATTCCTGACTAACGCGCCGCCTAACACGCAATAGGCCGCAGGCATCACGCGGCACGTATTACTTCATATACCCACACCTGAAGATTGATGCCGGGAAATTCTTTGAAACTAGCGTCGAACGGCTCGCCGGTTTCGACCCAACGCCAAGTTCCAGCATCCGTCAAGGCCGCCATCTTGTCCTTGAAATCGGTAGCGGCGTAGAACTCGGGCCGCAGGGTAAAGATGATGTGCCCGCCGGGCCTGGTCACGCGGGTCAAGTCGTCGAACGAGCTGCTGGGCGCGTGGCCGTGCACGAAGACGCCGACGCTCAACACCGCATCGAAGGCGCCGGTGGGGAATGCTAAGCGCTCGCCCAAGATTTGTTGATGGAGGGCCACATAACAATTCTTTTTGCGCGCTTCCCGCAGCATCCCACGCGAGAGGTCCAACCCTTCTAGGTTGCGGTAACCACGCTCGTACAACACCTGGCCGACCTTTCCTGTGCCACAGCCGGCATCGAGAATTCTGGCCTCGCTTGCAACATAACGCACCAGCAGCTCGACGGCGCGCTGGGGACTTACATCCGTAGCGAGCTCGTCATCGTAGGATTCCGCCAAGTCATCGTAGCGCTCGGCTAGTTCTTGTGGAGTATTTGCCTCAAACACCGCACCAACTTTGCTCGTCATTCGTTTACTCCCCTTGCTGATCCCTTCCGGTAACCATCAAATGTGTAGCGAAACAACTCCACATCGGCCTGAAAGTGCTCGGCGAGCATTTGTCTCGTGCGCTCGTTGTAATAGGTGCGGTAGTCGCGATGAGCGGTCTGGTTGAGGTGAGGCAGCGAGGCGTCGATATTGAGCCTTCGGCAGATCCGCAGAAAATCCTGGGCCAGGGTCTCGTAGTGTCCGACGACATCCACGAGCAGGTTGCCTTGCGCGTCTGCGATCATCTCGCTTTGCAGTTTCGGCGTGCCCTTTGGATACGGGTCCGGGGTGCTGACCACCCATTCCAGGTATTCCTCGAACCCTTGCAGTCCCTTCACGATCTCATGTTTGGAATAGGTGTCCTCACGCAAGATGAAGTAATACATAGAGACCTGCCAGTCCCACGGATTGCGCACGAAGCCGAACTTGAGAAACTTCGTGAACACGTCCGCCGGCAGTTCCTTCCGGGCATCGCAGGCCCGGGCGTGCAACAGCAGGGCTTGCCATACCTCGTACATCCGGTTGGGCCGATCGCCGATCAGTGGTGCCGGACGGCGCATCTTGAATCTTTCCGGCTCCTCGGCATACGGGGTCAGCACTTCGCGCATGCTCATACCCGCCGTCTTAGATACGTGAAAGAAAATGAACCGATGGCTGTATGAAACGAGCACGGGCGTCTTCATGTAGCGGGTTGCGCGCAGCCGGTCTCTGGGGTCACGTTCGCCATCCCGATTAGCGCCTGGCGATCCACCTTGCCATTCGGCAGCAGGGGTAAGGCCTCGACCACGATGATGGTATCGGGGACGGCCCGTCTGGGTAATAGCGTGAGACAAGCGGCGTAGATGTCACTTGTCGCTACCTGCGCTCCGCTCGCGGGAACGCAAAAGGCAGCCATTCCCGCCCCATATTCGCTCTCCTCGTGGGCGACGATCACCACCGTCTCTACGCCGGCGATTCCCATCATCGTCCGCTCGACATCGGCATATAAAACCAGGAGACCGCTGCGATTCACGCTGTGATCGCTCCGGCCCAGCACCTGGATGCGCCCGTCGCCCAATATCCTCCCCAGGTCGTTCATGCGGCACCAACCCCCGGGGTCGGTCTGGTCGAGTCGCACAGGCACCCCGCCATCATCGACGTAGCCATGAAAGCCGTACGCGTGGCGACAGAAGAGCTCGCCCATGTCGTTGGTCTCAGACGGCTCCCTTCCCGCGGCGCTATCTTCCACGGTTGTTCCATTTCCCAGGCGGACTTCCACATGCGCCAACGGTTTACCCACCGTCTGCGTCCGGGCCTCGCCCGGATCGTTGGGACTACCCGCCGCAATCGCTCCCATCTCCGTGCTGCCATACAATTGCACTAGGGGGCCATACTGCGCTTCATAGCGGTCGAAGGTATCCCCGCGCAGCCGGTCTCCTGCAGTCACCGTCAGCCGGTACGCTCGGGGCGACTTGCGCCCTTTCACCAAGGACTCACAAAAGCTCGGTGTCATGAAGGCAACGGTCGGCTCGAAGCTCCGCTCGTGCGTCAGATAGCCGATCAGGTGGGCACCCCTTTGCAGATCGATGGACGCTCCTACGGCCACGCCGGGAAGAAACGCCGCTCCCAGCCCGAACATATGGGACAAGGGAACTGGGATCGCGATCCGATCGGCAGCTCCCAGTTGCAAGCGCTCGACACAGTTGAAGGCGTTCCCGCCCAGCCCGCGGTGCGTGTGAACGGCCAGCTTGGGGATGCCGGTGGTGCCCGATGTCTGCAGGTAGACTCGAGGGTCCTGATTTGTCCCAGGACCTTCCCGGTATCCCGGGTTGGGCGTGATGTAGATAAACTGAGATGGGTCGATATCCGTCATCGGACCGGGGCCCGCCGTCACCGTGGTCACCCGGTAGCGGCAAAAGAACGGGATCGACCCCGAGGTGGCGCGGCAGCCTTCCGCCGGCTTCGGCAGAAGGACGAAATCATAGCCGCCTTCGAGTACATAGAGGAGAAGCAGCGCGCCCGGCAGCGAATTCTCACATTCCAGCGCCAGGCACGCGTCCAGGCCGACCCCGCGCTCTCCGAAACCGTCGCGCATGCCGGCAAAGAGGTCCGGCAGTTCCCGGTAGGTGCACGCATGCCGGCCATCCGTAAGGATGTTCGCCTCGACATCCGTTGTACCAGGGTATCGTGCGATGAACTTCATGACACGCTCGGCGGCGGGAAATAGCCGGTCTTCTGCCAATAGGCGATGTATTTGCCGATGAGCGACGGCTCGGCCGGTGGGCAGGTGATCGTCGTGTCCGCCAGCCCTTCCTGCGTGTATTGCGTATCCAGCGGCGGTCGCCGGTAGAGCAGATAATGCGGCGCCAGCAGCACCATGAGCAATGTCGTAAAGAAAAGCTTGTCGGCGCCCTGGGATGCCTGCTGTCTGACTTCACGCCGCCACTGGTCATAGCGGAGCTCTTCCAGAGCGTAGCCGAACGAACGGATCGTCGCCATCAGCTGCGGCCAGGAGATGGGCCGGGGCGTCAACAGGTGAAACGCCCGTCCATACGAGCGGGCTTGCCGGGACAAATGCACGATCGCCTGGCTGACATAATCGACCGGTGCCAGGGTGACGTCGACGTCGAGCACCGGGCATTTGCCCATCTGAACACAGGCCTTGAGCACCAGCGGCAACACGTCGTGCATCTCGTTCATCGCGCCCGTTTGGCTGTGGCCCATCACCCGCACACATCGGTAGATGCAGGCGGGCAATCCGCGTTCCTGCGCGGACAATACCAGGCGGTCCGCCACCCACCTGCTTTGCGTGTAGCCTCCCTTCAGGCTCGGATGATATCTCGGGATGTCACTCTCGCGCAGCCGCTCGACACCCATATAGGCATCGTTAAAAAAGACGGCCATGCTCGACACATAATGCACCGGCTTGGTTCGCACCTGACCCGCCAAACGCAATATTTCCTGGGTACCCAGCACGTTGGTCGCCTTCAACTGGGAGTACGGGTACAGCGCATTGATCGACCCGGCGCTGTGATAGATGACATCGATGTGGCCGGCTAGGTTGCAGAACTCCGTTTCGGTCAGACCCAGTCGCGGCCGCGATACATCGCCGACGATCGGGCGCAGACGCCCGGCGAGCGCTTCCCGCCACAGACCGTAACTTTGCAGATGCTGGACGAGTCGCCCTCTGGCCGCCTCGAGATGATCGGCCCGGATCAAACAGAAGATGTCGGCGTCCGTCCTGCGCAGCAGCTCGTCCAGCAGATGGGCGCCTAGAAACCCTGTGGCGCCGGTCAAGAAGACAGTCCGGGGGGACGGTAGGGGTTCCGATAGCGCGACCGGGAACTGGATTGCGGGATCCAACACCGCTTCCGCTTCCAGGCCGAGCTTCTGCACCGCGTGAACGACAGGCATCGTCACGAGCCTCCCCGGCGCCGTGTACTTACTGGAAGCTGATGCGCGATCATCGTGGACAGATATCATGGCGGCTCGGGCATGCACCGGCCGGCAATAAAGTGTGCCAGGGTCCGGAGGGTGGCAAAGCTTTCCATGTTGAGCTCGTCCTCGGCAAACGTGAAAGCAAAGCGCTCTTCGAGCAGGTTAATGAGTGCCACCACCATGATCGAATCCAGCCCCAGGTCCCCTTCCAGGATCGACGCGTCGGCATCGATCTCTTCCGGCGTGAGATGGGGATTGAGCTGCTCGATGATCAAGTGTTTCAATTGTTCGATGATCTGATCAACCATGGGTATTTCTCCAGCTTCGGGCGTTACATCCATCGTGCTTCAATAACTCGCGAGTCGCGATCACGCAGCACGTATCACGAAGCATCTTCGCTCAATCGCCGGCGACAGCCTCGGGCACAACGTGCATAGGCGCCAGCCACAGAGGATCACGCAGTTCGCTTCCCCGACTTGCCCGCGCGCCGCGTGACGAGCGCCTGCGACAGATTGGCATCGATCTGTTCCTCGATCTTGGCTTTGAACGGCTGCAGCAGGAGGCCGAGCTTTACGGTTAATTCGATTTCCGAATCGGTCACGTGCATCGCACCTGACACGCTGCTGCGCTCGAAGCGCAACGTATCGCCGTCCCATTCGCTTTCGAGGTTGTATTCCTGCGCGAGCTTACCAGCCGCTTTCTGCGCCGTTGCTTTCGCCTGCTTCAGCGTCAATGAATGACGGCGAACCATTCTGATCTCAGACATCTCCCCTCCCCCTATCGCCGGCGCTCCCAAACCTCCGGGTTAAGCAACGCGGCGACTCGACGACCACGCAGCACATTGTCGAGGTTGCGCATCGCCAGCCGCGAATGTGGCCCCATCACGATCTCTGCGATCATCTCGGCAACGACCGGTGGCTGTCCGAACCAGCGCGCGATCTATCCCACGGCGACAGGTACCCGGTATCAGCGCGAGCTGGAGAAAGAACAGCACCGAAGTTGGACATCCTGCGGTCTCCAGTGGGTTAGCCCAAGGCCTCGCCAAAAAAACTGGGGACGACGGCCTGCCCTTTCAACTGAAAAGGCGCCTCGCTCGCAGCGGATGGTCCTGAACCTCCATCCTTCCCATTGACGGGAATCGAAGCATCCTCGACAGCCGCAGCTTCCCGATTATCCAGCGGGCGCATCTGGTATAATTGCTCGATCTGCGCCCGCATCTCACTCAGGTCCCGCGGCGCCGTCTTGGGCCGGTACAGGCCATCCTGCTCCCAGCGCTCCGGGCTCAGACCGATCGCCCACGGGTTGACCCACAGTGGATCGGGCAACGCCGCCAGCTTCTCCGGCATGACGTCGCGCACCGCCATCACAAAGACGACCTGAAGAAACTCTTCCATCCGCGCCAGCGCGTAACGGTAGTTGCCGAGGATCCGGGCGAAATCGTCGTAGCGCCTGGTGTTACGATCGTATATTTCTCTGATGAAGGGCACTTGCAAGTAATCAATAAACTCGAAGGTGAAGCTCGACCGGGTTCTGGTCGCCCACTGCTTCCAGAAGCCCTCCAGCTTGAACGCCAGGAGCGAATAAGATCCTGCCAGCTCCCGGACGGCCTGGCTCTTTTCCGCGTCCAGATAGAGCGCGTTGAACATCTGTGGAAAGGCCAGGCCCCACGAGAGCAAGAGCGCCCACAGGTAGCGCAAAGACCAGATATGATGATGCTTGAAATACTCGTAGGGCGTTTGGATGAGTAACGTGTCGAACTCGCAGATCCCACGCGCCACCCGGTTGAATTGCAGCACCTGCGGGGACGTCAACTGGCCGGCTCGATCCAATTCGATCATTCTGGTGACCATCGTGTTTTCTAACGCGATCGTCACCGCCCCGGGAGAATAAAAGGGATCGGAGAAGAGCCCGGCGTTACCGATGCACGCCCAGCGCTGCTCGGAAAAGATCTGCTTGGACGAGTGGCTGTAGTCGCGTAGCACCAGGAAATCCATTCTTTCAAACCGCCTCTCGGTCAAATACCGGTGCAGTCCCGGCTCGTTGAGCTCGAGCCACTGCATCGCCTTTTCCGGCGTGCAGTACTCGCTCGCCGGGTGGATGTTCTCGCGCGTGACGATGCCGATGCTGGTATGCCCTGAGGACAAGGGGATCAACCACACCCAATAGCCGTCACCCATCAGGTGTGTGGTGGAGAAGTAGCGCATCCGCCCCGGCACCCGCTGGTGCCATTCCGTTTTGGATTCCGGCACCAAATCGCAGACGTCGGCGCGGCCCTTCACACGCCACCACACGGCGCTATGCGGCACGCTGGACTTGACAGCCAGCCCCAGCTTTCTCTGCAAATACCGGCGCCGCCCCATGGCATCGACCACCCAGCGCGCCTTCACGGTCTGTGGCCCATGAGTGTTCCCGGTCGGCCGATAGTGGATCTCGTGTAATTCACCGGTCTGGCTGAGATCGATCTCGGTGACCTGCATTCCATCAAGCAACCGGACGCCCGCTTCCTGATTGATGCGCGCCAGATCGTTTTCTAACTGGCCCAGGTCGAGCTGGTAGGAGGTAAAAGGACTGGATTCGCTAAGTCCGATTTCCGGTCGTTCAGATAAACAGCCGCCGTCCTTGCTGCTCCACAAATAACGCAGGCCGTGCTTGCGGAGCTGGTTGGCACGCAGATACTCCCGTAACTGCAACGTCTCCGCGAGGTAGAACGTCGCGCTCTCCACCATCGATTCGCCGACCTTGTGCGCCGCAAGCGGCATGGGAAACCGTGCCTGTTCGAACATCAGGATCGACAGGTCGGGAAAAGTGAGCTTCAACTGGCGAGCCAGCGTTTGCCCGGCTATGCCCATCCCGCAGATCACGACATCGTACTCACCGTTTTGCACGTCGGTTTCCGGCATGCTCATATTCGCGCTCTCCGGCTTGTTCGTTCGCTCAAGGTTTTACCCCGACAAAGCTCCTGACCTCTTCTTTCCCTTTCTTGAATTGTTGCGCATAATAATCCCTGACGGCTTGTGGATCGAAGGTCAGAAATGTACCCCCTGATTCAAAGTGCTGGATAAATACCTTGCCGATGGCATAGGTCGAGGCGCCGGCGAACACGGAGGTGCTGACCAGGCCCACCGCCAATCCCCCCCATCCGTACAACGGTATGCTTCTCCGTAAGGCTCCCCGCACGAGGATGGGGATCCCGCCACCCAGAAATGATGCGATGAGCGATGTACCGAGCTGGCTCGAGAACTCCGACTCATACAGATTGGCCAGACTGTGCAGCATCTTGAGCTGAATGGCCGCCAGTGCCGCTATACCGGCGAGCGGCAGCGGCACGAGTCCGATGACCACGGCCGCCAGCATGTACGCCTTGACAAGGTCACCTGCCCGTTCAAGCCTTGTGTCGTTCTCCGCCATGTTTCACCTTTCTGGATCGATGTTCAGTCATAAAACTTCCAATCCTCGATATAGTTGCTAATAATAGCCTTCGGATAGCCCGGATCCGCACGATACAGGACCGTGTCATAGCGAATATGCTGATCGCCTCGGAAGAAGTACACTTTGGCATTGCCCCAATACACGGCGGCATCGATGCGATCGAACGTTACCCCGACCCAGCGCTTGCCGAGCAGGTCCGGATACCCCTCGTCCGCTTGGTGCTTGAGCGTATTGAAGCGAATATACTCATTGCCCTTGAAAAAATACACCGCATCCGGCGCAACGTTCACTACCGCATCGATGCGCTCAAACGTCACCCCCGGCCATCCTTCCGCAATGGGCCGCGGATATTCTGGATCAATCGCATTGGTATCCACATCGTAGCGAATATACTTGTCCCGGTTGAAGAAAAAGAGCTTTCTACTCAAATCCTCGTTGGCGGGTGAGTGCAAATACTTCCCCAGGAATGCCGCATCGATGCGCTCGAATCCGATCTCGAATAACATCGGCCAGTCGTCACGAATTCGTCTGGGTACGGTAGCCTCACCTTTGTCTATATCGTAAGAATAATAGTGTTCGCCTTCCAAACAGTGTATCTGTCTGTCGATATTCAAGACCGCTTTGAGTGGCGTGAAAACGGTCTCCTCTCTATACGCACCCACCAAGGCTTGCGCTTTTTCCTTGTCACTGATGAGTGTCCAAATCCCCACGGCCTCGAACTCGATCACCTGCGGGTTCACTTTGATCGTTGCCAGCCACTCATTATACTTAGTCTCATCAAGCGAACTAAGCGCTGCAAGCCTGATCTCATCCCCACCTTTGCCGAACACGGTACATTCAGAATTGTTTTGGAGTTTCTCTTTATGCTCTTGTTGAGTGGTACTCACGCTCCCGCTTCCGAAGCCGCCAAAACTGGCTTTGAGACCCGCCTGGATGTCTTCTTTCGTCATCTGCGACGATTTGGCGATAGTAAACGCCAGCATGGCTTTCCCCCCGATCCAAGCCCTTTTGATATAATGCGTGCCGTAGCGCTCAAAGAATTTTTCATATTCTTTTCTATGCTTATGGCTGAAGGGCGCCGGCACATCGATGGTGAAGGTCGTCTCGGGAAACGTCCCTGTATTGGGGATATACAATGTCCACAAAGGAATAAAAGAATTTCTCAACGCGTAATACGCTTCTTCCTCGCGGCGCAATTGTCCAGTTTGACTGGCATCCACATCGATACTGAACGGACCATTGCTCACGGCAGCGCTGGCATCTAGGCTCGTCTGTTTCTCGAAGCGTTCCCATGACTCCGCAATAACCACCTGATTGAGGGCTTGTGCTGCCGGCATCGGTGGGCTGTCGTTCACTTCATAGCCTTCCGGAACCGTATAAGTCTGGCCGGTCTCTTCGGAGTAATACGCCCGGCCGTTTCCCCGTTTGAAAAGAACGTCTTTCAGCTCATAAGGCTGGTTGGGCCTCAAATAGACGCCGCGCCCTACTGCCTCGAGACCTTGAATGGGGGGAAACTTTTGGGTTGTGGTTTCCATTGTCAACGTCTCCGAATTCACGACGGCGCCTGTGGCATTCTCGAGACCTTGAATGGAAGGAAGCTTTTTGGTTGGGGGAAGCTTTTTGGTTGTGGTTCTCATTGTCAACGTCTCCGACTTCATCCCCCGCCGCCTGTGGCATTGCGCGAGATACGTGTGGTTGCATCGTTCGCTCGATGGATGCAGGTGGGCCCCTGGCGATCCTCGCGATGCGTGAGTAACGGGGCAGTAGTACGGCGATCCCGAGTCCAATCAGCATGCTTGCCGTCCATATCAGCAGGGCGCCGGCGATTCCTAGCAGCTTGAGATAAGCGCCGCCGATGATCATGAGGCCGGGGACGACGGCGGCGGCAAAGCAGACGTGCAGGGTGGCGTCGAAATCGTCGCCCAGGTGGAACAGATAGGGCAGTTGCTGCAGGCTCTGCGCCATGAGGACGATCTGCGCGGTATCCGTGGCGGCAGTCGTCGCCCCACGTAGCGAGATCGAGACATTGGCGGTCTTCAGGGCGATCGCATCGTTGATGCCGTCACCCACGAAGCAGACGGCGCGTCCCTCGCGCTGCATCTGTTCGACCAGGGCCGCCTTGTTTTCGGGCAAGGTATTCGCGAAATAGCGGTCGATGCCGAGCTCCCGCGCCATTTTGCGCGTGGGTTGCTCCTGGTCGCCAGAGATGATGACCAGGCGGAGATCGCGGCGGCGCAACTCGGCGATGACCTTCCTGGCTTCAGGGCGGAGGGTGGGCGAGAGCTCGATGGCACCGGCCAGCCTGTCGTTCACCGCCATCATGACCAGCGAATGGCCCTCTGCGTGACACGCTTCTTTGATCACCTGGATCGCATCCGGCACGTCGATCTCTTCCTGCGCCATGTAACGGTCGCTGCCCACGCGCACCAGCCTGTCCCCGATTTGGACGCGGATCCCGTAGCCGACGTCGTAACGCGCCTGGTCGAAGGCCGGCGGAGTAAGCCCCCGTTCGGTTGCGGCTTCCAGGATCGCACGCCCAATCGGGTGTGTCTGCCGGCTTTCCGCTGCCGCGGCATAGGTGAGTAGGGTATCCGTATCCAGATCGCCGCATCGGTGAACGCATATCACTTGCGGCTGTTCCAGGGTCAGCGTGCCGGTCTTGTCGAAGATCACGGTGTCGACCGTGTGGAGCAACTCCAGCGAGCGACCGTCTTTAACCAAGATGGCCTGCGTCGAGGCGATATTCAGAAAGTTGAGCATGGCAATGGGCCCGGTGATCTTGACGTTGAGGCCGATCGACGCACCCATGATCGCGACCATGGCTTCATAGCCGACCAGTGGCCAAGCCAGTACGCCCAGCACCAAGGTGGGCAGCGCCGACGCATGCGCGAGCTCCATACCCTTGGACTCGATGGACATCTGATAGCCGGTGGTGCGATTCAGGATTTCGCCGATCTGTGCCGCCACCGTCGCCCGGCCCGTCTGCTCGACCCGGACGTGGATCTTCCCCGCCAGCGCGACGGTGGCGCCAAAGACGGGATCCCCCACCCCTTTCTCGATCGGTTGCGATTCGCCGGTCAGCGCGTGCTGATCGACGGTGGCCATGCCCTCGACGATCACCCCATCTGCGGGCACTGTCTGCCCGGCGTGGACCACGATGAGATCGCCGGCGTGCAATCGTTCGAACGGGATCTCCACTTCCGCCCCATCGATGAGCGCCCACACCGTACGTGCTTGCTGGCCGAAGACGCTGATCAGGCTCTTGTGCGACCGATCCCGGGTGATCACCACGAGCTTTTCACCCAAGAAGAAAGCCACGAGGCCCAGCCCGCCGATGACGAAATAACCGCCCAGCCAGGTGCCGGCCAGATTAAGCGTCACCAGCACCGGCAACTTGACGCGCTTTTCCCGCGTCAACGCCGTGTACGCACGTTGCACGGGGACGCGCATACTATAAGCTGCCAGCCCCATCGAGACCAGGTAGAGGGGCGACCAGAGCGCACGGGCGGCGAGCACCGTCGCCATCGTCGCGCCGGCGCAGGCCAGGTTCCGGTTCAGCTCTTTTTCATCGGGACTGAGCTCGATGACCTTGGGGCCGGAAGCGATGTCATGGAACTGTCGATGGCGGGTGCCGCCCAGCAGCGGATCGATGCGCTCCACCATGAACTGCTGATACTGATCGTCGATCCGCGTAAAGGTCTCGACCAGCCCTTCGCGCAGATCTGCACCCCGCTCGCCGAAGCCTTCGCAGATCTGCGCCACCTCTTCCCGCAGCACACGGGCGGCGCTCCGCACCTCCGCGGCCAACCCCGTCAGTTCCTCGCCCAGCGTACTCAACCCCGCCAGGAGTCCGTCCGACAAGCGGAAAGCGAGCGTCACCATATCATCACCCACTCACCAGAGAGCATGTAGACCCGGCGTACCCCGCCCGGCCCGCGATCTTTCCATCAGGGGCGGACCTCACCCCTTTTCAGCGCGACAAAAATAACTGATATCCACCGGGTTTGCCAGATCGGGCGTTTTCCACCCTTCCAGGTCATACTCGCTCATGCACTGGTCGACAAAGGCCTTCAGTTTCTCGACCTGACCCGTGGCCGCGGCATGCTGGTAGTTGTTCAGACGAATGACTTCATGGTTGCCGCTGTAATTGCGCTCGTACAGTCCGTGGCGGCTGCCGAACTCGGTGCCGATCGCGTCCCACGTCAGCTTGGCCAGTTTGACCCGTTCGACGGCATCCTGTTTTTGCGAACCGCGCATGTACACATCAAGGCATTGCCGTATTTCCGGTGTCTTGAAGTCAATGGCGTGTGAGTTATAGTAGATCAGGCTGCTGGCCACGACATCTTCGAAGATCTGTCGGATCGTGCTGTAGGCGTCGGGGGCCAGGGCATAATAGGCCAGGCCCGCCCCGCGATTGGGCAACACGGCGTCCTGTTGCCACGGATCGGGCGCCCGTACCATCGCCTCGCTCAACGACCAACAGAGGTTGCGCCATGCCAGCACCTCACCCACCTTGACCTGGACGCCCCGGTGTTGAAGCGCACCGGTCATCTCCAGTGATTTCAACAGCAATCCGGCGATGAAATCCAGCTTGACGGCCAGGCGGGTACAACCGTGCAACGCCGCATTGGTGTGGAAACCGGAACGCGGCAGGAAGGTGGTCGGCTTGAGAAGATCGCCATACATGAGAACGTTTTCCCAAGGGACCAGCACCTGATCGCAGATCAGCACCGAGTCATTCTCGTCATACTGGCTGGTGAGCGGGTAATCGAACGGGCTGCCCATCACCTGGGCCGCCATCTGGTAAGAGGGGCGGCACAACAATTTGACCCCCGGTGCGTTCATGGGCAGAATGAAATTGAGGGCCTGTTCTTTCTTCTGCACGGGCCCGATCTGCGCCACCAGCGTGTAATGGGTGAGGGCTGAATTGGTGGCTACCGTCTTAGCGCCGTTCACGATCAGGCCGGCGTCGGTCTCCTTCTCGACGTGCATGTATACATCGCGCGCCTCGTCCCGGGTACGTTGGCGATCGACGGGCGGATCGGCCATAGCGTGGTTGAAATAGAGCACCTTTTCCTGCGCCTGCCGATACCAGCGATGGGCATTGGCTGCATACGGTGCGTAATATTCGGCGTTGGCGCCCAGGGTTACGAGAAAGGATGCCTTGAAGTCCGGGGAGCGCCCCAGCCAGCCGTAGGTCATGCGCGACCAGGCAACGATGGCCTCACGTGCCGCTATCAGATCCGCCGCGCTCCGGGCCACGCGGAAAAAGCGATGCGTGTAGCCACTGGAGCCGGTGTCGGTCGGGCATGTGAGCACCGTCTGTCTCCCCGGATCGTGCAGGGCGTCATACAGACGGGCCACCACACGCGCCGTGTTGCGAAAGGCAGGATGTTCCGTGAGGTCGCGAACCCGCTTCCCGTAGATCCAGACCTCCCGGTCATCGCGCAGACTCGCGAGATATTCCTCACCCGTCAATGGACGAGCAGCGATCACCCGCAGATCGGTCAAATGCTCCGACGCGTTTGATAACATGACGTTGTCTCCTTCGAGGTCAGTGGTAGCCGCTGGCGGGGTGTTCACTGTTTTCAAGGGCTAGTAGGCCCGGCGAACAGGACCCCGAAAGACGGGATCCCCCGCCTTTCTCGATCGGTTGCGATTCTCCGGTCAGCGCATGCTGATCGACGGTGGCCATGCCCTCGAGGATCACCCATCGGCGGACACTGTCTGCCCGGCATGGACCACGATAAGATCACCGGCGTGCAAGCGTTCGAACGGGATCTGCCGCAGCCGCGTGCTTAGCGAGTGCTGCGATCTCTCAGGCTTCCGGCAGGATGACGCGCCCGTCATTTGGCGCATAGCTTCTCCCCTTGTTCTTTAATTTTCGCTCACAGAATCGTAGGCCTTCCAGGGGTAGGAAGTGAACGCCTGGAGTTTTTGGCCGAGAACCCTGACCTACCAAAAACGCCACAGCCCATTACTTGGCCCATCATCGCCTGAGGTGAAATCCATTGTCAAGACATTTGTTGCACATTTGTGCCAATCATTGGTGATCGGTTAAGAAATAGCCAATATGCATTTTGACCCTATTAATTAGGCGTGTTTGTGACGATAGGCGTGTCGTCGCATTTCGATCGCGGAGATGAGTGATGGTCGGTTGCGATT
>Ga0187893_10006635_pt1 | contig 19628 bp, 14 predicted proteins | sample MA1701074metaG_FD_139574 | JGI IMG/M metagenome (GOLD analysis project Ga0187893, IMG submission 139574) | White microbial mat communities from a basaltic lava cave in the Kipuka Kanohina Cave System on the Island of Hawaii, USA - MA170107-4 metaG ... | reverse complement strand
TCGCGGTAGATGCGCGCGATCTCCGCCTGCGGGAGCGCCTCCACGCCGGTGAAGAGGTAGAGGTTGATGAGCGCCACCAGCATGCTGCCGCCGATGATGGCCACGCGCCCGAGCGTCTGCATGGTGGTGTGCATGAGCTTGCGGGTGGCCGGATCGATGGGATGGCCGTGCTCATCGATGCGCGGCACCGCCTCCACGGTCATCGCGTCGGCCACCGCGTCCTGGATCACATAACCGATCGGCGAGAGCAGCGCGCTCACCACGAACCACGTCTCCGCCGGCATGATGGCCGTCATGGCTTCGCGCTCGCCGATGAGGAACACCATGATCAGCAGACCCAGCGCGGTGAGGCTCGCGCCCAGATAGACCAGCAGGCTCTTCCAGCGCCAGATGAGATCGACCAGATGCCCGAGCGGCATCTTGAGCACCCAGGGGATCCCCGCCCAGAAGCCCAACGCGGCGAGGAAGGCGGCGGAGAGGCCCAAGTAATCCTTGACGAAGAAGGTGCCGACGATGCCGGTCAGGCCCGAGATCCCCGCCGCCATGTAGACCATGAGTGGCGGCAAATAGGACAGCCGCATCTCGCGGCCAAGCTCGAGGACGTTGCGATCGATCCAGCGATAGGTGGCAGTGATCATCTTGGGTTTCTTTGTGATGCGCGGCACGCGCTCCGCGCATTCTAACTGCAAACGCTTTACACATCGCGTGCGCGATAGCCGGGGAATGTTTTGTGACCACAGACGACGAAATCCTCAAGCGCCGGAAAGGCCGCTTTTGTGCGGGAGATGAACTTACGAGCACCGCACGTGGTTCGTGCCCTCGTTGAAGCGGTCTCGATCAAATCCTCTCCGATCCCGGCGAATGCCTCCCTGAGGGGAAACGGGATAGAATGGTCAACATGGCTCAGAAGGCTCAGAATCGTGCAAACAACGCCGTGAAAGAGAGCAGCGAGCCGAGCAAAGGCTCATCGTTCCCGATCGTCGGCGTCGGCGCCTCGGCAGGCGGGCTGGTGGCGTTCACGGAACTGCTCAAGCATCTGCCGCTCGATACGGGCATGGGGTTCGTGCTGGTGCAGCATCTCGATCCGCAGCATGACAGTGCGCTCACCCAGCTTTTGGCACGGGCAACGAAGCTGCCAGTGGGCGAGGTCATGAACAATCAGCCGGTGGAGGCCAATCGCGTTTATGTCATTCCGCCCAACACGAACCTAGGCATCGCCCAGGGCGTTTTGAAACTGCGGCCGTGCCCGCAGGCGCGCACGCCGCATCGTTCCATTGATTTCTTTTTCGAGTCGCTGGCCGAGGACCAGCGCGAGCGGGCGATCGGGGTGATCCTTTCCGGCACGGCGACCGACGGCACCTTGGGCCTCACGGCCATCAAAGCCGAGGGTGGGATCACGTTCGCGCAGGATGATTCGGCCCAATACGATTCGATGCCACGCAGCGCCGTGGCGGCGGGCTGCGTGGATTTCGTGCTCTCCCCGGAAGACATTGCCAAGGAGACTCGCCCGCATCGCCCAGCATCTCTATGTCGCCGGGCAGCCGACCGGATCGCCTACCCCGGCGGAAGACGAGCGGGCGACCGCGACGGCGCACGAGGACGATGACACGCCGCTGCCATCGGGCGGGCTTGGTGCGCCGAAGACGGGAGCGAAGCAGGCGCGTGCGGAGGCGGAGCGAGGGCGAGGGGAGGGGGCGCAGGAGGGGGGCGCGGAGAACGGTTTCAAAAAAATCCTGCTGCTGCTGCGCAACCATTCCGGGGTGGATTTCTCGCTCTACAAATCCCCCACCATCCAGCGGCGCATCACCCGGCGCCTGGTGTTGAACAAGCAAGACCGGCTTGAGAGCTACGCCCGTTTCCTGCGGGGCAACGCCAAAGAGCTGGACGCCCTCTACTCCGACGCGCTCATCAGCGTGACCAGTTTTTTTCGCAACCCGAAAGCCTTTGACGTGCTCAAGCGCACGGTCTTTCCCAAGCTCCTCCGGCAGGGCGGCGACGAACCGTTCCGCGTTTGGGTGCTCGGGTGCTCCACCGGGCAGGAGGCGTATTCCATTGCTATGGCGTTCGTGGAAGCAGCGGAGAACGCGCCCCGCATGCGTAAGCTCCAAGTGTTCGCCACCGATCTCAACGACGCGCTGCTGGCCAAAGCCCGCCACGGTCTTTATGCCAAGAGCCTCGCGGACGACGTCTCGCTGCAACGCTTGCGGCGGTTTTTTGTCGAGGAGGAAGGCGGTTACCGCGTCAGGAAGCCGCTGCGCGAGATGGTTGTCTTCGCCCGCCAGAATCTCATCGCCGATCCGCCCTTCTCGCGCATGGATCTCATCAGTTGCAGGAACCTATTGATTTATCTGGAGCCGAGCTTGCAGAAGCGGGCGCTCCCCACCTTCCATTACGCGCTCAAGCCGGGGGGATTTTTATTTCTGGGCGCCTCGGAATCCATCGGCGGCTTCACCGATCTGTTTGAGCCGGTGGACAAAAAGCACAGGATTTATTCCAGGAAGGCCGCGCCGACTCCGGCGTTGCAGCTGGCGGGTAAGAAAGAGCGCGGCGAGCACCCCTCACCCGGTCTTCGACCACCCTCTCCCCATTGGATGGGGAGAAGGGAGGGTGAGGGGGTCGGTTTCCACGCCGAGCTCAACGCCCAGCGCGAGGCCGACCGCATCAGCGTCGGTCGATTCGCTCCTCCCGCCGTGCTCATCGATGCCGAGCTTCAAATCCTGCAATTCCGCGGGCCGACCGGCGCCTATCTCGAGCCGCCCACCGGCAAGGCGAGCTTCGAGGTGCTGAAGATGGCGCGGGAAGGTTTGATGCTGCCGCTGCGCACCGCGATCAACCGAGCGAAAAAGGAAAACAAAACCGTGCGCAAGGAAAACGTGCGGGTGGAACAGAATGGCCAGACCCGATTGGTGAATCTGGAAGTCATTCCGCTGAAGAACTTGCGGGAGCGCTGCTTTTTGATCCTGTTCGAGGAAGCGGGACCGGCCGGGGACGCGGGCGACCGTGCGCCGTTGGCGAACGCAAGCGAGCCGCGCGCTGCGGTGCGCACCCCACGTCCTGCCCGCAAACAGGAAGAGTCCCGCCGTGTCGCTGACTTGGAGCGTGAGATCGCCGAGATGCGCGACTATCTTCAATCCCTCCAGGAACAGTACGAAGCCGCCAACGAGGAGCTCCAGGCGTCCAGCGAAGAAGTCCAGTCCGCCAACGAAGAGTTGCAGAGCGTCAACGAAGAACTGGAAACGTCCAAGGAAGAGCTGGAGTCGACCAACGAAGAGTTGACCACCGTCAATGAGGAAATGGTCCATCGCAACACCGAGCTGATTCGCCTCAACAGCGATCTGATCAATCTTCAGACTGCGACCAAGCTCGCCGTCGTGCTGCTCGGACGCGACCTGACCATCCGCCGCTTCAGCGCGCAGGCCGACAAACAGTTCGACCTGCGGGCGACCGACGTGGGGCGGCCGATCGGCCACGTTCGCCATAACCTCGTTTTCGCTGACCCCGCGGGATCCCCGGCCGACCTGGAGAGCCTCAGCGCCGAGGTCATCGAAACCGTGCGCGAGCAGGAACGTGAGGTGCGCGATAAAGGCGGCCGCTGGTATTCCCTGCGTGTGCGCCCCTACCTGACCCTGGACAACAAGGTGGACGGCGCGGTGCTGGTGCTGGTCGATATCGACGCGCTGAAACGGAGCGAGCACGCGATAGCCGCCGCCCGCGATTACACCGAGAGCACGGTCGCGACCGTGCGCGAGCCGTTGCTCGTGCTCGATAAAGGACTGCACGTCGAAAACGCCAATCGTTCCTTCTACCGCGCCTTCCGCGTCGCGCCCGCGGAGACGGTCGGCCGGTTCATCTACGACTTAGGCAACCGCCAGTGGGACATTCCTCGGCTGCGGACATTGTTGGAGGATATCCTGCGGCAGAACAGTACCATGGAGGATTTCGAGGTCGAGCACGATTTCCCACAACTGGGCCACCGCAGCATGCTGCTCAACGCCCGGCAGATCCGTGACCCACAGGGAAAGAGCGAGCGGGTCCTGCTGGCCATCGAGGACATTACCGAGCGCAAGCAGGCGGAACAAGGGTTTCGCCAACGTACGGCCCAGCTCGAGACCCTCCTCAACGAGGTCCCCCTCGGCGTCTACCTGGTTGGCGGGGACTTCCGCATTCGGTATGTGAGCGCCACCACGTTCCCGGTCTTCGGGGATATTCCGGACCTGATCGGCCGTGACTTTGACGAGGTGATCCACATCCTGTGGCCGAAAGCCTACGCGGATGAGATCGTCCAGCTATTCCGCCACACGCTTGAAACCGGTGAACCGTACAGTACCCCCGAGCGCGTCGAAGAGCGTCTTGACCGTGGGGTGACCGAGATTTACGAGTGGCAGATCAACCGCATCCCGCTTCCGGAGGGCGGCTATGGTGTGGTCTGCTATTTCCGGGACATCGCCATCCAGGCGCGGGCCCGGGCGGCAATTGCGGAGTCCAAGCGGCGCCTGCAGTTCGTCATGGAATCGGCGCCGCAGAAGATCTTCACCGCCAAGCCTAACGGCGATGTGGACTATTTCAACCCGCAGTGGAGCGAGTTCACCGGCCTGTCGTTCGAGCAAATCCAAGATTGGGGCTGGACCCAGTTCATCCATCCCGACGATCTGGCGGAGAACATCCGTGTCTGGCAGCGCTCCATCGACACCGGCGAGCCGTTCCTGTTCGAGCATCGCTTCCGGCGTGCGGACGGCGAGTACCGCTGGCACATCGGCCGGGCGTTGCCGATGCGGGACGCCGAAGGCCGGACCGTCATGTGGATCGGCTCGGACACCGACATCCATGAGCAAAGGCAGACGGAGAACCGGTTGCGGCAGTTGACCACCGATTTGGCGGAATCCGACCGCCGCAAGGACGAGTTCTTGGCGATGCTGGCCCACGAGCTGCGTAACCCCCTGGCCCCGATCCGCAACGCCCTGCAAGTCATGCGCCTGCAGCAGAGTGGCGAGGGGCGAGTGGCGAGTGGTGAGAAAGAAGGGGCCAGCGGCGATCCTCTCGCCACTCGCCACTCGCCACTCACCACTACCTTCGCGATGATGGAGCGTCAAATCGGCCAGATGGTCCGCTTGGTGGATGATCTGCTCGACGTGAGCCGCATCAGCCGGGGAAAGATTGAACTTCGCGGGGGGCGGATCGAGCTGGCGTCGGTCGTGAACCACGCCGTCGAAGCCGCCCGCCCGTTGCTCGAGAGCGGGGACCACGAGCTGACCGTCACCTTGCCGCCGCAGCCGATCTACCTGCACGGTGACCCGACCCGACTGGCTCAAGTCGTCGGCAACCTGCTCAGCAACGCCTGCAAGTTCACCGACAAGGGCGATCGCATTTGGCTCACGGTCGAGCGAGAAGACGCGCAGGCCGTGATCCGAGTACGGGACACCGGCATCGGCATCGCCGCCGATCAGCTTCCCCGTATCTTCGACATGTTCATGCAGGTCGATACCTCCCTGGAGCGCTCGGTCGGCGGGTTGGGCGTCGGCCTGACATTGGTGAAAAACTTGGTGGAAATGCACGGCGGCGCGGTAGAGGTCCATAGCGCCGGTGTCGGTCAGGGTAGCGAGTTCGTGGTGCGTCTGCCGGTCTTGGTGGAAACGCCCAAGCCGGAGCCGACCGTCAGCGAGCCGACGCCTACGGCCGCCCGCCGCATTCTCCTTGTTGATGACAACCGGGACTCGGCAGAGTCCCTTGCGATGCTGTTGACGCTCGCGGGCAACGAGACGCACACGGCCCACGACGGGCTGGAGGCGGTGGAAGCGGCGGCGGCGTTTAGGCCCGACGTGGTGCTGCTCGACATCGGCCTGCCGAAACTGAACGGCTACGAAGCGTGCCGGCGCATTCGTGAACAGCCGTGGGGCAAGACCATGGTGCTGGTGGCCGTGACCGGCTGGGGTCAAGAAGAAGACCGCCGCAAATCGAAGGACGCCGGGTTCGATGCCCACATGGTCAAACCGGTGGACTACGCCGCCCTGATGAAGCTGCTTGCTTCTCTAACCTCGGATTCCGGTATAGGGCGCTGAAGCCGATCGGGACCACCTCCATGGTTGCGCGCGGCATGACGTCGTGGCCTGGCGGCCTTGGCCACTTAGCGTACTCCCTTAAGTGAGGTGCTTGTGAACAAGGTGATTTCAGTTGAGCCAAGAGATAAGTACATACTATTTGTTAGGCTGTCCAATGGGAAGGCAGGCGAATTCGATGTGTCACCTTATTTGGACAAAGGAATATTTGCAGAATTAAGAGACCCTAGCTACTTTAAACTGGCAAGGCCGGCATTTGCTGGTGTCGTTTGGCCTCACGAACAGGATTTGGTGCTGACAGCATCGAAGTAGAAATGAGGGAGCTTGAAAAAACAAATGCATAACAATGCGCTTCACTCGGGCGGCCGGTTTGCGGCCGGCGGTCTGGATAACCGGCGATCTTCCCCTCGGCCGTGCGAAGACCGGTGGCGAGAGATCCCGTGTTCGTGATCGAGAAAGGCGACGGCCCGATCGTCGCGACCGCGATCCACGCCGGTCACGCGCTGCGCCCGGAGATCGCGGCCCTGATCGCGCTCGACGAGGCGACCCGGCTGCGCGAGGAGGACCCGTTCACCGCGCAACTGGCGCGGGTGGCACCAACTCGATTGATCGCGCTGCGCTCACGCTTCGAGGTCGACCTCAACCGACCGCGCGAGCGCGCGGTCTACCGGGTGCCGGCCGACGCCTGGGGCCTCGAGGTGTGGCGGCGGCCGCCGCCCGATGACTTGGTCGCACGGTCGCTGGCCGGCTTCGACTCTTTCTACGCCGCCCTCGAGGGCGTGCTGCGTGAGCGCGAGCAGCGCCACGGCCGCTTCGTCGTGCTCGATGTCCACGCCTACAACCACCGGCGTGAGGGCTTGGCCGGTCCGGCCGCCGACCCCGGCGACAACCCCGAGATCAACGTCGGCACCGGCACCGTCGATCGGTCCCGCTGGGGCCCCCTGATCGATCGCTTCTGCGCCGACCTGCGCGCCGCCGATCGGGGTGGCCGTCGGCTCGACGTGCGCGAGAATGTCAAGTTCCAGGGCGGCGCGATGTCGGCGTGGGTGCACCGGACCTTCCCGACCACCGGCTGTGCGCTGGCGCTCGAGTTCAAGAAGAGCTTCATGGACGAGTGGAGCGGCCGGGTCGACGACGAGCGGCTGGCGGCGCTCGGCCGCGCGCTGGCGGCGACCCTGCCCGGCCTCGTGGAGTCGCTGCGCGCATGACCCTGCTGTCCGGACCGGATCTCCCGGCGCCGCCCGCCGGGTTCCCGGCGGCCCTCCTCGAGGTGGTGCGGACGCGACTGGCCGCCGGCAAGACGGTGCGGCGGACCTTGCCCGGGGGTGGCCGGCTCCACGTCGACCGGCCGCTGCCGTTCCTGTGCGTGTACCGGGTGCCGGCCGACCGGTCCGACCTCGGCACCGCCGAGCTGGTGCGCAGCCAGGCCTCATACCTGATCGCCCCCGCCGTCGACGGCCTGCGCGCGGATCTCGCCACCCTGGTCGGGGGGCTGGTCGAGGTCCTCGCCGACGCCTGCGGCGCCTGTCTCTTGCTCGAGCTGTGGTCGGGCGCCGATCCCGGTAAGAGCGCTCCGCCGCGCTTCCGCATCTGCACGTCCGCCGCCGATGGTTTCGCCACCACCATCGAGGCCCTGGCCGAGGCACTGCGCGGCATGACCCTGCCAGCCACGGAGTTCGGGATCGACGTGGTGGCAACCGCCGACGCCTCACCACCTGGGCTGCCGGCCCTGATCCCGCCCGACGCCGCCCAGCGCGCCGGCTGCCTCATGATCGGTCTCGAGGTGCCACCGCTGTACCGGACTCCCGCCGGCGGCATCTACCCGCTGGTTCTGCGCGCGCTGGCGCGCGACTTGGCGCAGGCGCTGCAGCAGGGGTTCTTCGAGTTCACCCGGGTGCAGACCCCGGCGCGCCCGGAACACTATCAGATGATGGGGCGCCGGAGCCTGGTCCGCGCGGTCCGTGAGGCCGACGCCGTGCTCGCCGAGATCAGCACCTCGTTCGACTTCCTGCTCGACGTCACCCCGGTCAACACCGAGGTGGCGTGGGACGAATTCTGCCGGGGCGGTCGTGCCCGTGCGCCGACGCTCCGCTACCGCATGCTCGCGGTCGATCCCGAGCTCGGCAAGCGGCGCCTCTACGATCTCCCGCTCGAGCGGCTCGAGGACCCGGTGCTCGCCCTCCTGCTCCGCGACAAGCGCCGCGAGCTCGACCGCCAGCTCGATATGATCGAGGACCGCGACAGTGAGCGCTTCCTGGCCGGCAGCCTCCAGCTCTACGGCGGGGTGAGCGAGGATCTCCTCGCTCATGCGAGCGCCATCCTCGCCGCGCTGGCAGCGGCCGTGCCGGCCGTTGTCGAGGCGCCACGCTGCGACGCGCAGCAGTTCGCCGCGCGCGCCCGCTCCGAGCTCGACCGCTATCGCCGCGCCCATCCGGCGCTAGCCGCCGTCGTGCAGATCCGCGACGACATTCCCGGCCTCTTGGTCTCCCACGGCGACCTCTTGGTACCGCGCCGCCTCAGCATCACGGCGGCGCGCGCCGAGGCGCTGCTCCAGCACGAGGTCGGCACCCACGTGGTGACCTACGCCAACGGCCGCTCGCAGCCGCTCAAGGTGTTCGCCGCCGGCCTGGCCGGCCACGAGGCCCTCCAGGAGGGGCTGGCCCTGGTCGCCGAGCATCTGGCCGGCGGGCTCGACGCCGAGCGGCTGCGCCTGATCGCCGCGCGCACGGTCGCGGTCCACCGGCTGTGCGAGGGCGCCTCGTTCCCCGCGGTGGTCGCCGAGCTGACCGATCGCCACGGCCTGTCGGTGCGGGCCGGGTTCGGGATCGCGATCCGGGTGTTCCGCTGTGGCGGCCTGACCAAGGATGCGATCTACTTGCGAGGACTCTTGCAACTCCTCGATCACTTTGCGGCCGGTGGCGCCCTCGAGCCGCTCCTGGTCGGCAAGGTTGCCCTCGACCAGGTGCCGCTGGTCGAGGAGCTGCTGCGACGCCAGGTGCTGCGCCCGCCACCGCTCCGGCCACACTGGCTCGACGCCCCCGGTGCCGGGGCCCGGCTCGAGCGCCTCCGCCGCGGCGTCGGTCCGCTCGATCTGGTCGAAGGGAGCACGAGCGCATGAGGATCGGCCTGGTCTGCAACGACATCGCGACCGAGGAGGCGGACTACACCACGATCCGTTTGGGCATGACCGCGCTCGAGATGGGGCACGAGGCGTGGTTGATAAGCGTGGGCGACTTCGCGTCCGACCCCGACGACTGCGTGCGCGCCTGGGCCCGTGCGGCGCCGCGCAAGGCCTACCGGTCGCTCAAGACCTACTTGGCCGACGTCCAGGGCGAAAAGGCCAAGGTCGAGCGGATCACCGTCGACGATATCGACGTGCTGCTCCTGCGCAACGACCCCGCGGCCGATCTCGGCCGGCGGCCGTGGGCACAGACCGCGGGCATCATCTTCGGTCAGCGCGCCGTCAGCCGCGGCGTGATCGTCGTGAACGATCCCAGTGCGCTGGCCGACGCGATCAATAAGATGTACTTCCAGCACTTCCCCGAGGAGGTGCGGCCGCGCACCCTGATCACGCGCTCGGCGGAGGACATCCGCAAGTTCGTCGAGCAGGAGAAGGGGCGGGCGGTGCTCAAGCCGCTGCAGGGCTCGGGCGGCGCCAACGTGTTCCTGGTCAAGCCCAGCGAGACCGGCAACCTCAACCAAATAATCGAAGCGGTGTCCCGTGACGGCTACGTGATCGCGCAGGAGTACTTGCCGGCGGCCAACAAGGGCGACACCCGGCTGTTCCTCATGAACGGCCGACCGCTCGAAGTCAACGGCAAGGTCGCCGCGTTCCGGCGCATCTCGGCCAAGGGCGACGTGCGCAGCAACCTCCATGCCGGCGGCCGGATGGCGAAGGCCGCGATCACCGACGAGATGCTTCAGATCGCCGAGATCGTGCGGCCCAAGCTGCTCCACGACGGCATGTTCCTGGTCGGGCTCGACATCGTCGGTGACAAACTGATGGAGATCAACGTGTTCTCGCCCGGTGGCCTGGGCATCGCGGCCAAGCTCGAGGGCGAGAACTTCGCGCGTGCGCTGATCGAGTCGCTCGAGCGCAAGGTCGCGTACCGCGCCCGCGGCAAGGGCAAGCTCACCAACCTGCAGCTCGCGATGCTGTGAGCCACGGATGCATTCCGCTTGCGAATTGATAGCCAATCCACGTCAAGGCTCGTGATATGTTGGCATAGACGAAATCGAGCGCGCGATCATCGCACCCCCGAAGCGCATGGGCCAGATAAAGTCCCTCGCGTAGCCCGTCTGCAGCCTGTAGGCCAAGGCAGTTGATACTTCCCCGGTTCAACGCATACACAGCGGCCGCTTTAGGAAACATTTGCTTCGAGTCCGTGGCCGATCATGCGGCAACCACAATGCGCGGATTTTGGCGTTCAAGAAGCGCTACCGGATTATTCGTCGACGCTTAGTGAGATTCCGCTCAGACACGGTCTTGTAATCTCACAACGCCCTGCTGCCGCGCACAGTGGTTACAGCAGAAGATCTTGTCATTCGCTTCGAGTCCGTGGCCGATGATCCGGCAATCGCAACGCGCGCACCGTGGCGCTAACGCGTGGATCGCGCATTCGAAGCTATCGAATACATGGGTCTTGGCGCCCAGGGTGACTTTGAAAGCCTTATCGTATTCGTTAGCGCATACTTCGCATTTTGGCATCCGATTTCTCCGGTTTGGGGGAGTCGTTCGACAGGCTCATAGGGTTACAAACATTCAGTCGACTTCGAGTCGACAATCGGCCGAGAGAGGCGCGTGCGCATGTTTGAGTACGCCCTCTGACGGTTGCATCCCTCGACTTAGAATCTCGAGTCGTTCAGTTGGTTGCGAAGACTTGTTTGAGGGCATGAGGCTCAGCGATGGCAAGCTTCGCTTATGCCACGAGAGGTTGGGCTTGTCTACGGCGCACTCTCTAAGCATATTGATAAATCGGCAACGCCATGCCGTAATGTCGTTTTGCCTCAGCAACTGCATGTTGTTTTTCCAGCGCCGCCTGCGCTCGCTCATCGGCATCTCAATGGCCCTAGCGATACCCTCCACCACATCATCGATGTCGTAAGGATTCACCAGTACGGCATCCTTCAATTCGCGAGCAGCTCCGGCAAACTGTGACAACACGAGGACTCCCGGTTCAGCGGGATCTTGGGCAGCGACGAATTCTTTGGCCACCAAGTTCATCCCATCACGCAGCGACGTGATTAAACAAACCCGGCTTAACGCAAGAAACCCCAAAATAGTAGCACGAGCAAATCCTTTGTTGATATAACGCAAAGGCACCCAGTCATAATCCGAGAAGCGGCCGTTTATCTCTCCGGTCAGAGCCTCGAGGGTATGCTGGATCGTCTGGTAGTCGGGCACGTCACCGCGCGAGGGTTCGGCGATCTGCAAGAATACGACGTTTCGGTGGTAAGCACAGTGCAGATCTAATAGGCGCTGGTAGGCGTGAAAGCGTTCCACTAGCCCCTTGCTATAGTCAAGGCGGTCGACTCCCGTGATCAGCGTGCGGTTGGCTAGGCTCCCGATCAGGCGTCTTCCATAAGGCGCCTGGCGGCCCCTTGCCGCTTGGCTCATCACCTCTTCGACATCGATACCGATGGGAAATACCCCCGAGTAGGTGCGTGCCCCACTGAGCGATACCACGCCGTCCGAGTGAACCATGGCGCCAAGCGCCTCTTCCACCGAATAAAGAAACGCCTTGCGGTCCAGCTCCGTTTGAAACCCTAGCAGATCATAGGCGCAGAGGCAGCGCAACAAATCCTCGTGCCCGGGTAGCGTGCGTAGGACCTCGTAGGGTGGAAACGGGATATGGAGAAAAAACCCGAGGGGTTGGGAAACCTTCAATCGCCGCAGCTCACGGCCCATGCGGATGAAATGATAATCATGCACCCAGATGATGTCTTCAGCTTTGAGGAGCGGGACCAACCTTCTCGCGAACTGCTTGTTGACGCGCTCGTAGCCTGAGAGGTCTTGGCGCTGGAATTCGACCCTGTGCAGCTGGGTGTGGAACAAGGGCCAAAGCACGCGATTGGCGTAACCCCTGTAGTACTCGCGATAATCCTGTGTCGATAAAGCCAAGGTCGCGAACGTGATCCCGTCTTGATCCTGCGTGTCGACTTTGAAGGGGACACTGTCTGCCACCTTTCCACTCCAACCAAACCACAGTCCCCCCCATTCGTTGAGCGCTGCCATGATGCCGACCGCAAGGCCCCCTGGCGCCCGCCGGCCGGTTCGCGGCACCGCCACCCGGTTAGAGACGATCACTAGACGTGTCAAGATGCTTCCTCCCAGGGTTTGCCTTTCAATGCTCGAAGACGAGATCAACCGCCGACTCCAACTCACTCAAAACACGTGCCGGAGCCACGAAAACTGGGATCCGCTTGTTCATCAAAGAGATAGTGCGGTTATCGGCGCGTTGCACCGATTCATGAGAAAGGGCTATGTGTAAGAATTACCGGTACCCAGGAAGAATTTGCCGATCGGCTGAAGTATTTACGAAAGGAAATAACCGCTGGTTGGTTCGAATCATGGGCTATCACTTCTGTCGGTTTATAGCTGCGACCATTGGGGCAAATTACCGTACGGAACTCGCTGTGATGCACAACTTCCAGAGGAATCGAATGGCCAGCGAGTAACCCCTTTAACCGATGCAGATTTTACATGGAGTCGGTAATTGTTACCGAATACGTGCTGCCTGCGAAGCTTTGCAACGTCTCAAGGACTGGGCTATCTCCTTAAATCATTAGGCATATTCAAACCTTGCGCTCAATCTGGCACACGCTTTGAGTAAACCCTAGCACCAGGCTAAGCCCTGAGATTTACTTTTGAACCACATAAGGAGGCACTCCTTCTAGGGTGGATGCTTCGACAGCGATTGGGGCAGCCGTTTGAGAGAGTTGAGAGAGATGAAAATGATCCAGATTGACCCCAGAGCCGATGCGGACACTTTTTTCACAAAGCTCAGCCAAGCCCGCGACAGTGCGCTGATGCTCGATTACGACGGCACGCTCGCACCCTTTCGCATCGGGCGGGACCGGGCCTTTCCTTATCCAGGAGTGCAGGAGGCGCTGAGAGAGATCACGGCGCTTGGCAACTCGCGCCTGGTGATCGTGACCGGGCGCCCTGCAAAAGACGTGACCCCTTTGCTGGGACTCAAGCACCAGCCCGAGATCTGGGGTTGCCATGGCTGGGAACGGCTGTCGCCGGACGGTAGTTATCGGAAGATGGAAGTGAACCAGCAGGCCTTAGAGGGGCTTGCCCTCGCTTATGGCAGTGTGCTGGCGCTCGCCTCCGGAAGCTTGAGGTGCAAGCTTGCGATCGATCGGCAGGTCGAACAAAAACCGGTGGGCCTCGCGCTGCACTGGCGGGGCTGCGCACCCCAGGTGGTTGCAGAGCTCCAGGACAGCCTGGCCCGGGAGTGGGCATGGCTCGCGCATGACAGCGGATTGAAGCTGTGCGAGTTCGAGGAGGGAATGGAACTGCGCGTCTCCGATCGCACCAAGGCCGATACGGTGGAGACTATCATCGAGGAAACTGGGGAGGAAGCGGCGGTGGCTTATCTGGGTGATGGTCTTACCGATGAAGACGCGTTTCGGGCTCTCAAAGGAAAGGGTCTCAGTGCACTCGTGCGCTCCGAAGTACGCCCGAGCGCTGCTGATCTCTGGATCAGGCCGCCGGGCGGACTGCTGGAGTTCCTGTGGTTGTGGCAAGAGCTGCGTAGCTAACCTAACCGTTCAGGAATCCGGGCTGCGGCCTGGAGAACGCGGACAACGCATCGCTCAGCAGTGGCCTCATGTGCCCTTGCGCCTTCTCGACCCACCCCCGAGCGCAGAGGGCCTGGGGAGCGCCTCCACACTACGGCTCACTCTGTCTAAGGCCGCTGACCGCGGAGGATGTCGTGGCAGAGTGTATCGTGGCCGCGAGATCGAAGCGGGACTCACAGCTTCCAACCGAAGGGTACGAATCAGGATGGCGAGACGACGTTCGAGTTGGACATGGCGTCGCCTAGCTTTTAAATTAGATACGTGACGACAACCCCGGGAACGGCCCAAAACCTCGCTTTGGAGGATGACCCGCTTTGGTACAAGGACGCGGTCATCTATCAGCTGCATGTCAAGGCGTTCTACGATGGTGTGCAGGACGGGGTCGGAGATTTCGTTGGACTGACGGAGAAGCTCAGTTACCTGCACGAGCTCGGCGTCACCGCTATCTGGCTGATGCCGTTTTATCCCTCGCCAATGCGCGACGATGGCTACGATATTGCGGATTATGTGAACATACATCCGGCTTATGGGACCCTTAAAGACTTTCGGACTTTCGTGCGCGAAGCGCACCGCGCGGGTCTGCGGGTGATCACGGAGCTAGTGATCAACCATACCTCAGACCAGCATCCGTGGTTTCAAGCCGCACGCCGCGCCCGGCCAGAATCCGTGCGTCGCAATTTCTATATCTGGAGCGACAGCGATAAAATATTCCCGGAGACACGCATCATCTTCACCGACACGGAAAGCTCCAACTGGGCCTGGGATCCGCTCGCGCGCGCCTATTATTGGCACCGCTTCTTCACTCATCAGCCAGATCTCAATTTCGGCAATCCGCACGTGGTGCGCGCGCTGACACGTGTCATGCGCTTCTGGCTGGATTTGGGCGTAGACGGCCTGCGTCTGGATGCTGTCCCCTATCTTTGCGAACGCGAAGGAACCAGCAACGAAAACCTCCCGGAGACCCATGCGGTGATCAAACAGATGCGAGCGGTGGTCGACAGTCATTACCGCAACCGGATGTTTCTCGCCGAGGCCAACCAGTGGCCGGAGGACGTGCGGGACTACTTCGGCGAAAGCGACGAATGCCACATGGCCTACCACTTTCCGCTCATGCCACGCATGTACATGGCGATCGCCCAGGAAGAGCGCCACCCGATCGTCGATATCATGGGCCAAACCCCGGAGATCCCCGAGTCCTGCCAGTGGGCGATTTTTTTGCGCAACCACGACGAGCTCACCCTCGAGATGGTGACCGATCGCGAGCGCGATTATATGTATCAAGCCTACGCCGCCGATCCGCACATGCGTGTAAATCTCGGGATCCGCCGCCGACTCGCCCCCCTCATGGACAACGATCCCGACAAGATCAAGCTCATGAATAGCCTGCTCCTGTCCATGCCCGGCACGCCGATCATCTATTATGGGGATGAGATCGGGATGGGAGATAATATTTTCTTAGGCGATCGCAACGGCGTGCGCACCCCGATGCAGTGGAGTCCGGATCGCAACGGCGGTTTCTCCCAAGCCGATCCCCAGCGGCTGTACCTGCCCCCCATCATGGATCCCGTGTACGGTTATCAAGCCGTCAATGTCGAAGCGCAGCGGCGCGATCCCTCGTCGTTACTGAATTGGATGCGGCGTCTGCTTGCGGTGCGCAAGGCACATAAAACCTTCGGACGCGGCACGCTCGCCTTCTCCTATCCGGGAAATCGCAAGATCCTCGCCTATCTACGGGAGTTGGACGGGGAGACCGTTCTGTGCGTCGCCAATCTGGGGCGCTCGGCGCAACCGGTGGAGTTGGATCTCGCGGCCTATCAGGGCCGGGTCCCGGTGGAGATGCTCGGAAGGACATCGTTCCCCCCGATCGGCGATCTGCCTTACTTATTGACCCTGCCGGGCTATGGTTTTTACTGGTTTCGATTGGCTGAAGAGGCCGAAGCGCCCCCTTGGCACAAGGACTTGCTCCCGCCCCGTGAGCTTCCGGTCATGGTGCTATTTTCCGGCTGGCGCAGCTTCTTTCCGGATCAGGTGGAGCCCGCGCGGCGAGCGATGGCCGAGAAGCTGCGATGCGCTTTGGAAAGGGAGATCCTTCCCGGTTTCATCGCGGACCAACGTTGGTTCGCGGCGAAGGGGGAGCGCATCGAGCGGGTCGAAGTGCGCGAGTATGCGCATTGGGCGAAAGAGTGGGACACTTGGCTCTTGACCCGGGTCGATGTCCACCTCGCCGGGCTTGCCCAGCAGAGTTATTTTTTGCCGCTGGCCATCGGTGGGGAAACCGAAGAGCACGGGCCCGCACTCGCGCCTTATATGCTGGCCAAGGTCCGCCAACAGGCGCGCATCGGCATGTTGTGCGATGCGCTGGCCGATCCCGCTTTCTGCGAAGCCTTGGTGAGCGCGATGGGTCAGAACGTCGAGCTGCCCTTCGGTCAAGGCCGCCTCAGGTTCTCTTGCACCGGGGCCTACGGGGTGCTCGCCCGGGACACGGTCCTGCGCGAGATCAGGATCCCCGCCGTGGTCGGGACCAACACCACCGCGATCCTCGGAGATCGGTTGTTTTTAAAGGTCTACCGCCGCCTGCAAAGCGGTACCAACAGGGAGCTCGAGATGGGACGGTTTCTCACCGAGATCTCCCCGTTTGCCCATGTGGCTCCGTTGGCAGGTGCCGTGGAGTACCAGGACGCCGGTGGAAAAGGCTATGCCCTTGGATTATTGCAGGGCGCGATTGCGAATCAAGGGAACGCCTGGACTTACACGCTCGATTATCTGGAGCGGTATCTCGAGGGCGCCCGACTACAAGCTCACGAAACGGCCGTCGCCCGGGCTCAGGAAGTCCACGGTCCGTATTTATTGATGATGCATACCTTGGGACGCCGAACCGGCGAACTGCATCAGGCGCTCGCAAAACCCACCGGCGATAGTGCGTTCGATCCGGAACCGATCCGGCGCCAGCATGTTCGCGCTTGGGTCAGGCGCGTTCGCGACGACCTCGTCGCCACGCTCGAGCTGCTGCGACAGCATCGAGCGACCGTACCCGAATCGTTACACGGCGAGTGCGGCTTGCTTTTCGAGGCCCGGAAACGGCTTGCCGATCACATCGCGGCCTTGGGGCGTAGCGTTCCGAACGCGGTCAAGACCCGCTATCACGGCAATTACCATCTCGGGCAAGTGCTGCTGGCGGAGAACGACTTCATCATCATCGATTTTGAGGGCGAGCCGGCGCGCCCGCTCGATGAGCAGCGGGCCAAGCACTCACCGTTGCGCGATGTGGCGGGTATGTTGCGCTCGTTCAACTACGCGGCGCACGCAGTGCTCAAGCGCCTCACGGCGGCTAACGGCGCGGATGCAGGACCGTACGGCCGCCTGATTGAGAACTGGGAACGGACCGCGAAGGACGCCTTCTTAGCGGGATATAGAGCGGGGACAGAGGGCTGCCCATCGTATCCCGATGTCTCTCAACACGCGGATGCCTTAATCGAGCTTTTCACGGTGGAGAAAGCCCTCTATGAGCTGCGCTACGAGCTTGAGAACCGGCCGGAGTGGATCGATGTTCCGCTCCGCGGATTGCTCAAACTGATACGCGTCGATGTTAGGGAAGGATCGCAAGCACTTGAGCCTCATGACTAGCCTCGCCGCCGGTGGGTTGGATGCATTTTGCTCCCGCCGATCGCGGAGGTCAGATGCGATCGACGTTTTTACGATTCTTGCCCACGATCGCAAACAAGATCAGAGCGAACGAAAACAGTCGCACCAGGTAGAAGAATGGCTCCTGCTCTTGAGACAGCGCGCCCAGGCCTAACAGCGCTCGGTTGCAGCCCTCGACGAAAAACGAGAGGCCAAACAGGAGGAAAAAACGGTCGCGGGTGTCGCGCCAGAAGCGCAGGAAGAACAGGCCTGCGACTAAGCACGCCATCGCAATCGCACCCAACAGCAGCGTGTTCACCTCGGCCATCTACTCGGCATCCCAGATCAGCCCGTACAGTAGCACCAGCATGGCCAGCAAGGCCACGACCAGGCGCGGGGTCGATAGATCGATGATCGGAAGCAACAGCTTTTCGAGTACCACCAGCAAGTTGTTCAGCGTGAGCCCGATGAAGCACAGGCCGCTCCATAGCAGGAGCCGGTAGTGACTACGTTGATAGGCGCGCAGCAGCAGTCCGGCGCACAACAGCGCCGTCAATGCACACGATCCGTAGATCACTCCGGCCATCGGTCAATCTTTCTTCAATCTGAATGCATCGGCGAACTCTCGAACCCGTGTTCGGGGCTTTGAGTGGATCAGATGGGTGACGGGCACCAGGTGTCTAGAATATACGTCGGCCAGGCGATCGACCATCTGCCCCAGTTCCGCCGAGCACGGCTGATATTGGTAGAGGGGGGGCCTCTCACCGGTCGAAACCAAGAAACTGGCGGCGCACAGGCGCTCCAACCAGGGTACGGTCTCCTCCGCGCCGATGTAGAGCCGGCCGGCAACGGCATCTGCCGTCCATTTCAGCTCGGGATTGGCGCGCAGCAGCAAGAGCGCCTCTAATTGGGCGATGGAATCGATGGTCTTTAAGATAAATTCTTGTATGTCGTCTGGGATCAGGCCATGGACCATGACATATCAAACCTTGCGGCGAATGCAGCCATCCGTACATGAGCGTTAGCCATGGCAAGCCGATATCGAGCAACACCATCCGCGCCCGCTCCCTTAGACCAAGAACGCACGCACGGTCTCAGATTGTGCCGCAAAAAGCAAATAGCCGCGAGTCCGTTACCGCGATGATTCCCGGCACCGCGGCTCGCTTTCTACGGATTCATTGGCTTGGGTGATACGGCTAAGCTCGCGATCGTGTTGTCGGCTCAAGGTGAGCTGCGCAGCGATCGCGCCCAACAGTGCGAGGAACATATCCCACTGGGTATCCCATATATCACCCTGTGTACCGAGGAATGAATGGGCCGATATGCCGCCGATCAGCGCTACCCACCACTCGATGAATTCATAGCAGGCGCTGAACGCAAGGCAAACGCACAGGACAAAGAAAGACAACCACTTACCTCGCCTAAGCGGGGAGCAGCGTACGAGGATCTCACGGGTCAGTATGGCGGGTATGAAACCTTGGGCGAAGTGCCCTAAGCGATCATAGTGGTTGCGGCGCAGCTCTAGCAGGTCCTGCATCCAGGATCCGATAGGCACTTGGGCATAGGTGTAGTGGGCGCCCAGTAGCAGGATGAGTGCGTGCAAAAAAAGTAAACGGTAGGCCAAGGGCGTGAGCGGAAACCGCGAATAGGTGATCACGAGTGGCGGAACGGCCAACAAGACCGGGAAGGATTCGAGGATCCAAGTCATCCTCTCATAGGGTCGCCATCCCGAGATGATGAGGGCGATGCCCACCAGCGCCAATAAAACGAGTGGCTCACGATGGCTCCGAGCGCCCACGTCCGATCCTCCAGTCAGCGCAGCGCCAGGCGTCTGAAGCGAGACGTTGCCGATTAGCCTCTCTCGTCCGATTCGTACTTGAACGACAACTGTACCCGTGCCCGGTAAGCGGTGACTCGACCGTTTTCAATCTTCATGTCGAGTTTGCTTATTTCGGCGACGCGGAGGTCTCGAAGGTGCTTGCCGGCCTCTTCGACGGCATTCTTTGCCGCGTCCTCCCATGATTGTGCGCTGGTTCCAATGACCTCGGTGACTCTATACACGCTTTCTGTCATGTTTCCTCCTCTGTGTTCTTGTCGTCATTGGTCCCTGCCCCCGTAGAGCTGCGGCGGCATGCCACGGCACTCTTC
>Ga0187893_10006634_pt1 | contig 19628 bp, 11 predicted proteins | sample MA1701074metaG_FD_139574 | JGI IMG/M metagenome (GOLD analysis project Ga0187893, IMG submission 139574) | White microbial mat communities from a basaltic lava cave in the Kipuka Kanohina Cave System on the Island of Hawaii, USA - MA170107-4 metaG ... | reverse complement strand
TGAAAGGTCACCGCGTCGTGGGCCAGCGAGGCGCACAGGAGCGCCGGCGAGATCGCTTCACCGGCGAGCGCCGGGATGCCCTTGCCGTCCCATCGGGCATAGATCTGGCCGACCGTGCGGATGAACGACTCGGGGAATCCCATCCGTGCCGACAGACGCTGCGCGACCTCGCAGTGACCGGGAAAGAAACTGCCCATGACGACGGGCAGTTCGTTGAAGGCGCGCGTGACCGCCTGCTCCTCGCCGAACTCGCGGGTGATCGACGTCGTGCGAAGGATCGATCGGCGCAGCATGTCCAGCACCGCCGGCATGTCGACCGAGTCGATCGCGGCGTACTCCGCGCGGATCGCCAGCTCATCGCCGAACAGCGAAGCGAACCAGTACGTGTCGGCGTTGCACCCGACGTATCGGAGCAGCGTCTCATAGTAGACGTCCTGCAAGGTGCCCGTGTCGAACCCGAGTGCCTCACCCAGGCGCATGCCTACCACGCACGACTTCACCGCGTAGTCCGCCGGCTGACCCATGCCGAAGTCGGTGGCGACGGAAAGACATGCCATGAGCTCTGCGACGCGGACCGGTGTCGAGGGTGGGGTCAACGATTCCTCCGCGATCCTGTCGGCGCACTCACCAGGATGAGGCCGAGACCGTCGATGCCGAACAAGGTCAGGTGGCTGGGCGACGTGAGCGGTCGCCGACCGCAAAGGCACCGCGCTGCACCGCCGCGAGCCGGGTCCCGATGCGCGTCCGGACATCGGCCCTGACCATCGTCCCGCGCCGGGCCGTCGCTCCGGATGCCTGCTGCCGGTTACCACCGCCTCGAAGTCCCAACGGGTCCTCTCGTGACCGTTCGGGTCCCCTCGAGGCCCATCGCCCTGCGTCGCGACTCGCTGGGGCGATGGAGGTGTTCACTTCGGGCGATGCGCCCTGCGCGCTCTCGTCGAGTCACCTGTCTCCGAGATCTGCAGAACCTCGCCCTGCCCCTTGGCCATGCCGCCTCGAAGGAGTCTTGAGGCGAGGAGTCATAGCGCAGGTGTGAACGAGATTCCAGCCGCGAAGGACCCGATGGGCGCCCGCCCTGCGAGGCGCGCGGGGGTGCTGCCGCGCCGCAGCCGGCCGTCCCCATCCCCCGCCGCCGTCGGTTCGGATCGGCTCACGGTGCGGGTGAGAGCAGCACGTCATGGCCGCCACCCGCGGAGGCGGTCCCTAGCGTCACGGGCGTGCCCCGACCCGCCGCCGGCCGGCCGGGCTTGATTCGTCGTGGTCGAACCAGACGCGCCAGATTCCCCGCCTCATGTCGCACGTGTCGCGAAAGCTCAAGGGCACGCTCGGCGGGGCCCTGGCCGGCGGCGGCGATCCCGCCACCTCGCCGCTCTACGTCTTCGGCCCGTTCCTGCGACTGCTGGCTGCCGCCGGCGTCACGGCCATCGCGTTCGGCGCCGCGATCTGGATGGTCGTCCTGACCGTGGTCACGGTCTCGATGATGTACCGGCTCGTGATGGGCTGGATCACCGACGGCAGCGGGGGCAGCGGGCTCAACGAGGAGGAGTTCGGGAGCTGGGCGGTCAAGCTCAACGCCGGGATCACGGTGATCGAGTACACGCTGACCTTCCTCGTCAGCCTGGCTGCGCTGGTCACGTTCGTCGCCGACCGCTTCCCGTCGCTCGCCGGGAGCGTCCTCGGCGTGCCGATCCGCACCCTGCTCGCCCGTGGCTTGAGCCTGATCGTCGGCTACGCCGTCAACCGCGGTCCCAGGGTGGCGGCGCGCGCGTTCGGCCCGGCCACGGCGGGCGTGCTGCTGCTGCGGTGGGCGTGGATCGTGGCCACGTTCTGGCGCTACGGGCTGCGGCTGCCGGAACTGGACCTGCGCGCCTTCGCGCCCGAGAACCTCCACTTCACGCTCGGCGGCTACGCGCGGATCCTCGCGCTCATGACCGGGATCGAGATCTTCGCGAACCTGGTCTCCGCCTACGAGGGACCGGCGCGCGACCGGAGCCGCAAGGCCTTCGGCAGTCTCGCCATCGTCATGGGGACGACGTCGCTGACCATGCTCGTCGTGGGCCCCGCGATCCTCGAGCTGTCGGACCCGTTCAGGGCTGATGTGTCGGTGTTCACCCAGACCATGGACCGGTTGCTGCCGGCGCCGCTGCCCTACCTGGGGACCCTGGTGGGCGTGGCCGTGCTGCTGTCGGCCGCGGCCGCCAGCGCCCAGGGCCTCCAAAACCTTGCCCTCGGGCTGCGCTACCGGAACTACCTCCCGGGCGCCCTGGGGCGGCGCAATCGTTTCGAGGTCGCGGACAAGCCGGTGTGGATCGAGGTCGCGATCGTGATCGCCTGCTTCGCCGCGTTCGGCACGCACGAGGAGACCTACCTGGCGCTCTATGCGGCGGGAGTGTTCATCCTTCTGGGGCTCACCGGCTGGGCCACGGTCAAGAGGCTGCTGCGCGAGCTGCACGCCCGGCGGAGCATCCAGGGCTTCGCCACCCTGGGTGGCGCGTTCACCGCAGCGCTGCTGACGACGCTCGCGACGCTCGTCTTCGGGGAGCGGTTCCGCGAGGGCGCGTGGCTCTACCTCGTGCTGACCCCGGCGCTGTTCGGTGTGTTCACCTTCTACCGTGTGCGGCTCGGGGCCCCCACTCCGGTCGAGGAGCGCCTCGGGTCCTCGCTCTCGTCCAGCTACCTGCCGCCGCTCCTGAGCGAACAGGTCTGCTCCGGCGTGAGCTTCCGGAACATCCTGGTGCCGCTCGACCTCAACGCCCACTCGCAGCTCTCACTGGTCATGGCCCAGGCCTTCTCACGCGCCTTCGACGCGCGGATCCGGTTGCTGCACGTACGGGAGCGCGACGACGACGCCGACGGGCCCCGGTCCGACGTGGATCTCGCGGACCTCGCCGAGGAGCTTCGCGAAGCCGGCTGCCCGACCGAGCTGATGTTCGGCGAGGGCGACATCGCGACGGCGATCGGAAGGATGGCGTGCGACGGGACCACCGACCTGGTGGTGATGGCGTACTCGCGCCGCTCCCTGCTCGACCTGCCGCTCATGGACAACGTGGTCACCGAGGTGATCCACCAGACCACGCCGCCGCTGATCGTGGTGCGTCCGACCGAAGATCCGCGTTCGATCCGCTCGCGGTTCCGGCGCCTGCTGGTGGCGCTGGACGGCTCTGAGATCTCCGAGCAGATCCTGCCCCATGTCCACGCCGTCGGCGTGCGGTTCCGCAGCGAGATCGTGCTGCTCTCGGTCCTGGAGGGCTCCGAGTCCGACGCCTACCCGGAGCGGCTCCGGGCCTACGTCGAGTCGATCGCCGGCACCCTCACCGCCCGCGGCCACGTGGTGCGCGCCAGCGCCACGGGCTCCGGGCCGGTGGCGACCATCCTGCGGACCGCCAGGGAGGAGCGCGCCGACTTGCTGATGATGGTCACGCATGGCCGCGGCGGGCTCGCGCGCCAGAAGCACGTCAAGCTGGGGAGCGTGGTGGAAGGAGTCCTGGAGGATGCGCCGTGCCCGGTCTTCGTCGTCTCCGCGGTGACACCGCCGTCGCGCCGGTGAGCGGGGACCGGCCGCGCGCGCGGGAACCGCATCAGCCTGGGCCCGGCGGCGCCGTGCCCGCCGCGGGCCAGCGCTCGCGCCGCACCCCCCGAATGAGCAGCCACGGGCAGAACGCGGTCTCGGCGATGGGGTTCGTGGTGTCGAGCACCGCCTTGCCCGTGCCGAGCACCGCGATCTGGTCCATCGTCGTCTCCTTCCCTCGCCGTCGCCCGCTCCGCCGCCTCACTCGGGCTCGGGACGCGCGCGGGGGGCGCTTGGCGACGGTGACTTCGGCGGCACGACCAGCGAGGCGATCGTGGCGGCCGCGAGCAGACCCGCCACCACCACGAGCGAGGCCTGGATCGGGACCTTGTAGACGTCGGACAGGAGCATCTTCGCGGCGACGAAGATCAGCACCAGCGCCAGCCCCACCTTGAGGAAGCGCAGCCGCGCCACGAAGCCCGAGACGCAGAAGTAGAGCGCGCGCAGCCCCAGGATGGCGAAGATGTTCGATGTGAACACGATGAACGGGTCGTCCGTGATCGCGAAGATGGCGGGGATCGAATCCACGGCGAACACCAGGTCGGTGATCTCGATGAGCACGAGCACCGCGAACAGCGGTGTCGCCACGCGACGGCCGTCCATGCGTGTGAAGAACCGGCCGCCCTCGTATCGCGGGCTCGTGCGCACGAGCTTCTGGAACAGCCGGAACAGTGGATTGCGCTCGGGATGCTCCTCCTTGTCCTGCGAGAGCAGGAGCTTGATCCCGGTGAGCAACAGGATGCCCCCGAACAGATAGATCACGCCGTGGAACGCGTGCAGCGCGGCGGCGCCGACGCCGATGAAGATGGCCCGCATGACGATCGCGCCGAGCACGCCCCAGAACAGGACCCGGTACTGGAGCGAGGCGGGAACGGCGAACGTGTTGAAGATGACGAGGAACACGAACACGTTGTCCACCGACAGCGCCTTCTCGATGAGGTAACCCGTCAGGAACTCCATCCCGACCCGCGGCCCGAACCGGACGTGGATCCAGGCGTTGAAGGCGAGCGCGAGCAGGATCCAGGCGACGCTCCACGTGAGCGCGCGTCCGAACGTGGGCTCGGTGGCGCGGCGGTTGAGCAGGCCGAGGTCGAGGGCCAGGAGACCGAGGATGAACACGGTGAAGCCCGCCCACAGGAGCGGCGTGCCGACGTCACCCGTCATGTGGTCACCGCGGCGGGGTCACGCCGGGGCCGGGGCCGGAGCCGCGGCGGGGAGCCGGGAGTCGAGTGCGGGAAGTCGCAGAAGGCGGGGCGAACAGGTGCTCGCGTCGCGGCCGTCTCACGGTCGCTGCTGATCCGCCGGCATCGACTCCTCCACCCGGGTGCATGGGGCAGGTTCGCTCCTGCGTGGGACTGGATCGGAAGCCGCCCGACGCTCGAATGGGTTCCCTGGGGCGCGCACTCTACGTCATCCGCGGGGCGGCTGCGGGCGGCCGAACCGCGGTGAGGCCCGGCGATCCGCGCCCGAAAGCGTCCACGCCCCCGGCGAAGCCCGGGGCGCGCGGGGCCCGGACCTCCGGCCCCGCACGCCGGATGCGCACGAGAACTGGCTTGCGCTTCCATGCCTCTCCCGTCTGGTGCAGACTGGCCGCGCTCGACCGAACAAAGGAGGCGTTCGTCAGCTCCCCGGCCACGGACAACCGTTCCGACGTCACCCGGCGGTCGCGCGCGTGACCCGCGGCCCGCTGTTGGACGAGGGTGTCGTCGTCGGCAACATCTACGACAAGCGACGGACCCGGAATCCGCTGGCGCGCCGGCTGCTCGCGGGGTACGAGCGCGGGCTCGCCGGACTGCTCGGGGTGACGGGCCCGGTGCGCTCGGTGCTCGAGGTGGGTTGCGGCGAAGGGAACATCACCGCGCGGCTCGCCGGGCACTTTCCGCACGCCCGCGTGCTCGGCACCGACGTTTCGCGTCGGATCATCGAGGTGGCGAGGGGCGAGCATCCTCAACTCGAGTTCGCGGTCTGCTCCGTGCACGACGTCGGCCGGCTCGGCCGTTGGGACCTGGTGGTGGCGTGCGAGGTGCTCGAGCACCTCGAGGACCCGGACCGCGCGCTCGATGCCATTTGCGATGCTCGCCCGGGCCGGGTGCTCGTGACCGTCCCGCGCGAGCCGCTGTGGCGCACGCTCAATCTCGCCCGGGGCGCCTATTGGCGGCGCCTCGGGAACACGCCGGGCCACGTCCAGCACTGGAACCGGGGCTCGCTGCTGCGACTGCTCTCCCGCAGGCTCGACGTGGTCTCGGTGCGCATGCCGATCCCCTGGCTACAGGTGCTCGGGCGGCCCCGGCTCACCGTCGCGAGCTGACCGGGCGCAGTCCCCCGCGCCGCGAGGCGAGCGGGAAATCAGTTCGGCCACAGCCAGCCGAACGTCCCCGCGGAGAGCAGCGCGTAGACGACGCCGTCGAACGTGTGGCGGAGCGTCGTGCCGAGCGACTTGCCGGACCAGATGTTGGCCTGCCAGAGCGCGAGCGAGTAGCCGGCGAACGCCACCGTGCCCGTGACGCGGAACACCTTCGGGTACTCGGCGCCCGGCCCGAGCACGCATCCGGCCACCGACGCCGCGAAGCCGCCCACGACCACGCAGTAGACGAACCACCAGGCCAGGCTCGAGCCCATGTTGAACGGCCCGGGCTTGAGGAACGTGGCCATGAACACGGGGCCGCGGTTCAGCTTGGCCACGAACGCCGGGTCCTTCATGGCCGCCATGCTCGCGGCGCGCGGCGCCATGTAGTCGCCCGGCGGGATGGTGAACCTCTGGAGCGCTTCGAGCACGCCGTCCTCGTCCGGGATCGGCCGCACGTCGTTGCGGTGGTAGCCGAGCATCATGTGGATGATCGAACTCGCGACGAACACGAGGACCGCGGCGAGGACGATGGGCAGGAGCAGCGACAGGAACGGGACCATCGGGGCCTCCTTCGTGTGGATGGCGGCCGTGCCGAGGAGGTGGGCTCACGGATGGTTCGGCCAGGCGCGAGGGTAGACCTCGCGCCGCGCGCGGGGAAGTCCGCGGGGGGCGGGGCTCGCGGGAGCTCGCCAGGCCCGGGCGCGGGGCGCGGCGGACCGGCCCTAACGAGCGGAGGCGCGCAGCTCGGCGGCGAGCGCTGCCGCCGGCGAGCCCAGGCCCACGTGGCGGCGCCGCACGCGGCCCTCACCGTCCACGACCGCGATCACCGCCGAGTGGGCGATGCCGCCCGCGGCGTCGGGTCCGCTCGCCACCCCGAGCGCCCGCGTGAGGGGCTCGAGCGCCCCGGGCTCGGGCGTGAGCAGTGTCCAGGTCTCCGGGTTGAGTGCGTGCACCTCGGCGAAGGCGCGCAGCACCTCGGGCGTGTCGTGCGCCGGGTCGAGCGAGAACAGCACGAAGCGCGTGGGCAGGCCCTCCTCCGCCGACCGCTCGAGCCGCTTGAGTTCGGCGATCACGCGCGGGCACACGGTCGGGCAGCGCGTGTAGAGGACACTCGCGAGGAACGGTTCGCCGCGAAGCTCGGACAGACGCCGGACCCGGCCCGCGGCGTCCGTGAACGCGCCCGGCACCGCGACGAGCGGCAGCCCGCCGGGCGGCAGCGCCTCGCGCGCGGCCTGGATCTCGCGTGCGTCCGGGCCGGCTCCGTTCTCGCCGGACGATGGGCCCGCAGGGCCGCGCTCGCCCGGGAGGATGCCCCGCCGCTCGATCCGACCCACGGCGAACAGCACGAGCACCACCACGGTCGCGGCGGCGGCCAGGCGGATCAGCGTGACGGGCCTCACCGCGGCCTCAATCGAACTCGGCCCGGGGATCGGGCGGCACCTGCTCGAGCCCGACGCGCCCGGCCACGATGTCGGCCCGGTTGTAGCTCTCACCCTTCATCTTGTGGCCGGAGAGCCGGCGCAGCATCGCGAGCTGGCCGGTGTGCGTGAGCGCGTCGGCGATGCCGCCCTGGAACACGCGGCCCGGCTCGCCCGCGATGGACGCGCCCGAGGCCAGGAGCTCGTCCACCGCGCCGAGCGAGCGGAAGAAGCGCGCGACCTCCTCATCCCAGGGGAGCGGCGCGGCCGAGTTCCATCGGGTCTCACCGCGGAGCTGGCTCAATACCCAGTCCATCAGGTCCCCCATGTGGGCGAGGATGTCCACGACGCGCGGGGAGCCTTCGCTCGCCCGGAACTCCCCGAAGCTGGTGGGCGTCCCGCGCACGGTCTTGCCGGCGCGATACGCGAGCGTCGCGAGCGCATGGCGCAGGAACAACCGCGTGGTCGGGTCGTCGGGCGGGATGGCGGTCATGGCTCCCTCGGTACCGGGCACCTTCCGGACCGCGCATCTTCGGCCGCGCGAACGACGAGGCGCAAGTGCGCCGAGCGCCCGGCGCCGGGGCCGCCGGACTTCAGCCGTCCGCGTCGAGGTCGATCGTGCAGGTGCTGCCGACGCCGGTCCGGCTCAGGACCTTGAGCCGGTGACCGAGCCGCTCGCAGAGCGCGCGCGCGATCGCGAGCCGCACGCCGCCGCCCGGCTCGGCCCCGGGCGCGGCCGGGCTCGTGGCCGGCGCAGGCGGCCCCGACCCGGCCGCCGCGGGCGGCGGGGCGACGCTCGCTTCGACGACGAGTCGCTCCGGGCGGCCGGAGCCGGGCTCGGCGTGGATCCGCACCCCCACGTCCCCGCCCCCGGCGGCGCCGAGGCCGTGCTCGACCAGGAGGCGGAGCGCGAGCGCGAGCCGCCGCGCGTCGGTGCGGAGCGGGGCGAGCCGGGCGGGGATCTCCACGCGCAACGCGGCGCCGGCCCGCGAGGCGAGCGGCTCGGCCCCGGCCCGCACCGCCTCCACCAACCCGGCGAGGTCCGCGGATTCCATCCGGGGCTCGAGCGGCTCGGCCTCGAGCGCCGCGAGCCCGGCCACGCCTTCGAGCGTGGCGAGCAGGGCTGCGAGGTCAGCCTCTGCCCCCTCGAGGCGCGCACGCGTGCCCGCGTCCTGGCCCGCCTCGCCCGCGGCCAGCTCCCGCACGATGTCGAGCACCCGCTCGAGCGGCGCGCGCAGCTCGAGGTTCAGTCCGCCGAGCAGCCGGCCGCGGGACCGGCTCGCGGCCTCCACGAGCGCTCGCGTGCGGCGCAGCGCCTCCTCGGTCGCACGCACCGCCGTGATGTCGCGCGCGACCGCGAACACCCGCCCCCGGACGGGATCCGCCACCGCGCTCCACAGCAGGCTCCGGTAGGAGCCGTCCCGGCAGCGGTAGCGGTTCTCGAATGCCACGGTGATGTCGCCGCGCTCGAGCAGCCGCGCCTCCTGGAGCGTGCGGGCACCGTCCGCGCGGTGGACGAAGTCCAGGTACGGCCGCTCGAGCAGCTCGTCGAGCGTCCATCCCAGCGTTGACTCCCAGGCCGGGTTCAGCTCCTTGAAGTAGCCGTCGTGACCGGCGACGCACAACATGTCGAGTGAGAGCGAGAAGAATCGCTTGAGCTCGTGCTCCACGCCGCCCGCGAGCGAGCGAGCGCGGGCGAGGTGCTCGAGGTGGAGCTCGGTCTCGAGCAGCCGCGCGAGACTCGCGAGCCGCTCCCGCTCGCCCGTGTCGAACGTGCGGGGCCGCGTGTCGAGGACGCAGAGCGAGCCGATCGCGTGGCCGTCGGGGGTGCGGACCGGATGCCCGGCGTAGAAGCGCACGGCCGAGGGTCCCGCGACGAGCAGGCTCTGCCGGAAGCGCGGGTCGGCGGAGGCGTCCTGGACGACCAGCGCGCCGTCGCCGTGCAGGACCGCGTCGCAGAACGAGCCCTCGCGCAGGAGTCCGGTGAGCGGCGTGCCCAGGCGGGACTTGAAGTAGAGCCGGTCGCGCTCGACCACCGTCAGCATCGCGACCGGCACGTCGAAGCAGGCCTGGGCCAGACGGGTGATGCGGTCGAAGCGCTCCTCGGGCGGTGTGTCCACGAGCCCGAGCGAGCGTACGGCGGCGAGGCGCGACTCCTCTGTGGCCGTGGTCGTCCCTGACATGGAGCCCTCCGCGGCGAGCCCTTCCGGCGATGCGGCGGTATCACTATCATGCTCCGGCGACGCTGGACAACGGGATCTTTCCGGCGACACGCTCCACGCCCCGCGCAAATGGAGGCAACCATGTCGCTTCGAACCGCTCGCCGCTCGTTCCCCATGCTCCTCACCGCTCTCGCGCTGATCGCGTCCGGGGGCGAGGTCGCGCGCGCCGCTGCCGCGGCCGGCATCCCGGCGCAGGAGGACTCGGCGCGGGCCGCGCTCGAACGCTCGCCGCGCCACGGCGAGTACGTGGACGTCCCTTACGCGGGACAAGCGCCGCTGCGGACCTGGGTCGTCTACCCCGAGCGGAAGGACAGGGCGGGGGTCGTGCTCGTCGTGCACGAGATCTACGGGCTCACCGACTGGATCCGCGACGTCGCCGACCGGCTCGCCGCGGACGGATTCATCGCCGTGGCGCCGGACCTGCTCTCGGGGCTCGGGCCCGGCGGCGGGGGCACGGACTCGTTGCCGAGCCGCGACGACGTCGTGAAGGCGGTGCGCGCGCTCACGCCCGAGGAGTCGGCCGCGCGCATCGCCGCGGTGCGCGCCTGGGCCACGGCCCTCCCCGACGCCAACGGCAAGCTCGCCACGCTGGGGTTCTGCTGGGGCGGCGCCCGGAGCTTCGCCGCCGCCGCCGCCTCACCCGCGCCGCAGGCGGCCGTCGTGTTCTACGGGAGCTCGCCCGACAGCGCCGGGCTCGAGCGGGTGGAGGCCCCCGTGCAGGGCCACTACGGGGGCGACGACGCCCGCGTCAACGCCACGATCGAGCCCGCGCGCAAGCGGCTCACCGAGCGACGCCGTCCCTACGACGTGCACGTCTACGAGGGCGCCGGCCACGGCTTCCTGCGCCAGCAGGCCGGGCGCGAGGGCGCGAACCTGCGCGCCTCCCAGGCAGCCTGGCCGCGGACGCTGGCCTTCCTGCGCCGGCACCTCAAGTGACCCGCGGGCGGCGCGAGCGCCCGCGGCGCGTCAACGCAGGAACACGATCCGCCGGTTGAACGTGCGTCCGGGCGTCGTGAGCCGGGCCCAGTAGATGCCGGGGGCGAGCGCGCGACCGGCGTCGTCGTCGCCGCGCCAGACGAGCTGATAGACGCCCGGCTCGTGCCGGCCGCGCGCGAGCGTGCGCACGCGCCGCCCGTCCACGGCATAGACCTGGAGCTCGGCCTCGCCCGGCTCGGCGAGCGAGAAGGCGAGCGTGGCCTCGCCGACCGCCGGGTTCGGCGCCGGCGCGAGCATCAGCGTGCGCGCCGGCCGCGCGGCCGTCACCGAGCGGGAGAACGTGCCCGGGTCGAGCGGCCGGTTCGCGGCGTTGCGGGCCTCAACCTGCGCGACGCGCAGGCCGGGCTGGCCGTCGCGGAGCACCCGGAAGCGGAACGTGGCGACCGGGCCGCTGCCGGCGATGCCGGTGGCGCGCACGCCGAGCAGCGCCGCGTCCACGGTGCCGCCCCGCGGCGAGAGCACGACGCCACCCTGGCCCTCGAGGAAGCCCGCGCCCGCGACGTCCAGCGGCTGGACCACGCCGGCGTCCCAGGCGAGCCGGGCGGAGAAGCCCTGCATGGCGCCCGAGGCGGTGAGATGGAGCGTGGCCGTGACCTCGTCGCCCTGGCTCACGAGCATCGGCGCCTCGAGCTCGAACGCGTCGCCCCTCGCGGCCGCGGCCGGGGGCGCGGCCGGCCGCGCGGCGGCCGCGGGCCCCGAAACCGCCTGGAAGTTGGTGGCGAAGATCATCAGGTCCTCGAAATCGATCGAGTCGTCGGTCACCGGGCGCCCGGTCGGCAGCCCGTCCACGGTCGGCCCGACGTCCAGGTAGGCGACGCTGTCGGCGACGAGCGTCCCGCCGCTGATGCCGTAGTGCGCCCCGAGCAGCGAGATATCCTCGAGCGCCACCCGGTTGTCACCCTGCCCGCGTACGGCGCCGTCCGAGACGTCGCCGAGGTGATAGTCGAGCGAGCCGAGCGAGCGGTTCGAGACCGCCGAGGTGTTCCCGCACGAGTCGGTCAGGAACGCGACGTAGTGCCACGAGCCGCGGCCCGGTGGCAGGTCCACGAGCCCGGAGGTGGCGTTCGCGCTCACGAGCGTCCACGGGGGGCCGGGCGCCAACGTCGAGTCGGGCACCGTGCCGCCGCCATCGTCGTACTCCGGGTAGCTCCCGAACGGGGCGCGGTAGAGCGCGACCACGCCCGGCGCGGGCGGCGTCCACGCGACGCCGATGCCGGTGAGCCCGCCGGTGCCGTTCCCGCTCGTCACCTGCGCCGAGGCCAGGTTCGAGATGGCCGGCGGCGGCGAGTGGCTCACGATGAGCTGCGCCGGCGCGCCCGCCTGGCCCGGGAGCGGGCTGTTGTTGCAGGCGCGGACGCGAACGTCGGTGAGCGTGATGTCGCCGGCGCCGTCGGACCCCGCGGCCGCCAGGTTCACCGTGAACAGCACGCCGCCGGTGGTCGGCCCGCACGGCGCGCCGAGCAGGGCCTGGTCCACCGTGTAACGCCCGTCGCCATGGTCCACGACCTGGAAGAACGTGTTCGTGTACCCGGCGAGCCAATCGCCGGCGGCGATGCTGTTGGCCGGCTGCGCCGGGGTGCAGAGCTCGAAGCGCGGGTCGAGCTCGAACGTCACGCTCACGCCGATCGCGGCCGCCGAGTCGCCCTTCTGATACACGAACGGCACACTCACGCACGGGTGGACGGCCGAAAGGCAGAGCCCGGCGGTGACGGCGTGCACGCGCGAGATGGCCGGGTCCACGAACACCGCCAGCGAGTAGACCTCCTCGCCGCTGCAGCCGAACGCGTCGGTCGCGCGTACGGTGATCACGGCGCTACCCTCGGTGGTGGGAGTACCCGTGAGGTCCCCCGCGGGCGAGAGCGAGAGCCCGTCCGGCAGCGTGCCGGAGACCACCGCGAACGAGAACGGCGGGCTGCCCCCGGAGGCCGAGAGCGACGCCGCGTACGGCACGCCCAGCTCGCCGTCGGGGAGCGTCCCCGGCGTGAGCGGGACGAGCGGGCAGGCGATGCTCATGGAGTAGGCGCGGCTGCCCGGCACGCCGCCCGCGTCCGAGACAGAGACCGTGAACGCGTGACTGCCGATCGCGCCAGGGGTGCCCGACAGCGTGCCGGCCGGCGCGAGCGAGAGCCCGGGCGGGAGCGCGCCAGCGGAGACCCCGAACGTGAACGGGGCGAGGCCGCTCTCGGCGGTGATGAGCTGGGAGTAGGGCGCCCCGACGACCCCGTTCGGAAGGATGGCGGGCGCGAGCGTGATGTCGGTGTTCTGGATGCGGAGCGAGTCTGGCGCCCCGGCCATCACCGGCACGGCCGCGTTCGCGCAGTCCCGGGCGCGCACACGCGTGACCGAGATCGAGCCCGCGCCGTCCGGTCCCACCGACGCGAGGTCCACGGTGAACAGGGTCCCGCCCGTCGTGATCCCGCAGGGCGAGCCGAGCAGGGTCACGTCCACGGTGTACGCGCCGCCGCCGTCGTCGGTGACTTCCACGTGGGTGTTGCCGAAGCCCGCGAACCACGAGCCGAGGTGCACGCTCGAGTCCGGCGTCGAGCAGAGCGCGAGCCGCGCCGGATCCACCTGGAACGAGACCGTGAGGCCGCGCACCGCCGCCGCTTCACCGCGGGCGTAGACGAACGGCACGCTCACGCACGGGTTCGCGCTCGAGATCGCGAGCCCCGCGGTCTGCGGCGCGACGTTCGAGACCGGGGGCTCGGCGAAGACGTCCAGGAGGTAGGTTCGGGTGGCGGTGCAGCCCGCGGCGTCCGTCACGCGAACCGTGAACACCGACGAGCCGGCCGTGGTCGGCGTGCCGTCGAGCGCGCCGCCCGGCGACAGCGAGAGGCCGTCCGGCAGGACGCCCGAGTCCAGCGTGAACGTGAGCGGCGCGAGCCCCCCGGTGGAGAGCAGCACGGCGGCGTACGCGCTCCCGACCGCCCCGTCGGGCAGGAACGGCGGCTGGATGGCGAGCGCGGCGCAGTTCACGGTGATGGTGTACACCCGGCTCGCCGAGCAGCCGTTGTCCTGGTCCGCGCGGACGGTGAAGGGATAGCTGCCCGGCAGCGTCGGCACGCCGGTCAGGATGCCGGCCGGCGTGAGCGAGAGCCCCGGCGGCAGCGCTCCCGTGGTGACCGAGAACGTGACCGCACCGATCGCGCCGGTCGCGGTGATCGTCTGGTCATAGGTCGCGCCGATGACGCCGTCGGTCAGCGTCTCGGGGCTCACCGCGAGGACCGCGTCCGAGATCCCCACCGATGCGGCCGGCCCGGCGGTCACCGCAACCGGCTGGTTGGCGCAATCGCGCGCGATCACGCTGGTGACGGTGATGGAACCGGTGCCCGTGGGCCCCACCGCCTTCACGCTCAAGGTGAACAGCGTGCCACCGCCGGTCTCGCCGCACGCCGCCCCGAGGATGGCCACGTCCACCGTGTAGCGCCCGGGCGCCACCTGCGTCACCTGTGCGATGCGGTTCGAGAACGCGCTCGCCCAGTCGCCGAGCATCACGTTGGACGGCGGCCCGGGGCTGCACAGGTCGAGCATGCCGGCTTCCAGCTCGAACGTGACGCTCACCCCGCGCAGCCCCACCGCGTCGCCGCGCGTGAGCACGAACGGCACGTTGACGCAGGTCTGCGCCGGGTCGAGGCACAGACCGGCGCCCTCGGCAGCCACCACGTTCACGGCGGGCGCGGCGGTGATCGAGACGGTGTAGCTGGCGGAGCCCGAGCACCCGCGCTCGTCGGTCGCCGTGACCGTGAACGCGAACGCGCCGGGCGACGTGGGCGTGCCCGAGATCGCGCCGATCGCGGGGTCCAGCGCGAGGCCGCCCGGAAGCGCGCCATCGCTGACGCGATAGCAGTAGGGCGCGGCGCCGCCCGAGGCCGACACCCCAGCCGAATAAGGCGAGCCCTGGACGCCGGCGGGCAGCGGCGGCGGCGTGAGCGCGATCGCCGGGCAGCTCGCGGCCGGGTCCGGCGTCACGACCGCAAGGTTTCCGGAAGGCACGCCGTTCATGCTGGTGAACGCGCCCCCCACGTAGACCTGGGTGGCGTCGGCCGCGATCGCACGCACGGTGCCGTTCGAATTCGGATTCCAGGAGGTGGTGGCGGCGGTCTGTGGGTCCACTGCCGCGATGCGATTGCGCGGCTGGCCGCCGACGGTGGTGAGCACGCCGCCCAGGTAGACCGTGCCGCTGGCGGGCGTGAGCACGAACACGGGACCGTTGGAGTTCGGGTCCCACGTCGAGACGGCACCGGTCACCGGGTGCACCTTGGCCAGCCGGTTGCGGGTCTGGCCGGCGATGGACGTGAAGAATCCGCCCAGGTACACGCGGTCGCACGTGGCCAGGATCGCGCGCACGGTCCCGTTCGCGTCGGGGTTCCAGCCCACCACCGCCCCTGTCGTGGCGTCCACACCGGCCACGAAGCTCCGCGCGCTGCCGTTCACGGTGAGGAAGTTGCCGCCCAGGTACACGGTGGGCGTGCCGGCATCGATCGCGAACACCTGGTTGTCCGCGTCCGCGACCCAGACGTGGGCCAGGCCCGTGCTCGCGTCGAGCGCCGCCATGTTCTGGCGCGGCTGCCCGCCGATGGTGCCGAACAGCCCGCCGGCGTAGATGCGCTCGCCGGCCAGCGCGAGTGCCGAGACCTGGCCGTCGCAGTTGGGATCCCATGGCGTGGGCTGGCCGTTCGTGAGGTCGAGCGCCGCGATGTTGTTGCGGACCTGGCCGCGGATCCGCGTGAAGTTGCCGCCCACGTACAGCACGTCCTGCCCGAGCGCGAACGCCTGCACCTGGCTGTTGGCGTCCGGGTCCCAGGCCGTGACCTGGCCGGTGACCACGTCGAACGCCGCCAGGTTGTTGCGTGGAATCCCGCCGATCGCGTTGAACGCCCCGCCCACGAACAGTTGCGCGCCCTCCAGCCGGAGCGCGGTCACCGTGTTGAACGCGGAGGGATTCCAGGCGGTGGCGAGACCGGTGCCTAGGTCGAGCTCGGCGACGCGGCTGCGCGACTGCCCTCCGATGGTGAGGAAGTCGCCGCCGGCGTAGAGCGTGCTGGTGCCGAGCACCAGCGTCTGGACGATGTTGCCCGCGTTGGGGTTCCAGCCGGTCGCCAGGCCGGTGTTCGTGCTGATCGCGGCGATCCGGTTGCGCGACTGGCCGCCCACGGTGGTGAACTGCCCGCCCACGTACGCCGTGCTCCCGCTCACGACGATCGAGAACACCTGGTTGTTCGCGTTCGGGTTCCAGCCCGTGACCGCGGCGCCCGAGACGTCCACGGCCGCGAGCCGGTTGCGGATCTGCCCGCCGACGCTCGTGAACTGGCCGGCCAGGTAGAGCAGGCCGGCTCCGGAGTCGAGCGACAGCGACAGCACCATCGCGTTCACGTTCGGGTTCCATGCCGGGTCCGCGGCCGCGGTACCGTAGTCGATGCGCGCGAGCCGGTTGCGCGACTGCCCGCCGATGGTGGTGAAGAGTCCGCCCGCGTAGAGCGCGCTGCCGCCGTCCACGAGCGCCCGCACGGAGTTGTTGGCGTTCGGGTTCCAGCTCGTGGTGAGCCCCGTGACCGCGTCCACGGCGCCGAGCCGGTTGCGGGTGACGCCGCCGAGGGTGGTGAAGTCGCCTCCCACGTACAGGGTGCCCGAGCGAAGCAGGAGCGTGCGCACGACGTTCGCTGCGCCGGGATCCCACGCGCTCACCGTGAGGTCGGACTGGACGTGCGCGAGGTTGGCGCGCGCGCTCGCGCCCACGGACGTGAACTGGCCGCCGATGTACCAGCCCCCGCTCCCGTCGGGGACCACGGCGAACACGGTGCCGTTCACGCGCGGGAAGCCGGCGAGCGGCAGGCCCGTCCCGGTGCTCACCGGGACTCCGGCTCCGGTCACCGAGCCCACGTAGCTGAAGCTGCCGCCCACGTAGAGCGTGTTTCCGCGGAGCACCTGGGTCGTGACCTGCCCGTTCGTGATGTAGAAGTCGGTGCGCACGGTCTGCGCGAGCGCGGACGTCGGGAGGGCGAGCACCGCGGCGAGAAGCCAGGCGGGGCGCGCCGCGGCGCGGCAGTGGACGCGCCGCGGGTCGGCCTCGGGGATCGCCCGCCGGCGATCGCCAATCGGGCGCTCGTTCGCAGGCTGGAGCGTCACGGGAGCAGGACGACTCGGCCGTGCTCGACCCGGTCTCCGCGTACGATCCTCGCGAGGTAGACACCCGCCGCGACAGGCCGGCCACGGGAGTCGTGACCATCCCACACCCACGCGCCGGGTGTGGACGCGCGCGCCTGGTCCAGCCGCTGGACGAGCCGGCCCTGGAGATCGAGCACTTCCACGCCCGTGAGCGCTTCGCCTGGCGCGTCATAGACGAAAGCGACGCGGCCGCGGCTCGGGTTCGGTTCGATGCGGACCCGACCCCCGAGCGGGCCGCCCCGGTCGCCCACGCCGACCGTGACCCCGATGCCGATCGTGCAGTCGGAACTCAATACCGGGTTCACGAAGAGTCCGGCATTGTAGAAGTTGCGGCGACGGAACGTGACCTGGGTGGTCTGCGGGGTGTTCGAGGCGTGGAACCGCAGCTTGTAGAGCCGGCCCGGACCCGTGAGCGAGAACTGATTACACAGCAGTACGTGGCTCACGGTGAGGCTGTCGCCCGCGGCGTTGAACATGTGGAACGTGTTCCCGCACGCGCCGCTGCACGCCCCGGTCATCAGGCAGCCCTGCTGCAGCGAGGTCGGCGACAACGGCACGAACGTGAGCGCCGCCGGATTGTAGCTGACGACGAAGTCGTAGCCGTTGAACGCCGAGCCGGGTTCGGTGACCTCCACGAACACGTCGAAGTCCGCGCCGAGTGTCACGCTTTGCGTGGGCGGCATCAAAGCCACGCGAACGGCGGCGTGCAGCGGCGCGGCTGCCAGACAGGTCGCGAGCAGCGTGAATGCCGGGAGGAATGAGCGGAGGTGCGGGTGCTGGCGTCGCGACATGGCGGACTCGTCGGGGATCAGTGGATGCGCACGATCGTCTTGGAGTGGCGCCGGCCCTCGGCCACGAGCCGGACGTAGTAGACCCCGGGGGCGACGCGACGATGGTCGTCGTCGTCGCCATGCCAGGTGAATCGGTAGCTGCCCGGCTCGAACGCCCCGCGCGCGAGCGTGCGGATCCTCCGGCCGTCGACGGAGAACACCGCGAGCTCCGTCTCGCCGCCGCGGGCGAGCGCGAACGAGAGCGTCGCCGGGCCGGCCGCCGGATTGGGCCAGGGGGCCAACAACAGCGTCCGCGCGGGAGCCGCGGCCTGCGTGGCGTGCTGGAACGCGGAGCCGCCCAGCGGCCGGTTGGCCGCATCACGCGCGGCAACGTCCGCCAGCCGCAATCCCGGATCTCCCGTTCGGCGCGCGCGGAACGTGGCGCGCGCGAGCGTGCCCGAGCCCGAGATGCCGGTCTCGCGTGCGCCGAGCAGCGCGGCGTCCACGGCGCCCGGCCTCGGCGACCACACCACCGCCCGCTGCGACTCGAGCCAGCCCTCCGAGCGGGTCTCCACGATCTCCGCGACCGCCGGGTCCCAGGCGAGCTCGGCCGACAGGCCCTGCATGCGGCCGGCGCCACTCACCTCGAGCGAGGCCTCGAAGAGGTCGCCCTGCTCGACGAGCGAGGGCGCACGCAGCGCCACGCGCTCGGGCGACGTCGCGTTGCGGGACGCCGCGTCCGCCCCGGCCAGGATCGCCGCGGGACCCGAAACCGAACCGTAGTTCGTGGCGAAGACAATGAGGTCCTCGAAGTCGATGCGCTGATCGGTGAACGGCCGCGAGGTGACGAAGAAGTCCACCGTCGGTCCGACGTCGAGGTAGCTCACGCCCGCCGAGAGGATGGCGCCGTTGGAGATGCCGTAGTGCGCCCCCAGCAGCGAGATGTCGAGATCGTTGACGAGATTGTCCCCGGCTCCCGGCGTCACGCCGTCGGACACATCGCCCAGCGCGTAATTGGGCTTCGGTGCCGTCTTGTTGGAGACCGTCGAAGCCTGGCCGACCGAGTTCTTCAGGAACACGACGTAGCACCACGCGTCACGCGTGGGCGGATCGTCGGTCTGGCCGCTGGCGGTGACGCCGGTGAGGACCCACGGCGCCCCCGGTGGATAGCTGGGCGTGGCCGGGATCACCCCACCGGCCTCGTCGTAGCGCGGATAGCCGCCGAACGGCGCGCGGTACACCTCGGCGGTCGCCGTGAACGCCGACGCGGTGAACGTGACGGTCATGAGCCCTGTGCCATCCCCGTCGTTTCCCGAGGTCAGCCGCACCGCCGAGAGGTTGGTGACCGCGGCGGGCACGCCCGGAACCGTGAGCGAGACCGGTGTGGAGCCCACGCAGCCCGCGACCGAGGTGGCCGTGACCGTGAAGTTGAAGACGCCGGTGGCCGTCGGCGTCCCGGACACGAGCCCGGCGGGGCTCAATGAGAGTCCCGCGGGCAGCGCCCCGGCCGTGATCTCGAAGGTGTACGGCGCGACGCCGCCAGTGGCGGTCAAAGACCGGGAGTAGGACACGCCCTGCTGCGCATCCGGGAGCATCGCGGGCTGCACGCCGACGGTGCCGCAGATGACGAGCGAATAGGCCAGCTCGCCGAAGCAGCCCGTGGCGTCCGTGGCCCGCACCGTGAAGTCGGACTGCCCGTCGCCGGTCGGTGTCCCGCTCAAGAGCCCGCCCGGATCGAGCGAAAGCCCTGCCGGCAGCGAGCCGAGCGTGATCGTAAACGTGTACGGCGCCTGCCCGCCGCTCGCGCCGATCGCCTGCGAGTAGGCGACGCCCGTGGCGCCGTTCGGCAGCGTCGCAGGGGACAGCGTGATCGTCGGGCAGTTCACGTTGAAGAGGACGCTCGTCGCAGGAGTGAGCGCGCCGCTGGCCGCCGTGAGCTGCTTGCCGCCCGCGACGTCGATGGACAGCGCCGAGAACGTGGCGATGCCGTTGGCATCCGTCGAGATGGCGTCGCCGCCGGTGAGCGTGCCGGCGCCGATCAGCGACAGACTCACGAGTTCGGTCGGAACGCCGTTCCCGAACGCGTCCGCCACCTTCACCTGGACCGCGGGGGTGATCGCGGCACCGATGAGCACGTCGCTC
>Ga0187893_10006633_pt1 | contig 19633 bp, 15 predicted proteins | sample MA1701074metaG_FD_139574 | JGI IMG/M metagenome (GOLD analysis project Ga0187893, IMG submission 139574) | White microbial mat communities from a basaltic lava cave in the Kipuka Kanohina Cave System on the Island of Hawaii, USA - MA170107-4 metaG ... | reverse complement strand
CTGAATTCATCATTACGCATCATATCGGCATTCATCCGATGGCCCTCGCACGATATCCAGAACTTCGAGACGCAAATGCAATTAAAGAAATCGCTGCGCGCATCGGCGATGAAGCTCCGCGGGAGTTCTTTGTTCGTCGCTTTAGCGAAGGCATCGCGCGAATTGCGGCGGCGTTCTATCCCAAACCGGTGATCGTACGCACCAGTGACTTTAAGACGAACGAGTATGCACGCTTGCTGGGCGGCAGCGAATTTGAGCCGGCCGAAGAGAATCCTATGCTTGGTTTTCGCGGCGCATCGCGGTACTACGACGAGCGCTACGCCGAAGGCTTTGCGCTCGAGTGCGCAGCTTTGTTAAGAGTCCGCCAGGATATGGGACTGACAAATGTAAAGGTCATGATTCCGTTCTGCCGGACAGTAGACGAAGCTAAACGAGTGATCGAGGTCATGGCCCAACATGGCCTTAAGCAAGGTAAAGGAGGACTCGAAATCTACGGCATGTGCGAGCTGCCATCCAATGTAATTAGCGCGGAAGAATTCTTAAGAGTGTTTGATGGCTACTCGATTGGCTCAAACGACCTGACTCAACTGGTTCTCGGTTTGGATCGAGACTCAGGTACAGTAGCGCATTTGTTCGACGAGAATGATCGCGCGGTCATGGGAATGATCGCACAGGTAATTGACGAAGCTCACCGGGCTGGAAAGCCAATTGGGATCTGCGGCCAGGCCCCCTCGGACTTTCCCGACTTTGCCGGTTGGCTTGTCGAACAAGGCATCACCTCAATCTCGCTGAACCCGGATGTTGCGATCAAGACGAGGCTCGCGATTGCAGCCGCAGAAGCGAGAATCTTTCAGCCGGCGGCAGTGGCGACGGCGTCGTCACGATCTCCTCAGCGCCATTAACGCCCGGCGGTGCGCATTCAAGGGTAACGATTGTAGAAACAAATGAGAGAGAAGAGGATGTTATTTTGTAAGAATCTCGTTGACAGGAGTCACAGAATTTACAGGATTAATGCTTGGTTCCGTCTCCCAAGCCGTAGCCACGCACGCCCCATGCTCCGTTTTGATCGTGCGGGAGTGTGAAACCGAGAACTCCACGGCGACACGCTGACGACGCCATCCGCAGCACAGCTAAATCATGGCCCCCATGGCCCCGCGTTCAGCGGGACAAATCACGCGAACTTGCGTCGTCGGCAATTCGCGTGCGCGTATCATTTTTTGCTTGGCTAGGTCGAGACTCGACCCGGCATGAGTTTGCCATTCAAGTCTGGAAGCCGAAACGTGGCAACACCCAGCGCATTAGTACAATGTAAGCTGCGAGTAACAATAGCGGCCATAACCATTCTGTCATTTTCCCCTTGCCCTCCCCTTGTTGCTAAATTCAATAAGTCACTCTCGCAAAAAAGTTTGTCTTTCATTCTGAGAATAAATCTCGGCTGTGGTTTTTCTGTGTCAGGCATAGGGGGCGCGCACTCGGGGCGCCGCGCCCTTATGACTGACGCTCGGGAACCAACTCGTTAAAGAGGCAGGCATTCAGTCAAATTATTCCGGCATGAACCTCACATCCATCCGGAAAGAGATTGAGGTCGCCCGCATGACATGATGCGCAGGAAACCCGACGCCACCGCGGTCAGGTTATTTCACTTTTTTGGACCGGACAATAGTGTGGTGTCGTAAGCGCGGCAACTTTCAACTCCACCGGCCTTCTGGTTTTTGTTTCCAGAGCCAGAGGATCCAGTCGACATTCTTCGCCTGGCCGCCGAAATCCTTGAGCCGGGTCATGCACTGACCTCGATGATGCTGCGTGTGCATGGCCACCTGCACTAAGGCCTCTCCAACAGTGATGACACAGGGCGGATCAGGAAACCATGGGATCTGAATCTTCCGCGAGAGCGTCTCAAGATCGAGCGTAGCTGTGAAACTGCGGAGCCTCTGATGGCTGGTCTGCGCGCGAGCTTTTAAATCCTCGAAAGTTGGCGGTGGTCCACCCGGCGGCGCCTTGGGCTGTTCGCCTTGAAGGATTGACAAGAAGGCATGCTGGACGCCAACGATGTGGCCCAGTCGAGTGCGCATCTCCTCGTGATCGCGAGCCGGAGATTTAGCCCACGCATTAAAGAAAACAGCATTAGCCCACTCAGCATGAGCCATCAGATCGAGTAGAAAACTCTCCATCGCAATTTCCTCCGTGTTTTGAGAAATATTTCCATAAATAAATACGCGCTCTAACTCTGACTCGAAATCTCCGTACTGGAAGAGAGTTTAATCCGACCTGACACGGGAAAAGAAGTTTCGCCGGTCTTTGAGAATTTCGACGATATTGGCTTGCCTGCCAAACCGTCTTGATGTACCCTCGGTAACCGAGGAGAGCCTAAATTTTGAGTAAACCTTCCGCTCTCGTCCAGGGAACGCTGGACATGCTGCTGCTAAAAATGCTGGCGTTGGGCCCGATGAATGGATTCGCAATCAGCCAGCGCCTGAAACAGGTTTCGCGCGATGTCCTGCAGGTGAGCGATGGCTCGCTCTACCCCGCCCTGCATAAGCTCGAGCAGGAGGGCTGGATCAAAGCCGAATGGAGAACCACCGAAAATAACCGCCGCGCGAAATTCTATTCATTAACGCGTCTCGGTCAAAGGAAGCTCGAAAAGGAAGCCGACAATTGGCGCCGGCTCTCCACCGCAATCTCCCGCGTGGTGAAGCTGAAGGAGGCTTAAGCAATGCGTCCGGAACATTGGATCTACACGATTCCCCTTCGCCTTAGATCATTGTTTCGCCAACCAGAGGTGGACCAGGAGCTGGACGAGGAGCTTCAATACCACATCGAGCGGAAAACGGAAGAGTACGCGGCCAGAGGATTACCCTCTGATGAAGCACGACGCCAGGCGATGCTGGACCTCGACGGGATCGAACGAAGCAAAGAGGAGTGTCGCGAGCTCCGCAAAGTGAATTGGATTCATGACCTGGCCCAGGACCTTCGCTATGGCACCCGAATGCTCCGCAAGAATCCAGGTTTCACAATCGTGGCGGTGCTTACGCTCGCGGTCGGGATAGGCGGCACCACCGCATTATTCACTGTCGTGCACCGTGTATTGCTGCGGCCGTTGCCCTTTCCGGAACCTGAGCGTCTGGTAAGCGTATTCGACGCCAACCGCCAACTCGGCGTCGAAAAGACCGGTGTGGCCACCGGCAATCTGCTGGAATGGCGCAAACGCACCAACGCATTTTCCGCGCTGGCCGGTTGGTACGTAATGGGCCGCACTCTGCGCACCGACAATGAGGTGGAAGTAGTGCGCGTAGCTCAGGTGACTGAAGACTTCTTCCCTGCGCTTCGTGTTTATCCCGTCGTTGGTCGAGCATTTACGCCGCCGGAAGTGGCTCGCTCGGTCTTCAATAGCGCGGCCGCGCCCGTAGGCGCCGACGTCGTGATTGTGATCAGCGATCGATTGTGGCACAGTCGATTCAGCAGCGATCCTTCCGTTCTGAACCGGACTGTATTCCTCGACCGGCGGGCCATGCGAATCATTGGCGTGATGCCTCCAAATTTTGCGTTTCCGAATGCGGACGTGGATCTGTGGATGCCGTGGGGGTTCGAGGGCGAGCCACCCAAGGATCAGCGTTACCTGAGTAGCATTGCCCGGATCGCAGAAGGCCACACCACTGTCCAGGCGGCAGCTGCATTGCAAGGCGTGGCCGTCCAACTGGAGCAGGAATTTCCAGAGCAAAACAAAGGTTGGAAGCCGCAACTCGCGCCCTTGCACGAAGAGCTCACTGGCACTTCGCGTCCCGCCTTATGGTTGCTTTTCGGAGCGACTTTTTGCGTGCTTCTGATCGGCTGCGCCAACATAGCCCACCTGCAACTCATTCGCTCCTCTCGATACGAACGTGAAACCGCAGTGCGCCTGGCACTAGGTGCATCGCGCGGTCGCCTGCTTCGACAATTCGCTGCCGAAAGCCTTCTGATTTCCTTAGCAGGCGGCGTGGGCGGTGTGCTGCTGGCTGCCGGCGCCGTGCAGTGGGTGCGTTGGGCTTCGCTGGCACAGTTGCCGCGGTCCGAAGAAATTGCTCTGGATGTCACTGCTCTATTGTTCGCAGCAGTGGTTGCGCTGCTGGTGAGTCTGGTCACCGGAGTCGCTCCGGCACTGGGCGTCACGCGAAAGCAGCTTACTTCATCGCTCGCCGAGGGTGTGCGCAGCTCGGTGGCCGGGCGCGCCGCGCAGCGCTTGCGAAATGCTCTCGTGGTAACCGAAGTGGCCGCGGCCGTATTACTGCTGGTCAGCGCCGGCCTGCTGGGACGCAGTTTTGCTCGTTTGTGGGCTGTTGACCTGGGCTACAACTACCGCAACGTACTGGTACTGCCAATCTTCCTCGACAACAACGAATACACCAGCGGCGCAAAGGTGCGAGCCTATTATTCACAACTTATTGCGAATCTGGCGGCGCTGCCTGGAGTGGTTTCCGTAGGCGGCGCCACGGCGCTCCCAGCCAGCCCACTCGGACCAGATTTTGAGCGGCCAGTGTGGGCGCAAGGCACGGTGTCATCGCCCGCAGAGGCGTTACGGGCTGACGTGCGCATGATCACGCCGGACTATTTCCGCACCTTGAACATACCAATGGTGCGGGGGCGTGGATTCGGCGCCGAGGATACTCCGGAATCCCAGCGCGTGATTATCGTAAATGAAAAGCTGGCTACGGACGTTTGGCCCGGGCAGGACCCCGTCGGCAAGCAGTTGGTGGTGGATTATTCGATGGCCGGCACTTACCCGTATCAAGTGGTCGGCGTGGCGCGAGATCTGCGCTTTTATGGATTGCGCAGCGAGCCGCAACCGGAAATCTTTCTTCCGCATGCCCAACGGTCATATCTGGTCATGAACATCGCGGTCGCTGCAAGTGGTGACCCACGTGGGTTGGTCCCCGCCGTGCGCCGCGCAACCCTGGAAGTCGATCCTGCGCAGCCTCCCCAAAGCATCCGTCCCCTCGAGGAGTTAGTGAGCGATACGGTTGCGCAAGATCAATTCGCCACGGGTCTGATATTCGCTTTTTCCGCCATCGCCTTATTCCTGGCGACGCTCGGGATTTACGGTGTCATGGCCTATCGCGTGAGCTTGCGGACTAACGAAATTGGCATCCGGATCGCTCTGGGCGCGCGCAACGCACAGATCATCCGATTAGTGGTCAACCAGGGAATGGTGCTGGTTATGGTCGGGCTGGTGGTTGGAGTGCTCAGCGCGGCCGTGGCCACGAGACTCCTGGAGAGACTGCTGTTCGGCGTGACGGCCCATGACCCATTAACTTTCATCGTCGCTGCCGCACTACTCGCCACCGCGGCGCTGCTCGCCTGTTGGATTCCAGCACGGCGGGCTGCGCGCATCGATCCGATGGTGGCCCTGAAACACGAATAACCGAGAAGCGTAAGAACACCATCGACCCCACCTAATAGAGAAATGTGATTTGAGAGCGTAAATCGCCATTACCGGCTCACGACGCTCTCGAGCGTTTACGCGCAAAGAACTATACTCGCTGGAGGCCTTTAAAGCCTCCAGACGAGTCGAGCATTTGAAACCACTTCAGAATGAATAACGCAGGCCAAACTGCATGACGCGGCCGGCCTTGGTCTCGTTGAGCGGAGTTTGCGTGGAAGTGAATCTGCCAAAGTCTGAACTCGGCTCACCTCCCAGGAACGGATCCTGGCCCAAACTTAAGTCCGCAATCGTCAGGGACTCAAAGCGTTGCGTGTTGGTGACGTTGAATACCTCCCAGCGGAACTGAAGTTCATGCCCCTCCCAAGGCATCCTGAAAGTCTTCGTCAATCCCGCGTCCAGAGTGACGTAAGACTGCCCGCGAAGCACGTTACGGTCACCAACTTCACCCGGACGAGCGGGACGAAAACTTTGGTAGGCCGAAAGTGGATCGGTGAAAAGGTTCGGAGTGCCCGCGCGGGTGGGAGATGTCTCGAGCGGACTCACGCGCACGCCATTAGATTGCACGTTCCAGTTGGTAGCCCAGACGCAACAATCAAACGGAGTCTGTACCGGCAGTCCACTATTCCAGCGGAAGATCCCGGTCAATTGCCAACCACCCAGTACGGCATCAGTCACACCTTCTGCCTTACCGAAAAACCTCTTGGCGCGGCCGAAAGGGAGTCCGACAAGCCAGTTGGCGTTGATGATGTGACGGGCATCGAAATCTGAGCTGGCGTAGTTCTGATCGGGATCCAGCGCGTTCACAATAAACGCCGTTCCATAGCTCGTCGAGCTCTGCAAACCGGAAGCGTTATCAAGCGAATGCGCCAGGGTGTAGTTGAAGTCGAAAGTGATGTCATCCTTGAACCGCTGCCGCAAGCTAAATTGCGCGGCGTTGTAGTTCGACCGGGCAATTGTCGAAAAGGCTGACAGCGCGGCGAATTGCGGTTGATAGAAAGTGTTGTTGAAGACCGATACCGGCTGATCGTCCCACAACAATTGCACGAACGTATAGTCAATCAAATCGCGACCGCCAACGCTGGGGAATGCAATGCGCCGATAAGCGGCCTGGCTGGCCGTGAGCGCGGTCGGAGTGCCAAGTACATCGAAGGTGCCGGCCAGTCCGGGGAAAAGATTCTCAAAAAACGGTATCGCCTGGATTGACGTGATTGGCAATCCCTGGTAGCGAAAGTCAACCAGCATGTTAGCGGCCTGATACCAAGTCATCCCCGACGCGGGATCGCGGATGTTATTCAGTTGCATGATGTCACGCGTGGCAAGCAGATTTCGCGCTGACCGCCCAACATAATTAGCCTCGAAGGAGAGACCTCTGCCCAACTCACGTCCGTACGACAGGTTGTAACTGTAGTTGTACGGCGTGGTGATGGTGTCATCCAAAGAGACTTCGATCCGTTGATCCTCGTCAGCAGGGACCGTCAGAGGGAATGCCAGGTTGGTGGGAATTGGACCAGTCGAACCTGGGAACGGCAGGGTTCTAACTCCGGGATTAAAGCCGGTAAAGAGAGGTCCGAGGTCGCCGGCGCTGCAGCAGACGTCGAACGTATTGGCGTTGATGTTACGGGCTGAGGTGAAGCCGGCAAGATTGTTCAAGTCGAAATTAACCGCCAACTGACTGCCGATGCGATCGTAGGTCATGCGGAAACCGCCTCGGATAACACTCTTTCCGGATTTACCAATCAGTCGGCTAAGGAAGTTGTCGCCCAAATCGGGTGACCACGCAAAAGAGATCGCCGGCGCAAAGTTGTTCCAGTCCTGTTTATAGTAACCGCGCGCGTTGTTGGCTTTGCCGCCCAGCTCAAACGTTATGAGGTCGTTAAAAGGCACTCCTCGCTCCGCGCCTTCCACGCGCCTGCGGAAGTACTCGCCAAGACTCGGGGTCGGCACCACCTGCAATCCGTTTCGTTCATAAACCGGGGTCGAAGTGGACCATCGAACGCCGTAATTCAAAGTGAAATTTGGGCGGATGCGCCAGGAGTCTTGCCAGTAGAGCTCATACTCTTCGGTGGCAAACGATCGATCGGTTGGCGTTCCGACCGGTTGTAGAGTGCCGCTCCCGTCATAGACAAGGTTGGCGCTGTATTGCGAAAAGCGGCCGATGACTGATGATAATGCGTCGCGAAGGTCGTTAAAGAAGCCGGGAGCGACATCCGCGAACGGATCGGCTACTACAGCTCCGGAGAAGTTGTAGAACGATGGATTAATGATGGCATCGTCAAACGAAGCGCCCGTCGAAATTCTATTGTTGCGAATAAGCCGAACGTTGCCGCCGAATCCAAACGTGTGGTTGCCCTTAATCCAGGAAACATCATCGACAAAATTGTGAACCGGCGTGGTCCGGCTCAGGCCTCTTCGATAACCCAACGGCGCAAAGATGAACCGGAACGTAACTCGGTTTTCGTTCGACTCGCCGCTGTTGGTAAAAGCGGCTCGCGTGAACCCATAGGTGAACCGATTAACAAAGTTGCTGTTTGCCGTCCAGGTGTGGCCTCCGGCGATACCTTTTGGATGGTTCCAAATGGTCAAGGCAGGAGTATCGGGAAAGCACTGAATGTTGTCGGAGGGTGAATCGATACCACAATCAGGTCCGCCGAAAACGTTACGCGTTACCAGGTCGTTCTGATAATTCCCTCGAACGAACAGCGTCTGCCTGTCCGTGAGATTAAAGTCGAACCTGGCGATATAGGTGTTCAGCTTCGCCGGTGTCTTGGCGTTGAAGCGGAAACCGCCGGTATTGAGGCCATCACCCACCGTGGCATCGTTCGCCGGATACCGATTGGCGGCGCTGGCCAGAACTGCGAGCGTAGCTGGATTAATTCCGGGAGTAAAACCGTTAACAGCGAGATAGGTAGAGTTGATTTCCGCCGGGGTAATGCAATTAACACCCGCGGGAGTGCCGGCGGGGCAGTCGGGATCGCTTGAGCCATCGGCGGTTCGATAGCGGACGATGCCCTGGCCCAGGGTTGGCAGCGGTACTTCGCGGACCACGGGAGTTTCAGACGCTTCGCGGAAGCCTTCATAAGTGAAAAAGAAAAAGGCGCGATCGCGTTTGATTGGGCCTCCAATGGAGCCGCCAAAGACGTTGCGGAGGAGTTGCGGGCGTGGTACTCGCGCGTCACCAGCGCGCGCTTGACCGAGTTGCACCGGAAAATCGTCTGCGGTAAACCGGCCCGCGGCGTTACTGAAAAAGTCATTAGCGGTGGTCACGGTATTGCGATGAATCTCGAATAAAGATCCGTGCCACTCGTTCCCGCCGGAACGCGTTACCAGTGATACCTGGGCTCCGGACGACCGTCCCTGATCCGCGTTGGGGTTTGTGGTCGTTACCCGAAACTCTTGTAGGGAATCTCTGGTTACACGCAGCACACTCGCGAACGCCTCGTCGGTCACCACATCGAGCCCGCGCTGTTGCTCGTTCACGTCAACGCCATCAAGCGTGACATTGGCCTGATCAGCACGCCCGCCATTAACGAAACCAGTGCGAGTCACACCCGGCTGGAGCGAGAGTAGGCCGACCACATTGTTTGCATTGAGTGGAAGGTCGGTGACGCGCTGTCGTTCAAAACTGTTACCGATGGTAGCATCGGTGGTGTTAAGCGCCGCCTCAGCTCCTGACGTAATCAAAACCGTTTCGGATACGGCGCCGATCTCCAAAGTGACATTGACGTCGATCGAGGTCTCGACCAGAGCGCTGACGTCGGCGATTGCCGCCTTCTTAAAGCCTGAAGCTTCAACTTCCAGCCTGTAGGTGCCCGGTGGAATCTGGGTAAACACGTAGCCGCCGGATTGGGTTGTGGTCTGAGTGCGATTAAAGTTCGTTTCAGCATTACTCAATGTGACAGTAGCCCCTGCCACTACATTACCCTGCTGATCCGTAATCGTACCTCGCACGGTTGATTGTCCCTGTTGACTGTATGAAGCCGTGGTTAGTAACAGCAGGAACATCGAAGCAACGAAACTTTTTGAAAGGAAACCTGTTTTCATATGCCCTCCAACGCTCACTTCTTTTACCGTGAATTCGGAAAACGCAACGCCTGCAATTCGAAAATCTGAGTTTTGGCAGTCGGCGAGTCTCCGAAAAAATGGAGCCGACCAGTTACTCTGGTTGACTCTGGTTGACGTTCCAGGAAAATAGGCAACTGCAAGGCCATGACACCCTGGTTCACCGCTTACCTATTTGGTTCCCAGATCCTTTTGGAGAAGTATTAGAAAACAGTAAGTTGGAAGCTCTTCACGCCGTTGTATTTTAAAGTGCATATTGCCGGTTTTGGATAAATCCAAAAGCCGCAAAACCTACCAGAACAAGTTAGCTTTGGCTTATACGAAATTTAGTATTTGAGAAGAGCCGAAAGTGAGTCGTCAGGTTTTCGGATTGATGGTGGCACAGACTTTAGTCTGTGAATTACTGCGAACACTTGAGTGCCAATGGGAGAGGTGAGTTACTGCGAACATCTAATCACAGACTAAAGTCTGTGCCACTTACTGCGGATCACAGACTAAAGTCTGTGCCACGGTTGGCTGTTCAGGTGTGGTCGACCAAACCCCTCCTGATTGCCTGGTCTTGATCCTTGAAAATGGCCATTGCTGTGGGCATGTGCATGAAGCCAAGCTTCTTGTAAAAGCCTTCCTTCCCGGGATTTGCGTAGAGAATGATCTTCCGGTGTCCTGCCGACAGCTCTTTAAGTTTCTCAATGATAGCCTTCCCCAAACCTTGTCCTTGAAAGTCGGGATGAACGGCTACGTCGCACAAGTACGAGCAGTCGACGCCATCCGCCAATGCGCGTCCTGCTCCGATCATTACTCCGTCGTTGAAGACGAAGCACTTGTACATACTGTTAGAAAACGCAAGCCTCAGGTCATCCGGTTTCTTGTCACCGAGGGGCGCGATTCGGTAAAGGTTCGATAACTCGCTCCAATCGATGGAATTCAGTTCAAATATCCATTGCATACCCAGGATTCCTCCGGTGCCCTTCGAGGGTAGCGCCTTAATGAATGACGGATTGAAATTCGGAGCGTTCTTTCCGGGACGCCCTAATTTAGCTGCTTTAATTCATCGGATCGTTAAAACATGTCGCTGATTTCCCGGTAGCTCACCGCCTCTTCAGCAAACGTGAATGTACCGTGCGTCTTCATCTCTCGAGCTGCGCGAAGGAAAGCCCCGAGAGCTGCGCGTGAAAGCGCACTGCCAATGCTGATGCGCTTAACTCCGATCTCGGAAAGCTCCGCCACGCTCAGCCGAACGCCTTGTAAACCCATGACAATATTCACGGGCCGATCAACTGAGCTGATGACTGAAGCAATGTCTTCCTTGGTTGTCAGACCTGGGGCGTACAAAACATCGGCTCCGGCCTCCTGATAAGCCTGGAGTCTGCTGATCGTGTCTGTGAGATCGGGCCGGCCTACCAGGTAATTTTCCGCGCGGGCGGTTAATGTGAACGGGAAGGGAAGTGCACGAGCCTCCGCCGCTGCCGCTCGGATTCGGTCGACGGCAACGTCAATCTCATAGATTGAGTGTTCCGGCCGCCGGGCCATATCTTCTATTGAGCAACCAACCAGTCCGGTTCCGGCCGCCAGCCGAATCGTCTCAGCAACAGTCTCAGGGCTATCACCAAAGCCGTTTTCGAGATCGCCGCTCGCGGGCAAGTCGGTAGCCGAGGCAATCTCCGCGCAATGAATCATCATCTGGTCGCGATCGATGGTGTTGTCCCGCTGTCCCGCAGAGAAGGCGTACCCGGCGCTGGTGGTTGCGAGAGCTTCAAAACCGAGATGTGCAAGGAGTCTAGCCGTGCCGACATCCCAGGGGTTCGGAATGATGAAGGCGCCTTCTCGTTCATGAAGCGCCCGAAAGGCACTACCCTTATCAGCCTGATTCATTAGAGCATTTGATAACACACTTTCAACGGTTTCGCACCAGATCTTCTATCTCAATGACTTTTCAAGTTTCCGCTTACGTCTGATTTTCTTCTCAAGTGCTGTCGGTCGGAGATCTCGCTAAATCAAGGTTGAGGTTTTACCGATGCCGGCGCAAGGTTCTTCACCCCGAGGGTCTTTACCATCGTAAAGAGCGGCGTCCCGAACAGATGATGAGGGCCGTCAGCCGTGCGCCGGAAACCAGAGCGCTCGTAAAGCCTGATCGCTCGGATTAAAAAAGGAGTGGTGCTCAGTATGAGGCGTTTGTAAGCGCGCTCCTCGGCAAAATCCTCCACTTGCTTTAGCAACAACTCGCCAAGTCGCCAGTCTCTCGAAGCAGGCAACACGGCCATCCCGCGAATGTACAACTCCTCGGGGCGCGGGACCACGGAAACTGTTCCAACAACATGTCTATCATGCAAGGCAATCCAAATCGGCCCCTCGTCGAGTCGATTCCGGATCTCGTCGCTCGCAGGCGTGGTCGCCGCAAATCCTTCGTCAGTGTAACTGGCGCGGTACTCCAAAAACGATTTGTACAATAAGGACGCAATCTGCGGTGCGTCTTTCGGTGTAGCAAGGCGAATTTCTATGCCGGGCCTTTCTTCAGCCATTCTTAACGCTTCTGGACACGGTTGCCAAGGTGTTTGGTTGTCTCTTCCGTAACGCTGAAGTTCGAAGGAATGAACTCAGTTGTATTGGCTGGAGGCAGTGACTGAGGATCCGCCGCACCCTCCGGGAAATTCACCGCCTTTTGCTGATTGCGGTTTGCAATCTCGACGAGCTTTCGGCTTACGATCAAACCATTTATGATAAGCGCGATCCCAACGAATAACGGTATCACCCCGGCCATCCAAACGCGGCTCAGAATCTCGGCAGCACCGGTCGAAACGTTATCACTCAAAATCAGTCCTTGCATGAAGAAAAAGAGAAAGATTGCAGCGCCGATCCCGACGCTAGCGGTGATCACGCCGGCTTTGATTTCCCGGTACCGTTTCATTTCCGGGGTAATGCCTAGCCGGCGCTCCATCTCCAGCTTGCGTCTTTCAGCTTCCTGGTCGGACATGAACATCTCTGCGACCCAGGTTTTACCCCAGTCGAACTTCTCTTCTGTCTCCCGAGTATCAATCACCTGGCGCACCGCAGATAAATTCGCCCCACACAATTTACAGAACCTCAACTCCTCTTCCTGGCTCGATCCACATCGTGGACAATACATAACGCAGTCTCCGTTAACGTGTTTTTGTGGAAGGATACGAGAATTATAGACTAAGTGTTCTTGGTGTGAGGTTTTAAACCACGTCACCTATGGAGAGATCCGAGAAGCGCAAATGACCCGGGTTACATCAGAAAGGCCTCAGTAAAACCGGACGACCCTCCTAAGCAAGGCGATCTTTTGGAATGATTAACCTGTGTGCAACGGAAATGACGAGGTGAATAATGCAAAGGCCGCCGCCGACAAGCGCTACGCCAAACTTGCCATACGCCAAGGCTATCAGCGTGAAGAATAGAATCAGGCTCAAGCCGACTAAACGGGTGACCCTCGAGGGCTTAAATTTCCTTCTCAGGATAACGAAAACGAGCAGGCTGACTACAAACCAGCCCACGAAGTTGATGATCGGGACGCCGTAATATGGTCCGGCTTCGACCCAACGCCAATAACCCAGCTCATTGGCAGCGAGTGGGTCGATCAAGAGGTCAAAGGCAGTCATCCAGAGCGCCCCAATTACTACTTCAACCCAGGCTGATAACTTAAGGCGCAGCAGCGCTTGCTTGACATAAGCTGCGAGCGTCATCCAGGCAAAGGTCATCACGACGGGCACGCCCAGCAGATCCGGCCCCAGCGCATCCGTATAGCGGTAGTCTCCGAAGGGAAAGCCGAAGTGAACGCCCGCGACTTCAGCGAAGAAGCCAAGCAGGGCAATTCCCAAGAGCAGCGCCTGTTCGCTCCAGACTCTCGTGCTGACGAGAACAATCAGTCCAGCCAGCGTAAGGAATAGGGCCGCGAGCCAGCTTTCATCGGGTTGGGGCGCGGCCTCAGTCAGCCAATGTTGGCTCACGCCGCCGATCCACATAATCGAGTAGGCTCCGGTCAACAAAACGAGAATGACCTGTCTCGCTCTGTTTGGTGGCTCACCGTTGATTCTACTCGGCAAAATCTCGGTCAACTTTCGTGCTTTCTGATCAGGTCGGAGGTGATCTCGGCGGAAAGCAGCACGGTCGGAGTACCGCCCCCTGGATGGCTGCTGCCGCCAACGTAGTAAAGGCCGGCGAAACTCCGGTCTTTGTTTGGAGGACGGAGAAATGCACGTCTCCATCCGTGAGAGTGCGTGCCATAAATCGCGCCGCCCGGCGCCAAATAATCATCAGCTATTCGTTGCGGCGTCCATTCGTCATGAACTACGACCAGCGGTTCGATGTCAGGAAAGCCGCTTTTCCCCAATCTGCGGAAGACGTTTTCGCGCGCTCGAGCCAAGTCGACTGCCGGCCACGAGTTATCGTTCGCGGGCGCGTTCGCCATTATGAAAAGAGTTTCACACCCCACGGGCGCCAGTGATTCATCGGTGCGGCTTGGCGCCGAAACGTAAACCGTCGGGTCATCTGGAAAACGGCCCTGCTCAAAGATCTGAGCGAATTCTTTCTGATAATTGGAAGAGAAAAAGATCGTCTGCTGGGCCAGGCTCGGAAGCTTGCCGCGCAAGCCGTAGAGCAAGACAAAGCCTGAAAGTGAACGGTCGCGCGCAGGTAGCCCTGGCCCGTTCAATCCGAGCAGCCTTTTCGTCGTGGACACGTCGCCGTTCATCACTACCACATCAGCTTTCAAGCGCTCACCGTCGGCGAGACGTACGCTTTTGACGCGCCGGTCATGATGCTCAATCGCCGCAACGCGCGAATCCGTTCGCAGATCGATAGTTAGGCTCCGCGCCAATGACAATAAACTGTTGACCAGTTCGTAGAGCCCGCCTTTGATGTGCCAACCCCCGAAGGCGTATTCGATGTAAGGAATAACTGCGAGGGTCGCTGGTGAATGGTAAGGCGAGGAGCCGACGTAAGTCGGATAGCGGTCATAGAGTTGTTGCAGCAGAGGGCTACGAAAGTGTGCGGCGACCGTCGCGTGGTAGTTGCCCCAGGCATTCTTGAGGGGGAGATGTCGCAAAGCCTTCAACGAGCGGAAATCGGGCGCTGTGAGAGGCGGGCGGCGCAGGAAAGTTTCGCGCGAGAGCGAGAAGAGGCGCGCGCCCAGCTGCATGAACCTGAGAAAACCGTCAACATCCCTGGGCTCGAGCTGCCTTACGACCTCCAGCCATTCAGGCAGTTTCGTCGAATATGCGAAACGGGTTCCGTCGTCGAAGACATATTCCGCGAGCGGGCTGACCGGTTGAAGGTCAACGCTCTCTTCCAGCATCGCGCCGCAAGCCTCGAAAAGGCGGGCGAAGACCCAGGGCATCGTGATCAGCGAAGGCCCTGTGTCGAAGCGAAAGCCCTCACGCTCCCAGCGGTTCATCTTGCCGCCGAAAGTATGCCCCTGCTCGCAGACTGTGACACGCCATCCTGAGACAGCGAGTCGCAGCGCAATTGCCAGACCACCCAGGCCGCCCCCAACGATCACTGCGTTTCGATCGGTCATTGTCTGCCAGGAGCGCGCGTCACTGTTTCAGCCTTCATCTTCTTTCAGAGACAGTGTCTCCAGCGAACCCTGAAGACTTCTCGCTTCTTTCGCCGTTGCGGGAACGTTGACTGTAACGGCGTTCTTTCCATTCGACGCCGCGTCCCAGCTTGAATCTCATCCATGACGTGAGACCGAGTGCAACCAGAATAGCCTCACCAAGTGGATGCAAGAGTACCGACCACAGAGGGTGGTTGAATCTCCACGCCAACGCGGTGCGCATCGACAGGATGCAAGCCGCCGCCGCCGTGTAAGTCCACGTTGCGGAACCAGGGAACGCTAACGGCGCCAAAGCAAAGGGTAAGAAGAACAGAGCATGCAGCAGGAGGAATGCCCAGAAGCTGCGCTCCCGGCGGAAGGCAGGGAAAAAATTTTTCTGAAAGCCTTTCCAGATTTCTCCGAGTGAGTCGTACATGCGCACCGTGAGTACCAATTGGCCATCAAGGCACAAGCTGTAAAAGCCGTGCCGGCGCCAAAGTTGTGCCAGCCGCACGTCCTCGAACAATTGGTCTCGGACAGCCGTATGCCCGCCAATAGTTTCATAAATGTCGCGGCGCGCCAGCAGACACGACCCGTGGGCAAGTCCAAGCGACGGGTCTAACGAACGGCGCGCGGCAAGTGGCGCCGGATAGAGCGTGAACACCACAAAATTTAAGACTGGCATCAAAGCTCGCTCCCAGAAGCTGAGCATTTCGAGACGGGGCCAGCAAGAGAGTAGCGTTACTCCGCGAGCCTCGGCGGCGGCCAATATACGAGCGACGGCGTTCTCGCTGAGTCTGGCGTCGGCGTCAAGAAAGAGCAGCCAACTACCGCGCGCTTGCTGGGCCAATCTTGCGCATGCGAACGTCTTGCCGCACCACCCTGCGGGCAACGGCTCGGGCTTAATAAGCTTTACGCGCGCGTCGCGTTTTATATACTTTGAGACTACTCGTGACGTGTCATCGCGCGAGTGGTCGTCGTAAACGAGAATCTCGCCGACGGCCTCGCCCTGCGCAAGCACCGACTCCAAACAGTCGCCAATGTTTTCCTCTTCATTTCGAGCCGGGATCAAAATTGACAAGCCAGTTGCTGTCGTGGCGGGTATTGCGCTACCTACTCGCGGCCATGAAACAGCATTCCAGATTGTCACGCCCAGCAGAGCGAGCGCTACAAAAAGAATGATTAACGAGAGAAGAAACATGGTCGACCAGGCATCAGGTTCAATTTGCCAAGCCCCTACTCGACGGTACAAGCCGAGCAGCTAAAGTAGTAAAGGACTTCGGCGCCGCAAATGCCAAAGCCTCGTCGAGATTCGATTTGGCCGCCTCGCTCGTGAGCACGTCAGTCCGCCTCAAGCTGTTGTCCGCCGTAAACTCAAGCTACGTGCGCGCCGGCCAACTCGACTCCGGCCCGTTTCAAAACCCGATCGCCAGCCTCTGTCAGCATCCGCACCTCTGCCCGTGGGCCGAATCTTTCCCTGAGGCGAAACGCACCTTGCGTGATCATCTGCTCGGCGAACTTGCGGGCGCCGGCGACTCCCAACAAAGCAACTGAACTAGCGCGCCGGTGTCGCACATCTTGTCCCGGAGACTTGCCGGTCGCGGCAATATCGTTAGTCTCGTCCAGGAGGTCATCGCAAATCTGGTACGCGCGGCCAAAACACTCGCCAAACTCCGAAAGGGCTTTAACGTCCTCAGCCGGTCTTCCGCAGGCGATCGCGCCGGCTGTCATCATCAAACGCATCAAAGCCACTGTCTTAAGGTCGCGCCTGGCCAGCGTGGTCGCATCCGCAGAGCCGCTTCTTGACTCAAGATCAACTACCTGACCGCCGATCATTCCTTCAACACCAATGACACGAGACGTTTCCAGAATCAGAAAATCAACCGCTCCTGGGCCGCCGCACGATTGGGCGGCTTCAGCGAAGAGCGCGTAAGATTGGTTGAGTAAAGCGAGCGCCGCGAGCATGGCGATAGCATCCCCGAAGACGAGATGCACCGTACGACGGTTGCGGCGGATGCCCGCATCATCCATTCCCGGCAAATCATCAATGATCAGCGAGCTGCTGTGCAGAAACTCGAGCGCGCACCCCAGCTTTAGTCCTTCTGAACGTGGAACGGCAACCAATTCTGACGCGAGCAGCGAGAGCATTGGCCGCTGACGCTTGCCGCCGGGAAACAGCGCATATTTCAAAGCTGCGTTAAAGTGCTGGGCGGCCGTCAGCGAACTTAAGGGCAGGTGCGCTTGCAGGGCAGTTTCAACCTCAACCCTGTTCAGCTCGATGAAACTGGATAACATCTCGCTCACGTCATTATCCCTTCCCCGGCCGTCCGTTTGCCCTTCAAAGATTCTCTGGCCGCAAAGATAATGCGGCTCAGGGAAACAGTTGCTTCCGCGATGGGCATATGGCGCGCGCCTTCCAGCCGTATTGTTCGCGCGTGCGGCAAAACATGCTGAAAGAGCTCGACCGATTTCTTCACTGCGTTGAAGGTATGCTCACCATAAACAAGGTCAACGTCGGCTTGCAAAGAAGCAAACTGCTTGAGCCCGCCCATCGAATCGAAGAGTGCCAAATATCGGCGCGTAACTTCGTGATTAGTTTCGCTGAAGGACGCGGTCATATCGGTTTGACTTTCAAGACCGGCGTTCAAGGTTTTGTTTGTTAGCCAGCGCCCTAATGGATTCGCAAAGGTCGCATTGTAAGCCCGGCGGCCAAAGCCCTCGCCAATGAACAATCGAAAATAGCGGGGCAAGTAAGCGAAAGGATCGATAGCCACGACTCGCCCGATCGTCTCGGCGGCCTCGCGCGCTACAAAGAGTCCAAAGATTCCTCCCGCACAGTGCCCAACAATTGTCACGCTTTTCGTGTGCAGGGCCTTGACTGTCTCGACAATCTCAGACGTGATGGCATCGACAGTCCATTCTGGCGGCGGATCCGATAGCCCACAGCCCGGAAGGTCGGCGCTGTAAAAAGACACGTCGCCAGTGAGATGGGCAGCCAGCGGTGCGAATACTCGCCGATCGCTCCCCCAACCGTGCAGCCCCAAAAAAGCGCGTGCGCCTGTTCCATACTTCTCAACGTGCACGACTCGCGATCCTTTCAGCCACAAGCCGCCCGCTTAGAACCACCATCGGCATGCCGGTGCCTGGCGTGGTGCTGGCGCCGGTATAGTAGAGACCCTCAATCTCCTTTGAAGCATTGCGGCTACGAAACGGGCCAAGTTGACTAAGGGTATGGGCGGCGCCGAAGGCCGAACCATCGTAGAGGCCGAAACGTTTTTGCCACACCGGCGGCGTGTAGATCTCTTCGACGCAGATTTTTCCGGGATCAATCTCGACCTGATGGCGCGCGAGAGTAGCCAGTACTTCCTTTTTGATCTTCTGCGCCTCGGCCTGCCAATCCGCGTTTTGCATTTCACTTAAGAGAGGCACCGGCACGAGCACGAAAAGAGTTGTGTGGTGTGCGGGGGCCAGTGAAGCATCGGTTGCGGAAGGGACACTCACATAGAAAGGCAATTCGCGAGGCACGCGTTGGTGCTTGAAAAGATCGTCGAAGGCCTGCCCATAATTTTGTGGCAGAAAAATCGTGTGATGATTCAACCGGTCCACCTGGCCTTGCACTCCCCAGTAAAACGTGACGACGCTCGGCGTCATTTTTGTTTTAGCCGCTCGTCGCCACAGACTTTGCTTGAGTCCGTCTTGTACTTCCACTAATTCGGTATCTGTCGTCGGCACGTCGACGTTTGAGACGACGAGCGAAGAGGCCAACGAAGTTCCGTTTTCAAGCTCGACACCTTGCACGCGGCGGTCGCCGACCTTGATCTTAGCGACCCGGCTATTCGTTTGAATCTCGACACCCAACTCCCGCGCCAATCTTTCAATGCCCTCGACTAAACCGTAGACACCGCCTTTTGGCAGCCACAGTCCATAGGCAAGTTCGCCATAAGCCAGAATCGTAAACATGCCAGGCAGGTCGAATGGCGAACCACCCAAATACATGCCGTATGAGCCAAACGCCTGACGCAGGTACGGTTGACGAAAGTGACGTTTGAGTTCGCCATCGAGGGACCGCCAGATGCTGGTCTGGAGCAGTTCGGCGGGTCGGAGTGCGCCAAGCCATGCCAGTGGCGAATCCACGTTGCGGTTGACGAGCTTGTCGAAGGCAATGCGATACTTGGAGGCCGCATCTCGCAGGAAGGCGAAGACCCGGAACGCACAGTCGGGCTCCAGCCGCTCACACTCGCTCAAAAACTTCTGGAGGTCGGACGAGAGAGAGAAGTGTGTACCGTTGGCCCATCGGAAAGTTACCGACGGGTCGACGGGTAGAAGCTGAACATATTCGTGCAGCTTTCGTCCGGCTGCTGCGAATAGTTGCTCGAACACCCAGGGGTAATTGAGTAATGACGGTCCAGTGTCAAAACGAAATCCTGATTTCTCGATCAGGTTTGCGCGCCCGCCGACCCTGTCATTTGCCTCAAAGATGCTGACGTCAAATCCCGCCAACCGCAGATGCACGCTCGCGCTCAGCCCTCCAAGGCCGCCGCCGATGATGATTACTCGTTGCCGGTGATTGCTTAAGGTCATTTTATCCGAGGGCGCGCGCCTGCTTG